>QWCV01001018.1_pt1 | contig 48897 bp, 83 predicted proteins | sample 1972621 | NCBI WGS metagenome assembly QWCV01 (sample SAMN09866699, study PRJNA288562) | Human gut metagenome isolate pre2_stool, whole genome shotgun sequencing... | isolation source: gut | host: Homo sapiens | place: USA: California | reverse complement strand
GTGCTTTTCGCACCGTTCGGACCATAGCGCAGTTTGGTAGCGCACTTGACTGGGGGTCAAGGGGTCGCGGGTTCAAATCCCGCTGGTCCGACCAAGAAAGCCCGTCGTTCCGCCGTTTTCCACGGCATCGAAACGGCGGGTTTTTCCGTATCCAGGGGCGGTCAGGGGCGATGTACTACGGACCTCCGCCCCCGCGGACCCACAGCGGGGAATCTCCTGACCATACAAAACAGGCCCCTTCCGGCAGTGATGCCGGAAGGGGCCTGTAGAGGGCGCAGGACGGGTCATGGCGCGGGAAAACTAGATAAAACCGTGCTCGCCGCCCTTCGCGGAGCCGGCTCCGGGCCAAGCAGTCCATGGGCCCGTGTGGTCGCGTTGACGCCCCGTGTCTCCTTATGCGTCCCGGAGCCGTTCCAGCCACGCCACGCCGCCCGGCAGCAGGTCGGTGCGGGCGAGTTCGAGCAGAAGCGCCAGGCGTTCGTCGCCGGTCCGGACGGCCGACGCCTTGGAGCACGCCTCCGCCATGGCGGCGTCCCCTTCCGGCCCGGGTCTTCCGTCCGGCTCCAGCTCCAGTCCCGCCAGCCGGGCCTCGCGGACGCCGACCTCGAGGCGTCCGTCCGCGAGGCCCACGCAAGGCAGTTCATCGGCGAGACGGCGGATGTCGGCGAGCAGCCGTTCGCGCGGCGTCATGCCCTGTTCCTTTCCGCCTGGCGCTCCGTCTTGCGGTCGATCCACGACTCCAGCCGCTCGTCCGTAACGTCGTACATGTCCTGCAACAGGTGCAGGCAGATGACCACGTCGGCCATCTCCTCGGCCAGGTTGTCCTCCGGATCGGGCTTGCCGCGCAGGCGCTTGCTGACTGCCTGGATCAGCTCCGAGCATTCCTCCATGCACACCACGCTTTGCAGGCGCGTTCCGAAGCGTTCGACGCTTTCATGCCATACGGCGTTCCTTTCGGTCTTGTCCATCATTCGTCCTCCTCGGGCGGATACCTGTCCAGCGGGTATTCCTTCAGCAGCGCGTCGCGCAGGTCGGTCAGGTCGATGTCGTCGCCGAATTCGAGCTCGACGGTGCCGTCTGGTCCGCACCGGACGTAGGGCGCATCCCTAAGCTCGTCGTTCTCGAATATGACCACGGCGCGAGCCTCGTCGGAGGGGATTACGGTTATTCTCATGGGTCATTCCTTTCCAATCGGCCTGATATGCGGATTCGGCTCCGCGTTCCTGTCGAACAGGGGTATGCGTTGCGGGTCCTCCCTGGAATGCCTGATGACCAGTAGCTCCATAGGGCCGTCCTCGTGGCGAATCACATCGCCCTCCACGCGCTTGCCGTCGAACAGGCAGTCGGCGTACGGCATTTCGACCGGCTCCTTGCGGGACTCCCTTTCGGAGCCGAACCCCCATTCGAGCAGGTACGTCTGGCTCTCGTCGTCCAGTTCATCCGTTGGGACCGCCCACGTCAGGCGGTTCGGCCTGAAGTTCCAGGTCGGATCCGCCGGCCGGATGTCGTACTCCTCGTGGACCCGCCGCCATGCGCGGTGGCGTGCCGTCCGCCCGTGGACGAGAACGGACGCCCAGGTGAGGATGGCCGGCAGATAGAGTGCCGTGTCCGGCTTCCCCTTGGTGTGCGCCGTCCACGCCAGGCAGTACGGGCAGAGCCACGTCTCCCGGCGGAACAGGCGGTACAGAAGCCATACGGCGACGCCCCCCACGGGCAGCGTCGCCAGGCCAAGCAGATATGCGGTGATGACGGTCAAGAATGCCTCCTCAGTTCGGTATGCGGGAGTGCCGGCACCTGCTCGCGTCCGGCATGGGCGGTCTGCGCGACGGGCGTATGGTCCGCGGCGTGCCGGTACGGCGCAGCGGCATCCACGCCCACTTGCCGATGTCCGATGGAACACGTCTCATGCCGTTTTCCCCCCTTGGCGTTTCCCGTCGTCGAACGCCGATTCGGCCGAGATCGTCAGCTTGACGCCCGCGGCTTGGGCGAGCGCGGACGGCATGGCGGTGATGTCGGCGCGGCTCAATGCGCGGCCTTCCCCGCCGCGCGGAGCATGCCGTAGGCGATCTCGTCGATGTGCTCGGTCTCGAGGAAGCAGGCCTGCGGGCCGAACAGGTGCAGGTTGTCGCGCAGGAATCCGGCGGCGGCCTCGACCTGCTCTTTGGTGGGTTCGTCTTTTCTTGTCATCGTTCGTTCCTCCTATTCGTCCCTCGAGACCGGCGCCGTCCGAAGCGCCTCCAAGATGCCCGCCTCGCATTCCGGTTTCGGTAGCGGCTGCGCCCAGTCGTCGTAATACACTTCCAGTTCGTCGGACCGCGGTCTGGTCTCCTTGTGATTCGGATCGAAGCCGAGGTTCTTTCCGTCGCGCGATGTCAGATGTTCGGGGCAGAAGAACCTTGGCTCCCCGTCGTCGCTGTTCAGCACGAGGTTCCGGTCGACGTGGCTGTCCGCACGCACCATGCCGATCTTCTCCCCATCGGGGCCCAGCAGGACGATGGAACGCCCTCCCGGGCCCGTGACGGCGTCGACCATGGTGTCCATGTCGAAATACCAGTCGGCCGCGGCCTCCAACGGCCGCCCGCAACCGGGGTAGTCGCACAGCGGCCGGCGGAAGACATGCCTTGCGTATCCCGTCAGGACTCCCTCCCATCCGTGAGCAGTCGGGAAAGCTCCCCCGCCGCGACGGACAGGGCGCGGGCGGTCCGGATGTTCAGCATGTCGTTCCCACTGCCGTAGAGCGCGTCGAGGTAGCCGTAGAACCGCATGAGGTCCCCGTACGCGCACGTCTCGCCCGGCGTCTCGCCGGTGCGGTCCCGTCCCGCGATCCAGTCGGCCATGACCGCCGGGGCGTGATGCCATCTGGACGCGTGGGCGGCCGTGGCGGCCAGGGCGCGGGCCATGCCCGACATGAACGGGCGGACCGTCGCCTCCGGCTCGTTCTCCAGAGCCCCGGCCACCTGTCCGAACAGGTCCTCGAGGTCCTCCCAGACCTCCCATGACTCGGAATCGCCCCGCTCGCCGGCCCGCTTGCGCCCGTCGGCGCAGAGGACGGTCATACGCTCCGCCGCGTTCATCCGACCTCCTCCAGGCTCCTGTAGCAGGTGCACAGTCGGTTGCCGACGTGGTCGCCGTTCAGGTTGAGGATGACCGGCTGGAGCACGTCCGCGAACGACAGCTGCTCCAACGCCGGCTCGTCCGGCAGTTTGGTGGCGCGGTCAGGGTGTACTCGAGCCGTCCCTCGATGACGGTGCCATGCTCCGTGACGGCGCGGCACCTGCGGCCCGTCAGGTCGATGGGCGGGATGTCCCGCCAGAATTCGTTGTCTTCCATAATCGTCTTTATGCGTCCCAAAGAAAAAAACCGAGGACGGTTCCCCCGCCCCCGGTTTTCGGCTCAGCGCCCGCCCCTGCATTCCGGCTTGGCGCCGCGCAGACGCTCCATACGCTTGCGGTGTTTCTCACGCTCCTCGCGCTCGGCGCGGTTGTAGGCGCTCATCGGATCCATGCCGCGACTCATGTTCGCGACCACTTTGTTCCAGTTCGTCATTTTTCGGACTCCTTGATTTCCTTGCCAAGGGCGTTTTCCTTGACGGTGGTCCCATGCGTCCCGAAAAACGCGGGCGATGGACGACGTGCGCCCTTGCCCGCGCCGTCGTCAGTACCGTTCGACGTACGACACCATCCATGCCAGTCCGCCGTGCTTGCGGGCGTTCTCGGCGCGTGCCGCCGCAAGGCGTTCGACCGCCGCCTCATGCGCCTTTTTGGCGCGGTCCACACGTTCCCTCGCACTCTCGGAACGAAGGCTCTTCTTGCAGACGGGGCACACGCTGCCTTTGAAACGCGCCAGTTCGACGCGTGAGCCGCATGCCTTGCACGTAATCGTCTTCGACTTGCGGTTGTGGATGTCGGTGGCGGCGCACACCTTGCGGTATCGCTCCTCCGCTTTCCGTTCCGCCGCCGCAAGGCGTTTGATGGCGGCGGTGTCCGGCACGTCCATGTGGTACAGCACCCCGTTCCAGTCAGGCATGGAGGCAAGCTTGTTTATCGCCGCGCGCTTGTCGGCGCACACGATGTTCTTGTTCCAGTGGAACAAATCATACCAAACGTTAAGCCGCATGTCCCACGCGGCTTGCGCGAGTTCGTGCTCGACCGCCTTTTTGTCATTCCATTCCGCGCTTTCCAGCTCGATGGTTCCGCCGTAGTAACTCATGATTTCAGACTCCTTGACCCGCCACACCCTGCGGCGTTGCCCGAATCATGCGTCCCGGAATACGGAAGGGGCGGCGCGCGCCCGCAGGCTTCGCGCCGCCCCTTCCGGCCCTTTACCAGTCACGCCGGGATGACTACTTCGATGCCGCTTCCGCACCCTCAGGCATGGACTCTTTTATCGTCCCGCGGCTGGGGCCAGGCGTGTCGCACGCCATTCGCGCAGGGCGCCGGTGGCCGCCCGGGTCCGGGCGGGGGCGGCCATCGGCTATGCGTCCGGCTATTTCGTCTGCACCATCGGCACGGAGCCGTCCGGCACCACGGTCAGGTTCTTCGCGTTGGACAGCGCGTCGATGTACTTCTGCCGGAGCACGTTCTCGGACAGGGACGAGTTGAGGATGTCGTTCGCGTCCGCCTCGCCTTGGGCCTTGATGCGTTTCGTCTCCGCTTCGACTTTTGCTGTTTCCTGTTCGTTGGTGGCTTTGCGTTTTTGTACTTCGGCGGCTTGTGCGGCGGCGTACGCGCTGGTGATCTCCTTCGGATAGCGCACGTCCTGCACGCTGACCTGCTCGACGGTCAGGCCCATGCCCTTCCACTTTTCGGACAGGGCCTTCTGCACGCCGCGGGTGAACGAGCCGCGGTCGGTCAGCATGGTGATGGTGTCGTACTTTCCGGCGATCTCACGCGTCACGGAACGCAGGTCGTTGGAGATGTACTTGGACACGAAGTTCTCCTGCGAGCCGTAATCGCGGTACAGGCTCACGGCCGCGTCGGGGCGCAGCGAGTAGTTGACCTGGATGTCGATGTTCGCGCTCGCGCCGGACTTGTCGTTGATGGACACCTGCTTGCCGACCTCGCTGCCGCCGGTCGTCTCATAGTCGGTGTCGCCGTAGAAGTTGATGAGATTGTTGCGTGTGTCGTATTTGACGGCGCTCTGCCATGGGGCCTTCGCGTGGAAGCCCGCCTCCGACTGGGAGCCGGATACGGAGCCGCCGAGATTGCGGACGACCGCGACCTCGCCCACGTCGAGCGAGTACACGCATGACGTGGCGGCGACGATTGCGGCGACAGCCACGCCGCCCAGGGCGATGGCGAAGGACAGGCTGCGGATGCTCTTGGCGGCCCGTTGCTGGTCCGATTCGGACGCCTGGCCGTAGCCGAGGCTCCGGGGTTTTACTCTGGACACCCGGCCTGCCAGAACGGCGGCCGCGATGAGGATGATGAATGCGATGACAAGTTGAACCATGTGGTAGTGCCTCCTTCAGGCTGTTTTTCCTTGGGGTTCGTTATGCGTCCCGTACCCCAATCCGATTTCATCCACGACGCGCCCGCGGCCGTCGAGCAGGACGACCGACCGCACATAGAAGAATTTTTCCGCGTCGCCGATCCAGTCGGCGAAGCCCGTGGTGCGGCATCCGTGCCAGCGACGCAGACGCCAGACCGGCTCGGCCGAACCGGCGAACGCCGCCCCGTACCGGGCGTACGCCCAGTCGAACGCGGCCATCATGCCAATCTCCCCGCCCACGTCGGCGGGTGCCACGGCCAGACGCATGCCGTCGGGGCCGGACACCAGGAACGTGTTCTCGTTGTCCGGCCAGCCGGCCAGCTCCTCCAATGCGTCGACGCTCACCGTTCCTCCTCCTTGGCGATTTCGGTCTCGACCTGTCCGCGGATCTCGGCCAACACCTGACTGTCGGGGCCGGAGAACAGCCGCTCCAGCCGCATGGCCTCGCGCAGCGCCTGCCTGTAGTCCTCGACACGGGATTTGAGTCCCCAGTGGCCGGATTCGGACTCCAACACCTCACGCAGGTAGCCGTCCGGCACACGGGTCATGGAGTATTCGAGCAGCGGCTCGTCGCCGCCCACGCGGCACGCGTCCACGGCGCGCTTCCCGACGGCAAGGCGCGGGTACGTGCCGAGGAAACGGACCCGTTCGTCGGGGTCCATGACGGCGAGCATGCGGTCAGCCTCCTTCCCGTCCGCGACGAGCGCTCCGGCCGCGAGACGGACCCCGAACGGCTTGTCCGGCGAGGTCCACCGTTCGCGGCACACGTCGTCGGCGAGTCCGCCTTTGATGACGGCGCCGACGACGTCGGGATCCGTCTCGTCCAGGAACAGATGCGGGTCGGCGTACGGCGCGGCGAGGATGCGCACCTTCGGGTCCCGGCATTTCGCCAGCCGGTCGGCGTACTCCCTGCCGCCATCCACGTCCTCCATGAGCATGCGGGCGGCGTCGACGCGCACCCTGCCCGACCTGCCGGCCGCCAGAAGCATCAGCGTGTCCGCGCCGAGCGGGGCGGCGTGCCGGTCCTCCAGACGGTGGACGCGCAGATTCAGCCGCGCGCCGGCCAGCCCGTCCGACTCCTCCAACAAGTACAGCGCGTCGCGCAGTTCGATGCCGGCCGGCGTCAGTGCCACCTCGTCGCCGTCGAGTCCGGCCAATCCGGTCGCCTCCAGTTTGCGCAGCAGGCTTGTGCTGCGCCACCAGCTGCGTATGGACTCACGGTCGCCGTGCTGGAGGCGGTAGTGCAGGAAGTCGGCGAACTCGTCGACTGTCCAGTTGCGGGTCGGTTCGTTGATCTCTTCGATTTCCATGCTCCGACCCATGCGTCCCGGCGCTTACACGCGCCATGTCATACTGCCCGTGAACAAGCCGTCAACCGTCAGCCAGAAGCTTCTTTCCCGGCCGGACAGAATGCCACGCATGGCCTTGGCGTCATTCGCCTGCCGGTTCCACATCGACACCACCAGCTGCGTCAGGTTCGCCGCCGCCCATGCGGTGGCCTTGGGGTCGATGAAGTGGAGGTACGGGGCGTAGTCCACCTTCTCCAGAAGCCGGAGCCCCAGCCGCAGACCGCACTCCGGGCAGCGGATGGCGATGGAGCGGCGCCCGAACAGGTCGGTCCAAGGCCGTCCGACGGCGGGCTTCGCGCCGCACCGCGGGCATCGGGCGACCCTCCTCCAGCCCATCGGGGCGACCTCCCCGAGGTATCCGACGATGGCGCGCACCTCGCGTCCGCGCCGTTCCGCCTCGTCCTCGAACCCGGCGCCGTAGCGGTCGCCCGCCTCGGCGTCCCACCGCGTGCCGTCCGCCTCCGTCATGGAGACGTGGATGGTGGGGCCATGCCAGCGCGCGTCGCGTCCGCGTTTGATGGTGACGGTCGGGCCGCCCGGCACTGCGAACTCCAGCCCGTCCTCCGGCAGGCCACGGACCCAATCGAACAGGTCGACGGGGCGCGTGACCCTGTCGCCGGTCATGCGCTCGTAGCGTTCGTCCTCGCAGGCGAAACGCGGCTTCCCCACCGCGTACGAAAGCAGGTCGGCCATGTACCACCGGCCGTCCTCGTGATGCCAGAGGTACGGGAACGTCGTCTTGTACATCCCCAGACGCCATTCCCCGTCGCCGAGCACGGCATGGTACAGGTCGCCGCCGGAACCTTGTGCCAGATGGTCATAGACCGCCTGGCCGCCCGAGCCTCCGTCGAGCCGTTCCAGCACGGCGTCCTCGTGGCTCTCCATGCGTTCGCCGTTCCTCCGGACGAACGCGCCGTAATCGTTATAGGCCATGACGCCTCTCCTTTCCGTATCGGGCCAGATACGTCCATGCTGGGACCGTGGATAGGACGGCCGCGGCCGCGCAGACGGCCGAGGCGGCCTCCCGCGCCCATGGGGCCGGCGCCGACATGGGTATGAGCCAGACGGCCGCCAGCATGCCCGCCAGCCACAGCGCGGCGAGCGCCGTCATAAGAGCCGCCATGAACGGCTCCACCGGACGTTCCGGCCTCGCCTTGCGTGGCTTTCTGGCGCCCTTGCGGTGCCGGCCGTATAAGGTCGTGCTCCGCCCGTCCGTTCTGCTCGAGGCCATGCGTCCCACCTGGGTGGGGTCGATGACCGTGGTCTGTTCGATGTCGCCCATCCGTCTCCTCCTTACTCCTCGTAGGCCAGTCGGTCGGCCAAATCGTCCTCGCCTAACGCTCGCAGCCGGTTGGCGACGCCGTAACGCTGGCTCCAGCAGCGGACGGGCGTGTCGGCGTTGACCCCGTAGGCCGCCCACAGGGTCGGCAGCAGCGGGCACGGCTGCTCGTGGGCTATCCCGTAGCGGGAGCCGCGTCGGAAATCGCGGTCGGACACGAGACGCACGGTTCCGCCGCAGAACGGGCATTTGGCTAGGCTCACTTCGCCTCCCTCGGTATGGAAAACCTGAAGTAGTATGAGGACCACACGTCACCCTTCAGCGTGTAGCGGCCCCGCTCGTCGCATGTGGCGGAGAACAGCGTCCTGTCGTCGGACTCCCGCACCACGCTGATGGTCACGCCGGGCTTCAGCGTGCCCGACTCTTCTATACGGTCCCTTATCGGAAGGGCGTCCGTGGCGGACTGTCCCAGCACGGCGAGGATGAGAAACAGGGCGACGGCCAGCTGGGCCAGGGACGCGCCTAATCGGATGACGTCCCTCACCGTTTCTCCACGTATTCGTCGGGCATGGTCGTCCACCGTGCGATGTCCTCGCGCGTGCAAAGGTCGTCCGTCCCGTATGGGCTTTCCTTGTCCAAGGTCTCCTTCGATTCGGCGATGGTCTCGCGCAGCGTGTTCAGGCTGACCTGTTCGGGGTAGGACAGGTGCGCGTATGCGCCGTCCAACGTGTATTGAATGTGGATTCCACGCCACCAGCCGATGACGTGGTGTCCCCACGGGTCACACTCGTCCCACAGGTCCACATGTCCGGCGCACCAGCGGGAGCCTTCCACGGTGGGCTTGCCACAATGCGTGCCGTCCGGCATCAGCATCCGGCAATGCCCGTCCACATCCTTGTTCCATCGGCGCTGTTCGTCCGGGTCGAACACCTTCAACCGTCCCTGAGCCTCGCTTGTGCGGCGGCGCAGCCATCCGGCGCGTTCCGCCACGGCGGAGAGATTGGACGATAGGGACGAGATGTCGTCCGCTCCGTCCAACGCGGCCAGCGGCAGGCGGCCGAGCCGTTCACGGAGTATCCATGTGCGGCTCAATGCACGCTTGTAGTCGCGCAGACAATGCCGGCAGTCGGCCTCAAGCCGCTTGGCCCGACGTTCGATGTAGTCCATGTGTCCTAGCCTTTCCGAAGCCGTTCCCCGACCTTGCGGGCGTCGGTGACGGTATGCCAATCGTCCAGTACGTCGCCGTGCTCCAGACATGCTTTTGCCAGCCGGTCCAAGTCGCCTTCGTCCAATCCGAAACGGCGCAGGAACGGTTCGGCATATTCCGACGCCTTGAACTCCTCGGGCGTGTCCCACCATCGCAACGGCAGGCTATCCCACGCGGGGTCGAGATCCTTCAGCCCCTCGCGGTCGAGGTAGTCGCGGGCGCATTCGGCCTCGCCTATGGTCATGTCATCTGGCATCCAGACGGCATGCCAAAGCGTGTCATATGCCCAATTCCCGACTTCTCCAAACGGCAGGTCGGGCAGATACGTGTTCCCACCCAACGTCATGCCCATGTACCCCAGTGCGTCGATGCACACGGGGCATAGGCTGACGCCCCTCTCGTAGTCGCGGTCGCATTCCTCGCATCCGTCCCAGCCGGTATGCCAGACCACGTAGGGCGCATGCTCCTCCAGAGCGTGCCCGCAGATGTAGCATTTGGTGTCGGTCATGCCAACTCCCCCTTCAATCGATGTTTCAGGTCCTCGTCCCCGAGATGGTCGGCCAACGCGGCCAACGCCTCCGGGAGGGTCGGATATCGCGTATCGTCCACCGGCTCGTAATACCCGCCGACCGGGGCGAGCGGCGTGTACTCGCATCGTCCGTCGAACAGTCGGGACTCGCGGACGAATCCGTAGAACCGGTCGCCCACTTGGATGTGCAGGTCCGACTCTGTGTCCGATACGGGCACGTAGCAGGGAACGCCGATGCCGTCCGGCGGTGAGTATCGTCCGCTCAATGGGAGCCTCCGATCAACCGTTCCACCAGTCCGGGCACCTGCGTCCAATCGTCGAACGCCAGCCCCAAGCCGGATTGTCCGGCGCGTTCGCATTGCGCCGTGTTGTAGGCGTGCCGCCTGACGAGCACCGGAAGCCCCAAGTCCATGAGCCGGTCGAGCATGGCCGGGTCGTCCTCTATATACAAGTCGGCGCCGAGGCTCTCCTTGTCGGGCAGATGGCACCAGCCGACGCCGTTGGGCTCGCACAGCAGGCCCATGCTCCAGCGGCCGGAGCGGGCGCGTTCGGAGACGGCCCGGCCCAATTCCATGCCGGTCGGGTCCAAGTGGTCGAGGCATTGGTCGGCGTAGTCGAATTCGAGGCTCATGTCGATGCCGAGCCCGAGCATCCAGCGGGCCGTGTCGTCGCCGTCGTCGCGGCGGCTGGTGACGAACGCCACATGCCATGCCGGATGGTCGAACGTCAGCGCATCGACGGCGCGCCTCGCGTGCGGGTACGGGCGCTCGCGCAGGTACAGGCCGAGCATGACGGCCCGCGAATGGAATTCGGGGAACACGTCGCCGTTGCCCTCCCCGAACCAGCCGTCGCAGCCGAAGTCGTAGGACGTCGGGTCGCCGCCCCTGACGGGCCGGCCCATCTGGGCCAGGCAGTCGGCGAACGCGGCCGTGTAGTCCGCGAACGTGTTGTCCAAGTCGATGGCGATGAGCCTGTCCGTCATATCTCCGCCTCCATATGCTTGGCGATGGTGTTCCTGCCGCTTATGTCGCCGGCGTCGAAGACGCCCGGTATCCCCGACGCCTCGCCAAGTCCATCCCTGGCCTCCTCCATCAGCCTTACGGCCTTTCGGAAGTCGATGTCATTGCGCATGACGGTCTCCTTTCCTTGAAGAAGGTCATGCGTCCCGGCGCGGAATCGCCCTACAGGATGGTGCTGAATATGATGATGTTCGTGAGGGGGTCGAGATACGCCGTATTCGCCGTATGGGACTCCTTCGGAGCCTCGCGGACCACCCATTTTCGGCCCTTCGCCTCGTAGACGCCCCTCCAGCAGACCTCCCGCGAGTCCCCGGACACCCGGACGACCTCGATGGCGCCGTCGGCGATGGTCGCCTCCATCCGGCCATCCGGGGTCCTCCGCTCCCAGGTGCCCGCCAGTCCATCCGGCAGCCGGTCGGAATCGGTGGCGGCATCGGGTTTCTCCGTCACCAGTTCGACCAATGCGAGCGCCATGCCCGCCAATGCGGCCACGACGAAAATCCACTTGACGACTTCCATGCCCTTATTCCCTCCCAGGCGTTTTTCGATGGCCCCGCGCGTACTCCGTGTCCGCATCCCCCGACTCCCAGATGGCGTGGGTGAAGCCGTATATCCAGTCCTCCACGTCCGCTTCGGGCAGTTCGAGGCACCGGCGCATGACCTCCCCGTAGCCGTCATACATCCCGCGCTCGCGTTCGTCGCCCATCATGTAGGCGTTGTCGGCGGCCGCGTCACGGAGCGGCCTCAGCCGGTCGCAAAGCTCCAGTCCGTTCATTGCTCGTCCCTCGGCATGGTGTGCGCGGCGTCCAGGTATTCGATGCCGTCGTGCAACCAGTAATAGCCTTTGATGGTCACAGGGTCGTTCAGCTCCACGAACCAGTCGGCCTGTTGCTCCAAGTCCATGGCGTCCACGACGTTCCACAGGGTGTCCATGAATTTGCCCCATTCCTCCGGCGTGGTGTCATCGCGGTCAATCAGGCTGAAGTAGCGTTCACGCAGTCTCTCGCCGGGGAGCACGTCGCCGGAGAATCGCGCGTCTGCCAGCATCGACCAGCAGTCCACGCATATCGCTGCCAGCCTCGTCACGGGAATCTCGTACACGTGGGTCTCGTCCAGCGGATACCACGGTCGGTCTCGCACGAAACGTATGGTGTCGGCATTCATGGTGTTCATCTCCCCAGAGCCTCGGCGCACTGGGCGATGAGGTCATCCACGCCGTCGCCGTAATCGCTCTCGCCCTCGAAGTCGTGGTGGATGGACTCCAGCGGGTCATGCTCCCTGATGCCGTCGGCGTCCGCGTACAGCGTGCCCAGTATGACGGCCGGATACTCGTCCTGCACATTGAACACCGCCACCTGTCCGCCGGCGAGCTCCACCAGCACGGTGTCGTCCGGGCACATGCCGGTGGCGACGTTCGCGTCCGTGACCTCCGGACGCCGGGTGAATGCGAATGCCAAATCGTACAGATTGATGTCTTCCATGGTCGGCTCCTATTCCTTTTTTCGGTTCCACCGGAGCCATGCGTCCCGGAGACTTGGGCTTTGGCTACCCTCGCCCTGAAGGACGGGGCACGTTTTATTTCAGGTCGCATGGAAGCGGCCCGTACGGCCGCAGATGGGTGACGAATCCCGCGCGCCTGGCGTCCTCCTTGACAAGCCGGCGGGGGCGGTCTCTGTAGGTGCGGGACATGGCGTCAGTCTCTCATCCTTCCCTCCGCGGCCAAGGCCGGCAACGAGTGCGCGATGGACGGCAGGGCGCATGTGTCCGGGTCGTCCGGAGTGAAGCCGAAGTCGGACAGCAGGCTCTCCGCGGCCTCGATCTGTCCGTCGATGCATTCGTCCGCGCAATCGATTTCCATGCCCGCCGTCATGCGTCCCGCCTCACGGCGGCGATGGCGGAGCCCAAGGGGCCATGCCCTTCGGCGGGTTGCCCCGGATACCAGACGACCCAATCGCCCCCGCGCGCCCGCAGTCCGTCCATGAACCGCTCGTACCGTGGCACGCCGGACATGAGCAGGAGCGTGCGGCGCGGAAGCCTGGGGTTCGCGCCCAGCCATGACGCGATGTCCGAGACGACGTGGACCGCGTTGCCCGCCCGGTAACGCCGGGGCGGTGTGTAGTCGGCTCCCCCGCACAGGTCATAACAGTCGACATCCACGTAACGGCCGGCGAACAGCCCCGCCTGCACGCCCACGTAGCCGCCCAGGTCGACGACCGTCCAATCGGCGGGGACGAGCGGCGCGGCCGCCGCGTACAGGTCGGTGAGGCACAGGAACGTCGGGTCGATCTCGATGTCCTCGAAACGTCCGTACCAGCCGTCGATCTGCGCCATGTCGAGCCGGCCGCCGAGCGCCGCGTATTCGTCCGCGTCCACGGCTATTCCTCCCCCGCGCACCAGACGCACCAGCCCGGGACCGCGCTTTCGCAGTCCTCATTGAGCAGGACGCCGCATCCCGTGCAGTAGTCGTACATGTCGGAGCTCCAGGCCTGCCCGCATATCGCGCCCGCATCCGGGGACGTCAGGGTCCAGTCGGCCCTCACCTCGGCCTGCGGGAGGTCGAAGCCGCCGCGGCCGTAGGCGTAGTTTTTCGCCGTCTCGACCAGCAGGTCGAGGTCCGCGCCCGTGCGGGGCGCGCCCAGCACGTCCTCCGTCACGTCACTGCCATCCCAGACCGTGACATCCAGTGTCCGGCCTTTGTTGTCCGTGTATATCATGGGCTTATCCTTTTCTCAGTACGTCCAGCACGTCGTCGGCGCAGGAGGGCCTCACGGCCGGCAGCCGCGGGTCGGTGCGGCGCTCCGCCAGCGCGGGCGGCAATACCGTGCGCCCGACCGGCACCGGCCTGCCGTCCCCGTCGTGCAGGACGTGGAGCGGGCAGAAGGCGTGGCATTCGTCGTCGTCACCCTTGATCATCGCCCAGCGTCGCGAGTCATGCACCGCCGTCTCGGCCGCGTCCTCGTCCGGGTACCACATGGCGCCGAACGGCCCGTCGGCGAACACGGCGCCGCAATGCGGATACTCGCAGATGGGAAGCAGGAAGGGATGGTCGGCCGTGGCGAGCCCCGAATGGAGCAGGGCGTGCAGCACTTGGGGCTCGCATCCGGGCTTCGGCAACGGCATGAAGTCCACGGCGTCCAAGTCGTCGTAGAACGCCCTTAGCTCCGGCGTGGCCGGAACACGCTTCTCCGGGTCGTAGCACACCGGCCTGCCGTCCCCGCCGTGGAGCAGATGCTCCGGGCAGAAGCAGACCGGCTCGTCGCGCCGGCCGTCCAGCACTAGCCAGTCGTCCTCCCACGCCTGGTCAAAGGCCCAGTACGGGTCCGACCACCACTCGGCCTCGTCCCCGTCGTATTCGTTCCCGCAGCCCGGAAAGGCGCAGACGGGGCGGCGGAAATGCCTGATGTCGTATCGCATGACGCCCTCCGGCTCCCCTCTAATGGCAGTTGGGGCAATACCCAGGATCGCCCTCGTATGCATCGTCCAGGAATGCGCCGCACTCACTGCAACGTTCCTCTTCGCACCGACACTTGTTCGGCGCCTGTCCGCAGAACGGGCACCTGTACCAGATGTCCCCCGCGATGGCCTCCGGGTCGGCCGGATCGTATTCGTGCGTCCAATCCGGCTCGGGCATGGTCTTGTATTCGTACGGATTGTCCGACCATGCGGCGACGGAAACCTTGCCGTCGTCCACGATGATGCGGGCGAGGCCGGTCTGTTCGCCGTCGAACTGGTCGCGCAGACCGCATTCCAGCACGCCGCCCTCCAGTCGCGTCCAGTCCTTCTCCCTGTCGAGCGCCTTCTTGATTTCAGCCAGCATGATGTCGTCTCCTCCCATGTCAGTCCAGTTCTTCGGCCCATGTGATATGGACGCCGAGGTGTTCGGCCATGCGAAGCAGCAGCTCCAGTTCATTCACACTGGAGAAGACATCCGCGGCATCCTCGCCCCGCAGCTTTTCGACCATGTCATCCATCTTCCAGCCATGACGTTGCCACTGGCCGTCGGCGGCACCGTAATAGCATGCGTCCGCCTCGGAATCCCAGTCCCGAAGCTCCCACTTGAGAAAGAGCCCTGGTTTCTTCCCGTCCGCGCACAGCTCCCTTAATCCGATGATCGCCGTGCCGTCCTTGTCGAGGCGCGTGTACGGCAGTGCGTCGGCCAATGCGGCGAACCCGTCATGGCATTTGCCGAGGGCCTTCTCCAAGTCTTTCATGATTCCTCAGTCCTCGAATCTCGGCAGGGTGTGCGCGGCGTCCAGATACTCCACGCCGTCATGCACCCAGTAGTGCCCCTTGATGGTGATGGGGTCGTTCAGCTCGATGAACCATGTGGCCTGACGTTCCAGGCCCATGCCGTCCACATAAGCCCACAGGTCGTCACAGAACCGGCCCCACTCCTTCTGTACGGCCTCGTCATCCTCGCGGTTGCACAGCTCGAAGTAGCGGCCGCGCAGCGTTTCGTCGTCGATGATGTTCCCGGCGAATCGCGTATCCTCCAGCGTCGCCCAGTAGGCCATGCATATCGTTTCCAGAGCGGAGACGGGGACCTCATACACATGGCTCTCGTCCAGCGGATACCACGGGCGGTCACGGACGAAACGTATGGCGTCGGCGGAATTTTCGATGTAGTGCGGGGTGGTCATAACGGCTCCTTTCGTTTGATACCGGAGCCATGCGTCCCATGAGCGCCTCTACAGGGCGAGTACGGTGACACGCGGATACGGCCGTGCCTTCAACGCGCCGCGGTCGCCCGCGTTGAACCGTTTCATCGTCTCCCCGTACCGGTCGGCCAGCGCGCCCCTCGCCGGCATGTCCACGTGCTCGAGGGCAACGCAGTTGGAGAACATGGCCGGCCCCCTGTTGTCCATCTCTACGTCGGAGGGAAGCTCCAGATTGGAGATGTCCAGCCTGCGAAGCCGCTCGCAGTACATGAACATGCGGTTGATGTCCTTGGCTCGCGGCAGCCGCAGTTCCGACAGGTCCAGTTCGGCAATCCGATGCGGCGAGGCGAACATCTCGCGGGCCACCTCCGCGCCGCTCACATCCAATCCGGGCACCTTCAGGCTAGTCACGTCGGGGCCAAGTCGGAACAGACGCTCGCAGTCCCTCGCGTTCGGAGCCTTCAAGTTGACGATTTCGACGTCCCCGTCCCCCGCATTGTTGAACATCCATGCCAGACTGGCGGTCTTCGACATGTCCAGATTCGTGAAGTCCACCCGACGCAAGGCCCACATGTCCTCGAAGAAGACGCTCATGTCCTCCGGTGCCTTGGAACCCGGCACGAAGCGGATTCCCTCAATCCTGTTACGGTTGCTTATGTCCGCCCATTTCGGATTGTGGGCAAGCGTGCGGGGTTCGGGGCATCCGTCACGCCAGTCGAAGGTAAGCGCGTAGGTAAGAGCGCCTCGACGGTAGTTCAGCTTCCAGCCGTTCCCTTGGGCTATGAGACTGTTGTCACGATAATGGTTGACGAACCCTCCGGGAAGAGTGCTCCCCTTTGTCTTCGTGTTCTCGAAGAACATGCTCCCCGCCCCGTAGGCTTGACCGAAATCCACTCGACGGACATTGCTGTTACGGGAACGGAGACTCTGCACGCTCGCTCCGCTTACTGTCGCGTCGGACATCACCGTCTTGTTCAGGAATGCCTTGTCCATCGTCGCGCCGGTCAGATTCGCCTTCCGCAGGTCGATGCCTCCCATGTTGGCTCCGGTCAAATCGGCTCCGGCAAGGTTCACGCGCTCCATGTTCGTGCATTCGAAGACGGCGTTTCGTAGTATCGCGTCCGACATGTCTGCCCCGTTGAATTGGAACCAGCTTACGTTGGCATGGCTGAAGTCGGCTTCGCGCAGGTCGGCGTTCTCCAGATAGACGGGACGGCGTGGATCCAGCCTTCCGACGAACCTCATGCGACGCATGTCTGCGTTGTTGAATACGGTGTGGCCGAGAGGTGTGCCCGAGTCGATCAAGGAACCCCTCAAATCGGCTCCTGACATGTTCACGTCGCAAAGGTCAACGCCGGAGAAGTCGAGGTATCGCAGGTCAAGCCCACTCAGGTCACGGCCGCGAAGAACGTTCCCCAAGCGGTAAAGCTCGGTCTCCACGATGACGCCCGGGCTTGGCTTGTCGACGCGCATGTATCGCGTCAGCCTGATGTCGTCCGGTAGGCGGCGTTCGTCGTCCCGGATGTCGGGTGCGTATAGACGGATGCCGAGCCCCAGCCTCGCCCCTTCGGGGATGTGTCCGAGAATCGTGCGGACTTTCTTTCCGTCGTTCGCAAAAAGCTCCACCAGACGATGTGCTGTCCGCCGCACGTTTCCTACAATGCCGGGGGTTTCCGCCCATTCGACCAGCGAAGGCAGTGTTTGGTCGGTGATTTCCCTGTCGGAGAGGTCTCCGTATTCCCTCACGGAGACTTCCATCGTCTCCGTTCCGTCCGTGATTCTCATGATTTTGCCTCCCTTTGTGTTCAAACGCCCCATGCGTCCCGGACACGCTGGAAATCAGTCGGCCACATACAGGACGGCGGAATTCGGAATCACGAGGTGATGTCCCGTCAGGGTCCGGATGGTCTGCGAGACTTCCCCGTGCTCAGGCTCCGTCCACCCGTCCGGGCTGGTGACGACGGTGCCGTCCGCCAGTGTCCAGCGATGGACGCTGGCGCCGGTCAGGTCGAACAGCGAGGCATGGTCGGTGTATGGGAACGGCCGCGCCACCTCGCGCTCGCGGTAACACCCGTTCTCCTCCCAGACCTCCAGCAGCCTCTCGCTGTCGCAAGAGGCGAGCTCCTCCCTCGGCAGCGGGCGCGGCGCGGACACGACGCCCAGACCGACGCCTTTGGCGAGAAGCCCCATGCCCGCGCGTTCGGCATCCCGCTTCCGCAGGCCGGCCATGCGGTCATTCCAAGCCGCGATGGCCTGCACCAAGGAAGGCGTCGGCCTTGTCATCCATCCGCAGTCCGGGCATTCGAGCCTGCACTCCTCCGGCTTCAGCACCGGCGTGCCGCCGCAGACGCACGGGTCCACGCGCGTGGCGATGCCGCACATGCGGGACCACTCCTTTTTGGCGGCCCTTTCCGCGGTCTCCTTGTCGGACTCCCCGTCGCCGCATTCGGCGACAAGATCGATACGGGGCGCGAAGCCCTCAAGGGGGCAGCCGTTTTCGCAGGTGGGGGGATTGTCGTAAGACTGTTTGACATGCAGTCGGCCGTTACATTCCCAACTATCGATCTCCCCGGCCACCCGGCCTCCGCATACGGGGCACGCGCCCCATTCGATGTTCTCCGTCATCATCGGCTCCTTTCCGTTCATTCGTTCCGGTCGCATGCGTCCCGGCCGCGACGCATGCGACCGGGCATGAAGCTTTCATCCGACGGCATCGATTGGGCCATGGTCGCCCAAGCCCGCGAACCACATCCCGAACGCCTGCACCTGGTCGAGGACGAGCGCCGCGCCAGACGCAAGGCGGCCGACGCGGCCTATTACCAGGCGAACAAGGAGCGCATCGATCGGCGCAACAGGGCCTGGCGCGAGGCGAACAAGGAGGAGATGCGCCGGTATGACAAGGCGTACGCGGCCTCGCACCGCGAGAAGCGCCGCGAGGCCGCCCGCCGCTGGCAGGCCAGGTTCAAGGCCGAGCACGGCGTCAGCTACTCCGCCTGGCGGCGCAGGCGCCTGAGGGAGACGGACCCGCAGACGGCCGCCAGCACGCCGCAGACGGTTACGCCCGCGAGGAACACGGGCGAGAACGGGCAGACGACGGCCGACAACAGCATCAAATCGGTCAGCGCCGCGTCGGCGGAACCCCACGGGTCCGGCCGGCGCCTGTGACGGCCCCGGCTCACAGCCAATCGCCCCCGATGACGTTGCCGGACGCGTCAAGCACGCCGTCCCCCACGAGCCAGTCGCGGATGTCCGCGTCGAGGGCGGCCCGCTCCCCTTCGGTCAGCCGCAGGTCGAAACGCCCATCCTCGTCGCCGAGAAGATAGACGCGCAGCTCCGCATGGACGGGGCCGCCCAGCCGGCCGCGCGCCAACCAGCGCCAGTCGAGACGCGCGATGGCCAGTCCATCGCGGTCCCCCACGCCGTACGCCCCGAGCGCGCCGCACCGACGCATCCATTCGTCCTCCATGCCGCCCGCATCCAGATCGGCCTCCCAGCCGTCCGGCGCCGTCAGCTCGTACGCATTCCATCTATTCAGTCCGAAATCCATATCCGGCTCCTTTCCTTCCGCCGACAGGCATGCGTCCCAGCCGAAAGACGGAAGGCCCCGTCGCATCCGTTGTCGGATGTGACGGGGCCTTCCGTGTGGAATGGCGCCTACTTGCGCTTGCCGAGGATGGCGAGCGCGATGGCCCCCGCGGCGAGCGCCACCACGGCCACCGCTACGGCCGCCACTGCGACGCCGGTGGAGGCGAGCCCGTCCTTCGGGGATTCGGCCTTGGACGTGGCGTCCGATTGGCCCTTCGGCGTGTTGGTGCCGGATGGCTTGTCCCTTTGATGGAGTATCGGTGCCGGATGGCTTGTCCGTATCGGTCTTGCCGGAATCATCCCTCGACGGCTTGTCCGTGTCCGTCTTGCCGGAATCGTCGGACCCATTGTCCGTCTTGCCGGAATCGTCTTTGGATGGAACGTCGGTGCCGGATGGCTTGTCTGTATCGTTCTTCGGAGTGTCCGGCTTCGTCGGAGTCGCATCCTGCCTGACCGGGGTCCACTGTGCGACCGCGGTCACGTCGGAGCCGTTGTCCTCGACGCTATCGCCGGATTCGACATTGTCGCCGTCGATTGTCCAGCCGTCGAACTCGTAGCCCTCGCGGGTCGGAACCGTATCGGTCACGTCGGCCGGCAGATCGGAGTCCCCGTATTCGCCGTCGCCGCCGTTCACGTCATAGCGGAGCACATGCCTCGCCTCCCACTGCGGGTACAGGGTGGTGCCCTTCGCCACGTCGGACACGGTGTCGCCCGGCTTGTAGGAGTCGCCGGTGCCGTCCGGATTGGTGGTCCAGACGATGAAACGGTAATGTTCCCTGGCGGGCTGGGGTGCCACGAACGGCGTGGTCTCGGTCTTGTCCTGGCCGTCCAATCTCACCTCCGCATGGCGGGTGACGGGGACGTTCACGCTGTTGCGGTGGAATTCACCGCCGATGACCACGTTCCTGGCGATGATCTGCCCCTCGACGTTCTGGGACGCGTCCACATCGGCCTCGGGCGCGAGGATGACGGAGGAGGTGGCGCCCGCCGTGCCGACGCGGCCATGGTACTGGCCGTCCTCCGACTTGGAGTCGGTCAGACTGTAGATGACCCCCTTATCCGTCCAGTGGGCGTATTCGGCATGGTTGATGCCGTCCACGTCCAATTGCGGCAGGGTGATGTCGTCCGCGCCTTCGGCGTCCACGTTCACGACGAGACGGGTCCTCTCCCCCAAAGTGGCGGTGACGCGGTTGCCTTGCAGTTCAGCCGCGTCGATGTCGAGATGGGCCTCGTCGCCGTCCGCCGTGATATGGCGGCGGTTCATGTCGGAGAAGTCGTACGACGCGTTCGCCGGCGCGGTCTTGGCCCACTTGGCGGACAGCGCCGTCATGCTCCTCTCCATGGCCTTCAGGTCAAGGTATTTGACCTTGGAGTCCCTGAGCACCCGTTCGGATTTCGGCAGGCTTCCGCCGGTCTGCATCTCCAGCTTGCCGCCGTCCACCGTCCAGCTGTTGCCGTTGTCGGTCTGACCGATGTCGGTGGACGCGCCGAAGACGATCCTGGAGTCGGCGGGCAGGCTCACGTTGATGCTGCCGTCGACCTTGCCCAGATAGCTGACCTCCGGCTCGTCCACGCCGGCCGCGTGGTTGCCGAACGCGGCGCCGACATAGGCGTGCGCGGTGGCGATGTTGCCGTTCGTGTGGGCGTTCAGACGGATCGAGTCGAAGCCGACGAGACCGAAGTTCGCCGCCTCCCCCAAATCGCCACCCAACAGGTCAACGGTCTCATCGGTCGTGAACGTGTTGGTTTTGTCCACTGCGATCGGCGTGCCGATGACGGCGGCGCTCGCAACGCCCGCCGATGCGAGCATGGCGAGCGACGCCAATGCGGCCACGGCCGCCGTCCCCCTGATGTTGTCCGAAATCATGTTCCTCCCGTTTCGGGTCGTACTGTCTTCTTTAGGCGGCGGGAAGCCGTCTGGAGAATGGCATGCGTCCCAGGGAGGCGTCAGTACCGGTCCACCTTCGGTTCGACCGGCAGGCCGTCCGCGCCGAACAGGGCGACGCACGCGGTCTGATGGCCGTCCGGAGCCGTGATGTGGCGGACGAACAGCGTGGCCTGGGCGAGGCCGTCGCCGTCCCGGACCACCAGACAGGAGAAGCCCTCCCTATGGAACGGACGCGCGCCATCCCTGAGCGCGGCGTCGACGCCGAAGACGTCGGAAAGCACCTGGGCGGGCGTCTCCGGGACCGGCGGATGATGGGTTGCAATCCAGGCCTCCAGCGCGATTCCAAGGACGAAGGCCGCCACGCAGACCCCCACCGCGACCGGCGTCGACACCGGCGAGGTCGGCAACGAGGCCCACCCGGCGATGCCCACGGGGACGAGCAACGCCGTCAGGATGCCCAGCCACCACGGGTGGAGGTCGAACCGCCGCTCCCTGGCGCTCCAGTCCGTCAGCGAAACCAGCAGTCCGGCCCGCGCCAGCGTCCGGGCCGCCTCGTCCACATCCAGGGGCTCCACCATGCGCAGTCTAAGCGCTCCGATTTTCTCCGTCATTTCGATTCCTTTCCACTGATGACGGCCTTGCCGTCTCCGTCGAACAATCCGACCCTGCCGTGGTCGTGGTCGACGACCAGCCGGCCATTCTCGACCAGGCATCCGTCTTTCGTCACGAACCGACAGGTGTACCGGTCCTTTGAGGGCAGGCCTGCCAAGGTGCCCAGATCCTCGATCCCCAACGGCCCGGTGGAACATGACAGGTACTCCACTCCCGTAACCCTCTCCAGCCGCTCGCCGAATCCGTCCGGACGCTTCCTCGCCGCGCTCACGGTCGCCGTGGCCGCCTTGGTGTCATCCGCGCCGACCTTCGGCAGTTGGCAGAGACCGTCGGAGATGCAGAGGAACAGGGCGCCCGCCGTGCCGATCGCGAACGGCACGACAAGGGGAATCCCCCTCACTCCGTGCCTCAGGAAGGAGACGACGGCCAACACGGTGAAGACCAGGGTCATGATGCCGCCGCCCACCAGGCATGCCCAGGCGACGTCTCCATCGCTCAGGGTCTGCGCGGGCGTGTAGTACGCATCCCACGCCTTGAGCCAATCGTTCATGTCTATCATCGGCGTTCCTTCCTCTCCGGCGTCCACATTCCGTCGGCGTGCGTTCCCGGCACCGCGAGGGACAGCCTTCTTGCCGGCGTCGCGCATTCCAGACGGATGCGTCCCATGTAGGCGTACGCGGCGGCCGACCGGCCGTCCCTCCCGTCGAGCATGGCGGCGCACTCGTCCGCGCCGAACGTGTCCCACGCGCCGGACAGGACGAGCCATTCGGCCATCAGGGCGTCGGACGGGTGGAGCCGCCCCGTGGCGCCCGGCCAGGTATGGCGGTCGACTCCGGCCGGTCGGGGGCGCGGGATGCCCAGACGTCCGGCCGGCACTCCGTATAGAAGCGCCATACTCTCGACCATCCGCCGATTCGGACATGACTCGTCGCGTTCGTAGCGCCCCAGCAGGGAGACGGACAGGCCGAGCGCCCGTGCGGCCTGTCTCTGCGTCAGTCCGGCGCTCCGGCGGGCCTTGGCGTACATGTTCACGGCAGCATGCGCCCCATGAGCACGCCGGCGCCGATGAGCAGGGCGACGCCGATGGCGGGAACGGCCCTGTAGACCCCCTCCGCCACATCCTCGTCCGGCAGGTACTGGCCGACGATGCGCGGATGCCATTCGCGCGGACCGTCGTAGCCGTAGGCCCCGTCGTCCAGCCAGGAGCGCCTCAAACGGGCCAGACGGCGGCGCTCCCAGAGCCGTCCCCGCACGCCCGGAAAATACTGGGCCGGCACCAGCGGCGGCTCGCTCCAGTCGATGCACTCCCACGCCCGGTCGCCTCCCGTTCCGGCCGGCAGCGGGTCGGGATGCTCCTTGCCCGTCGGGTCGCCATGGCCGGCGGCGATGGACTCGAGGCGTTCCAGGTCGCCCGGCGCGGGGCGGTGGTGCCTGAGGCCGCGGATGTACTCGCCGCCGCGCCAGCGCCAGAGGCACTCCTGCGCCCATTCCGGGTCGTCCGCCATGCGGGTCGTGTCCTGCAGGTCGATGCCCCATTCGCGCCAGACCCGGTCGCGGTCGAGTCCGGACAGTGGGGTGGTCTCGTCTTCGTCATCGTATGAATTCGTCATATCCAGGTTTATGCGTCGCGGGGAAAAGATTGGAAATAAAAAACGGCCCGGAAACGTGATTGTTTTTCCGGCCGTCGGAAGCGGAAAGGGCGGGGCCGGCTTCTTTTCGTGCCGGCCCCGCCCTTTTGGTGATGAGAACACGCGGGCGGATCGATGGGCTTCCACCGCCCGCGCAAGGATGGATTATGCGGACAGGATGCCGCCGTCCCCGTCGAACATCGTGGCGCGGCGTCCGTAGACCCGAAGGACGCCCTCGCGCAGCCGCCCTTTGGAATCCATGAATCGGACATGCCCCTCGGCCAAGACGTCGATGATCGTCAGGCCGAAGCGCCGCTCCATGTCATGCAGGACGGGCGCGGTCACGGGATGCATGAGCGTGCCCAGGGCCAGGATGACGGCGATGGCCAGGAACGGCACGACGGCGGCCGCGCGCGTGGCGGCGAGGACGACGGCAAGCGCAAGCGCGGCGAGCCAGAGCGCGGCGGACGCCTCGTTCGGCGTCGGCACACCACGGGACAGTCCCATGGTCAGCGGCATCGCCTTCCTTGGCGGCTTCGGGCGCTCCGTCTTGGTCCGCTTCGGTCCGACGGCCTTCGGCGCGGGCTTCGGCTTGCGCGGCGTCGAGTGGAAGGCGATGGTCTCCACGTCGTCCGATGGCTTATCGGGATTCTCCTCGGTGTACTTAAGCTTAAGTTCGTCCAGATCGGACATGATGGGCTCCTTTCGTATCCGGCGTCCGCATGCGTCCTCCACGACGTATGGCCGGACCTCGGACGGCCACCGCCGGAACCTCCGGCATTCCCGATAGCGGAGGCGTAGCCCACGGACCCGGGCGAAGGCCCCTTGACGGGGCGGGGTCATGCATGCGCCCCCACGAAGGCGGGGCGCCGACGGCTTGCGCGGCGAAGCCATAGGCCGTCCGAATAGACGAGGGCCCCGACCGATCATGAAACCGGCCGGGGCCCTCGCTGTTCCCCTCCAAGCCGTTTGCGGCGGCGCTCGGCGGCGAGCCGGGACAGACGCCTGTCGCGTTCGAGCCATGCGGCGTATTTCACCCTCATGCGGGCAAGCTCGGTCTTGCTGGGTTTTCTCACGTCGGAATGGCGGGACTCGAACCCGCGGCCTCGCGGCCCCCAGCCGCGCGCGCTGCCAACTGTGCCACATTCCGAAATCGTCGCCATCCTCCCCCGGAGCCGAAGCCCCGATGGGCCAAAAAGGAGGATGGCGGCGTCGCACGCCGGCCGGGACTCGAACCCGGATCGACGGTTTTGGAGACCGCCGTGCTTGCCATTGCACCACCGACGCAAAGGGAGGCGTCCACCGCGCCATGCGCGCCGCCGCCCGGCCCTCCGGACGGAAGACGCAATCGACGCCTCCCGAGAGCCCCGAGCCGGATTCGAACCGGCGACCTGCCGCTTACGAGGCGGCTGCGCTACCACTGGGCCATCGGGGCCTTGACGGTCCCTCCCATCGCTTGTTTCATGCATTGAGAGTCTGTTCGCACGGGTGCCTTGTCAGGCGCGCCACGGGAGGAACCGTCTGGTGGAGCCGGCGGGATTCGGACCCGCGACCTTCCCGTTGCGAACGGGATGCGCTGCCTCTGCGCCACGGCCCCATGCCGGTCCTTTCCTATGCGGAAAGGGCCGACTGGAAAAGGAGTCATTCGGGTGGCGGCGTTACGCCGCTGGTGCCCCCGGCCGGACTCGGACCGGCGACGCCCACCTTAGGAGGGTGGCGCTCTATCCCCTGAGCTACGGAGGCGTGCGGCGGCCGGCTTTAGCTTGGTTCTCGCACCGGCCGCCTTGATTCCATACCCTTGATTCGCGCTTCGACGGAGGACCGCAACGTTCCGCGTCGGCCTACGCCCTCCTCCACGCGCGTTTTACGCCTCCGTGCATGCGCCACGGCGGCGGGAACGCTCCAACACTCTTCGGTTTTCCATGGGACGTCATGCGTCCCGACGTGCCCTCGGCCGGATTCGAACCGGCGACGCCCACCTCCGGAGGGTGGCGCTCTTTCCGCTGAGCTACGGGGGCGTATGCCTCCTCCCCGCGACGACGCCCGCAAGCGTCCCCCGGGTCGTAGGCATGCACATCGGACCTCCGGTACTCGCCGTCCTTGCGGGATGGCGGCTTTTCCGTCCGTCCGATGGTGTTTAACGCGCGTTCCACGCGGACGCTTTTGATTACCCGTCCAATATGACGGGTCACAGGATTCCACTCCCGATTTCCCGCAGTTACGCCAACTGCGGTCGTGCCCCCGTGGGAATCGGACCCACTGTTCGCTCCAACCATGAAGCCGGAGGGGCGTATCAAGCATCATGCTGTACCGTACGCTATGCGTCTCAGCGGTCCATCCCATCCCAGTCGATGCGCCCGTTGACCGCGCAACTCACGACACGGATATCCTCCGGCGGGAAGCCCTCATCATGCAGGCGCCCGACGAAGCCGTCCAGATGGTCGCCGTCGCACAGGTAGCAGATGTCGTCGTACGCCGGCTCCTCGTACGGATCGCAAACCAGCACCAGATACAGCCCCGGCTCCGGCAGACGGAACTCGCCGCCGTTCGGAATGCCGTGTGGTCTTTTCATTGGCTCCTCCTTTGTTCCACCGGGTCCATGCGTCCCGGCTTCTCCCGGACCTCGAATTCGACGTCGTAGTCGGCCACGGCGTAGGCCGCCACCTCAAGAACGGCGCCACATTCGCACGTGATGCCGTTCGAGACGCCGGTGCCCCAATCCATCCGCCAGCCGCCCTGTGCGGGGCGGCCGCATTTGGGGCAGCGCAGTTCCTCCGTCATCTTGGACTCCTTTCCCTGACGGTGGGACCATGCGTCCCGGCCGGCCGTCAGAAAATGACGGAGAGGATGATCGCGCAGATGAGGCCGGTGCCGCACGCGGCGATGACGACGACGGGCATGGCGCCCTGTTGCTCGGTCTCGTGCCAATGTTCGCCATGCAGATACGCCCACGCAAAGGCGGCCGCGGCCACCAGCCCCCCGATGACGGCCATCACATGCCCTCCAGCGAGTCCGAGATGTCCGAGACGACATCCAGCAGGCCGTACCCATCCATGGTGTCGCCGTTGTACCCATGGTCGGTGCAGAAGTCGGCTCCGACCGATTCCAGCGCCTCCAGCGCCTCGTATAGGGCGACATAAGCCTCGTCCACCTTCTCCTTTGCGAACCCATACGGATCCTTCGTCTTGTCTGCCATTTCGACTCCTTTCGTCTGATGCGCCCATGCGTCCCGGCCGCGTTTGCGGCACCAGCCGGCGATGCCGCCGTAGGCCACGTATCGTTCGAAGCCCACGTAATTGCCGAGAATGGGCATGGTATGGGCGGCGATGTCGCAGTAGTCGATGACGGCCCCGAACGCGTCCGCCGCCGTCATGCCCGCGCCGTCTTGGGCGCGGCACCAATCGGCCACGTCGCGGCAGGCGAAGACACGTTCGTAGCGTACGGGGTCGGCGAACCGGTCAAGCAGGGCGGCGACGGCGGCGAACGCGTCCACGCCGTTCATTCGACCCTCCCCAGCGCTTCGAGAATGGCATCGGCCAGGTGCTCCCGCCATTCGTCCGTGTCGGCTGCGGCGGAGCCGGTCCAGCCACAGCCGCATCGGATACGGCCGTCGTCGCCGACCGTGACGGCGAACGACTCCTCGGGCAACGGGTCCGGTTCGCCCAGATGGGTGGCCAGCGCATCGGCGACCGCCTCCTCCCGCGAACGGGGCGGGCGGGAGAGCAGCGCGTCGACATGCCGGCCGAATGCCTCCATCGAATCGAACGTCAGTTCGTCGCCCCTGCAATGGACGACGCCGTCGGCCGGGGCCATGTCGGCGACGTGCTCCTTCAGGATCTTCCTTATATCGGCCATGACGGCCTCCTTTCACTACACAGGCGCCGGACATGCGTCCCGGCCGGCGAGCAGGCCATCCAACGACACGGGGACGAACTGGTCGGGCCGGGCGCGCATCGCGCAGGTCAGCGCGTCCATGTCCAGGGCGAAGAGTCCGGCGTTCATCATGCCGTTGAGTTCGACGATGGACACCTCGCCGTCGATCAGGCACAGGTCGAGCACGTAGGCGCCGTATCCGTCGCCCGCGAGCGCGCGGCCGAACCGGACGGCCGCCTCCCGGTAGCGTTCGGCCAGGTCGGGGCGGCGCTCGACGGTCGACCGGTCCATGTCGGCGCGGGTCCGCTGCATCTTCGGGTCGAACCGCGCCTCGTTGTCCACCGGCGTCAGGACGCCGATGTTGCCCGCGCCGCACACCGGCTCGTCGCCGACCATGAACATGCGGTATTCGTACTCCATGCGCACGCGCTTCTGGACGAGCAGGGCGTCGGACACGCCCTCGGCCCGCATGGACTCCCAGTCCTCCGCGAGCCAGCCGGCCACCCAGTCCGCCAGCGCGTCCGGGTCTGTCCCGTCGAGCGGCAGGTTCGGCAGGGCCTTCTCCCGTACGGCGTACTTGACGAGGAACGACGCGGCTCCCCGGTCGACGAGCCTTGCGAACGCGCCCCGCACGTCCGGCGGGTCGATGGAGCACGTCTCGGACGGCCGGTGCATGAGCCCGCGTACCGTCGGGTTCAGCCGGTAGCGGGAGGCCAGCGAGGAGTCGGCCACCTGGTCCGGCGTCTGGCAGTGGGCGAGCACATGCCCGAAATGCGGCAGGCCGGCCAGCGACCCGTCGTCGCCCCTCCACCTTCCATGCACGCGGACGATGGCGTCGTCCCCGAGGTTCCGCACGCCCCAGTACAGGCGGGCGCACATCTCGATCCAGTCCTCGCGGTCCCCGCCCGCCGGTCCCACCGGGCCGACGTGCTCCTCCCACGCGCGGATGTAGCCGTCGGGGACGCCGGCCAGGTCGTTGGGGCACCCGACCGGAACGATCGATATGACCCACGGGCCGGTCACAGGCTTGGCGGAGTCGACCATCGGCGCGCCTCCTTCTCGTCCAGGGCGCCGAAGCCGAGCCGGAGCAGGTCCGCCGTGCTCTTCGCCCATTGGCGCATCTCGTCCGCGGACACGGGCATCGGCGGGCGGAAGTCCACGACGTCCCCGTACAGGACTTCGGGGAACCGCCACAGCCCGACGGCGTGCGCCGCGCCCCTCGCCCACAGGTCGACGTGGGCGGCGCACCAGCGTGAGCCGTCCGTCGTGGGCCGGCCGCAACGGCCCGTCTCGGTGAGAAACCGGCAGCGGCCGTCCACGTCCGCATTGGCGGCGCGCTCCACGTCGAGCCCGGCGAGCTCCTTTCCGCATCGGACGGCCCGACGTTCCCATGCGGCCGCGGACTCCGCGTCGGCTTCCAGCCCGCCCGCCAGCGACGCGACGGCCCCGAGGTCATCGAACGGCATGCGCGCCAATCGTTCGCGCAGTATCCACGCCCGCGACGCCTTGCGGCGCCATGAGCGCTCCGCGTGGAGCAGGCGGCGTTCCAATCGGGCGCGCCTGCGGCCGATGCAGTCCATTGGGGTCCTTCCTTTTTTAGTCGGCGTCGGTGACGCCGTGGTAGATCTCCCTCGCGCAGGCCTCCAGGTCGGTATCCGGGTCGTCCCGCACCCGTTCGAGGATCCGGAGTATGTGCCGCTCGAAGCCCTGGCAAAGCTCCTTCGAACGGCATTCGGAGACCAGAATGCTTCCGAGCTCCGCGGCATGCTCCCGGCATACGCGCACCGTTTTGCCGGGCAATTCATCCAATTCGGTCGGAACGACGCCGAAGTACACGTAGTCGTCGTCCATACCGAGGGCGAGGCAATGGGTCCCCCTGCCTTCCCCGCCGACCGACGCCTCGTACGAAAGGTCCCCGAACACCATCGGCAATGCGTGGGGCACGGCCATCTCGCGCATGACAAGCGTCATTGGCGGGGAGTACAGGTTCTCGTAGAAATGCATGCAATCGCGGTCCAGTGGGTGCGTCTCGATGGGGTGCATATCCTTTTCGCCCGGCTTGCGGCTGCAATACGGACATTCGCTCATGGCCGTGCCTCCCCGTCCCCAAGGCCGGCGAACCGCCAGCCGCGCATCGTAAGGCCGAGGATGGACGCCCTCACCGTCTCGCCGCCATCGGTCACGGCCATGCACGGCAGGTCCGTGGCGTCGTCCACCACGACCTCGAACGTCAGGCCGGACGGGGAGCCGTCCCCATGGACCAGCCGCCCACGTCCGCCGACGCGCAGGGCGCCGCCGTCGGTCAGGCGGAAGGCGGCGAGCACCGCGTCGGCCAACGGCGATGCCGCCGGCTCCCCATCGGCCGTCACGTCGTAGGCGAGTGAGGCTGTGACCGTGAACGGCCGGCCGCACTCCCCGCACGTCAGCCTTCGGCGTCCGCCGTCGACCATCTCCAGGTCGTATATCGGGTCGAGCAGTCGCGCCCCGCAGGACGGGCAGTCCAGGGTTTTGGTCTGGATCATTCCTTAATCCTCCTTCTCTTGGGTTGTCCGCCATTCCCCGAGGGCCTTGGCGAACGACGGATGGTATTCCGCATACGCGTCCAAGTCATCCAGATTGTCCCGTATCCATTCGTTCCGCCGGGACTCGACTGTGGTGACCCAGATCGGACAGCCCCCACCGAGGGGCATCCGTTCGCCGGGATAATGCTCCTCTTCGAAGCGTTCGAGCGAACCAATGAGGCGGTCGTACAGCTCCGCCTGCCTTGGGGCGACGATGCGCGCGGCCAGGCAGTCCGGCTCCGTCGGCTTGCGAAGCCTGATTGTCAACCGGAGCCAGACGGCAGGTTCGACGCCGGTGATGAACATCCACAGGAAGCCATATGCCGCAAGCGGATTGGGGCCGGACGCGGCATCCGAAACGCGGAAAACAAACCAAACCCACCAGATCACGGCGGCCACGTTGGCCCCGATGCCGAATGCGACGGCCGCCATAGCCCGCAGCGTCTCCGCCGGCGTCAGACGCCAACGCCACAGCATGCCGATGGCCTCGGGCACCAGGACCGCCGTCCAGCCCAGTACAACCGGAACGGCGACCGTGGCGGTCAGGGCCAGGACGACGAAGCCAATGTCCGCCCATGGCAGCCCGGCGAGAGCGCCACCCGCCCTGACGAGCCATCGGGCGGCCCTACGGAGCCAGTCGGTGCGAAGGACAATATAGGCGGCGCCCGCGGCGAGCGGAACAGCCACAGATACGGCGATGGCCGCCTTTTGTGGCGGGTCGAGCCTTCGTCTCAGCATGACGCCCCCTCGAACAGTCCGTAGCCGATGTTGGCACGGAGCAGGCCGTTGAGGCTTGGGACCACCACCGGCTCGTAGGCGAACCCGGCGGGCATGGACAGGGCGATGAAGCGCATGACCAGATCGGCCCTGTCCCGCATCCGCCATGGCTCCCCGGTCCCGTCGAGAAGCCCCGCGCGTTCGAGCGCGCCGCGCGCCTCCGGGCTCATGCCGGACTCGCCGTAGCCCGTCCAGACGGCGAACGGGTCGTCCTTTTCGAAGCCGTCGAACCGGACGCCGTACTTCTCGCGGCTCATCTCGTAGGCCGCGGCGATTTCGGCGGCCGGCCGGTTGCAGTCGTACAGGAAGTCCTCTTTGATGTCGTGGCCCTTGCCGAGCCAGTCGCCCAATGTGATGCGGAACAGCATGGTTGCCTCCTTTTCCTACGGGAAGGCCATGCGTCCCGGTCTGGCCATCATCTCGTCGGAGCCGTCGCGCGGACAGGTCTGATTGGCTTGCCATCCATGCCATAGACCTCGACCCGCTTGGCCTTCGCGTCGCCATGGACGCGGATGGTCATGCTCTTTCCACCCTTGCGCTCGGCGATGCAGTATTCGGTTCCATCGGGCACGGCGGTCCGACGGGAGCCGTTCCCGCAGTCCACGCTTTCGAAGCCGTAGGATTCGGCCAACGCGCCGTCGAAATCCGACGGACGTCCACCGGGGGTCATACCAAGGGACATGCAGACGGCGAAGGCGACCAGGAAGGCCAGCATCCCCACCAGGACGCTCGCCACGGGCTCCCCTATCTGCCCATATCCGAACGGATACAGCCGGCGTAGCACCAGACGGCATACGACACCGGCCATCACGCCGATGGCCGCCAGAACAAGGATTGTCACCACCGGCGTTTGCGCGGCGCTCCAATCACTGAAATCGACGCTCAATCGAACCTCCCGAGATACGCCATTTCGTCGGCGAGTCCGTCCTCGCCCTTCTCTCTAAGCATGTCCGCCACCCCGTAGCGCTGGTTCCAGCAACGGACGATGGTGTCCGCCTTGACGCCCGGCGCGCCCCAGACGGTCGGCAGGATGGAACAGACGCCCGGCCTGTGGCTGATGCCGTAGCATGTACCATCCGGCGTGCCGTCGTAGACGAGCCGGACCGGTCCGCCGCAGAACGGGCAGGGCGCCAAGTAGGCGCTCATTCGGCATACCCGCCCAGGAAGATGTCGACGGCCGCGTCCCCGTCCGCCTCGACGACCTTGACAAGGCAGACGGGGGCGTCGATCTCCCCCTCGTTGGCACGCCGCGCGGCGGCCTCGACCTCCGCGCGGCGCCTCTCGGCCGCCTTGCGGTCCGTGTGCAGGCCGTACAGGTGGATGTACTCGCCACAGCCGGGCGTGATGGTGCCGATGACGGCGTACAGCTTCATAACAGACTCCTTTCGAGAGAACGGGGCGCCGGCCAAGGAAAGCCACTGGATGAACGCCGGCGCCCCTGATGACATTCATGCGTCCCGATGGTCGGGATGGATCTGCAGTTCGATCAGGTGGTCGAACCCCACCCAGCGGCCGTCGAATGGCGATTGGTAGAACTCGTTCGGCGGCAAGAGGCGTATCTCCCCGTCACGCCTCTTGCTCCGCGGCATGACCCAGCTCCTCGATGCGGTCAACGACGACCCTGGCGGCCTCGTTTGGCTCCATTCCGACATATTCGTCCAGCGGCACCCGTTTGCCCCGGACGCTGACGTGCAGGCCGTCGGCGCGGGCGGAGGAGGGGCCATCGAAGCAGACGTACATGTAGGCGGCCGTCCCGTTTAGTCTGATGGATGCGGCGTCCTCGTCATATTCGACGTACGCGGTCCCGCCGCGCCTCAACACCTCGGCTTTGATGGCCCGCCACAGCTCGCGGCCGAACGTGGTCGACCTGTATTCGACGACCGGCGTCACGTAATTGACGCATCCGCACTTAGGGCAGACGAATTCGCGCCGCTCGCCCGCCGGCCACGGCTCCAGTTCCGCAATGACGGCCGAGCAGTAGCCGCAGGATACATGGCCGTTGACAATCATCGCTCCGCCTCCTTGTATCGGATGGCCTCGATGCGCTCCCAGATGGCCTTGGCGGCCGCCTCCGGCTCCATTCCGGCGTAGACGGATACGGGCACCGGCCCGCCGTCGACGGTGACGTGCAGTCCGGCCGCCTCCTCGTAGCCATGCTCCGGCGCGATCCACAAAGCGGCCAATTCGCGCCCGCCAAGATCGTCGGCCCCGTAGACGCGCAGGGCGCCGTCGGGGTCGAACCACGTCTCGCAGGCGTTCCACTGGGCCAGCCGGTACAATTCGCGCCATGTCTCCTCCGCATCGGAGGACAACCTGAGCCAGACCTCGGCCTCGACCTTGGTCCGGCACCCGCACTCCGGACACTCGAACGAACGGCGCTCGCCGTTGCGCCAGCCGGCGGCGGACAGGTCGGTGATTTCCTTATGGCAGCATGCGCATTGCAGAATGATGTCTTTCATGATGTAATCCATGCGAGGATACTCCGCCCCTCGTGGGCGGGGAGGAATCGCATGGCCTCCTTTTCCGTTTCATGCGTCCCGGAGAAACCAACGGGGCGCCCGTCCCGAAGGACGCCGCCCCGCCTGGGGGAGCCTAGAAGGGCTCCTTTTGTTCACCTGGATTCCTCTATGCGTCCCGCGTACGCCAATGGAAGCCATAGGCCGACGAGACGCGCCCGTTCGCGGCCTTGATGATATTGCCTTTCAGACTTTTCGGGGCGCCGTGCCCGCGCCTTGCGGCCATCCAGCGCGCGCCGCCGCGCCATCGACGCGGCGGGGTCAGAAAGCGGGCATCGCGGGGGCTCTCCCCCACCCGGCGCCAGCGGAACCCGTAGGCCGTCGCGCCCAGTCCGCGGATGACCTTGGAGATGCCGCCGGACGCCGCCTCGGGCGATGTCGCCCCGCGATGTCCGACGCACCAGCGCGCCGCCTCGAGGATGCTCGGGAACGTCCGCTCCTCCATGCCGCTGCTGAACCGGATGACGGGCTTCACGCGGCAATCAGCGGCTATCTCCATCTTCCCTTCCGAGGTCATCCATTCTGCGGATCTCCTCTATAGCCTTCCTGCGCCGTTCGAGGACCATCGCCGCCCGTTCGACCTCGGCCGGCGCGAACATCGTCGGATTTCCGGGCAGTGGACGCAATTCGCCCGCCTTCATCATCCTTCCCACGAAAGCCGTGGTCCGTCCGAGCCTTTCGACGACCCGTTCCATGGTCAGCGCCTTCCGTTCCTCCGGTTCTGGCATAAGACCTCCTCCCATTCCGATTCCCCATTCTACGAAAAGCCACAACCCCCGCCCAGGGACATTCCCGGGCGGAGGTTGTGGTTGGCAAAAGGAGCGGGCCGCGCCAAAGCGAGGTGAAAGCGACACGACCCGCTCCCAGTGCCCCCGGCCGGACTCGAACCGGCGGTCTCCGCCTTCGGAGGGCGGCGCTCTTTCCACTGAGCTACGAGGGCTTTTCGTTTGCCGATGGACGTCATGCGTCCCGGCGGGCTTTCTCTATGGCGTCGAGGATGCCGCCCATCCAGAAGGCTTGGTCGACCTCCTCCTCGCCCCAAAGGCCGTCCGAGATCAGCTCGAGCACCTCCGGGCCGAAGCGGTCGAGACGGTTGCGGCGGACCAAATCGTCGAACAGCAGGTCCCCCGCGCCGACGCCGGCCTTCGCGGCCTCGGCCTCGATGTCATCCCAGTGGTAATCGACGTAGTCGTCCAGTTCTGCGTCGGGAACGTTCTTAAGCTTCCGATGCGTCACGCCAGTCCTCTAGTTCCTGCTCGGCGGCCAGTTCGGCCTTGGCGGCGGCATGACGGCGGTTCTCCAAACACCAGCCGCACTCCGGCGCGGCACAGCCGTGCGGGTTGCTCCATTGGCCGATGCGCCAGGCCAGTCTGCCGCCGGCCTTCATATGGCGGACGCGGCGGGCACGGTCTTGTGCATAGCTTTCCTCCCGGCCGCCCGTCACGCGGTCGACGGCATGGTCGGACAAGTCCTTGTACGTTCTGGCCATCTCAGGCTCCTTCCATAAGTCGGTCGATCGCCCACGCGTAGCAGCCGACGCGCCCCCATTCGTCGCGCTGGGGAGTGCCGTTCCACATGTCGGTCAGGCCGATATACGGATCCTCGCCCAGATCCCCGCGGTCGTCCAGATCGACGGGGCCGGCGGCGAAGCGGCGTTCGGGGTTGCGGTCGAACCAGCTCTGGTCCAGCTCGCCCATGCGCACGCACGACAGGCATCCGGAGCGCACGGCGCCATACCATGTCGCGGTCGGGAAGCCCTCCTCGTCCACATCGAGCGTGGCGACCTCATGGCCCTTGACCAACTGCACGCTGCCGCAGTTGCGGTTGGTGACGATGTGGATCCCCTCCGGGCAGTACTCGTCCGCGCGGGCGAGCGCCCAACGGTGGGCCTTGACGCGCTGGGCGGACTGATTGCCGTCCCAGATGCTGTAATCGTCCGGGTCGAGGCCGGTCTCGGCGGTCCATTTCTGCTGTGGTGACATGATGGCTCCTTTTCGTCTTTCCCTATATGCTATGCGTCCCAAACGCATAGCCGGATGACGTCCCTCTTAGGGAATGAATCCATCGGTCGGAAAGGATTGACACTATGGACGGGAATCGGCGATTGTGAGAAATCGGTGCCCGCGTGACGGCGAACACATGCCGTCCGCGACCTGATTGGACTATCATGGATGGCATGCGAAGCGATCCGGCCGCGGCGCGGCCTACCTCGGTCGATGCCGGCGCGCTTCCGCATGGTGACACATAGTGGACTGGAACGATTTATGAAAGACACGAACGACAAGGAATTGGAGCTGTTCCGTCAGTACAGACGGATCGTGCCGGACGGACATGGCGACGGAAGGATAATCCCGCCCCACTTCGCAATGCCGACGATATACCACGATGATCGTCCGGCCATCACTCGAACCTACGCCGGAGTGTGAGACATGCCATCATGGGATGAAATCATCGGCACCGTCGACAGGCATCCGAACGGCGTTCTCGACAACATCAGAGGCGAGTACATCAGGAAGATGGCGGAGAAACGCGGACGTAACGTCATCTGCTACTACTCGGGATGGCTACAGGACCCGCAGGGCAGCCCCTACTGTTCGCTAAGTGATTCCGACATGGAAGGCTTCATGACCAATGTCCACGGATTCGACCGCGACAAGGGGCTCGACCTGATTCTGCACACGCCCGGCGGCGACCTCGCGGCCGCCGAAAACCTGGTCAATTACCTTCGCGCCTGCTTTGGGACGAACATAATCGCATTCGTGCCGCATCTCTCCATGTCGGCGGGAACCATGATCGCATGCTCCTGCAAGGAGATATACATGGGCAGACAGTCCGCAATCGGACCGACGGACCCCCAATTCGGAGGAGTCGCGGCGGGCGGGGTCATTGAGGAATTCAACCAGGCCGTCAGGGAGACCACCGACAATCCCGGCTCGACCGCCATGTGGGCCCAGATCATCGGAAAGTATCCGCCGACATATCTGGGCGATTGCCAAAAGGCGGTCGAGGCGTCGCAGAAGATGGTCGCGGAATGGCTGAGGACCAATATGCTTTCGACTTGCGCCGACGGAGAATCCAAAAGCAGGAGTATCGCCGAATGGCTCGGCACGCATGCCAATTCCGCCATGCACAACCGCCACATCACGGCGGATGTCGCCGAGAAGCGCGGTCTCGTCATAAGGAGGCTGGAAGAGGATTCGGAACTTCAGGACATCGTCCTCACCATCCATCATGCCTACATGGCCACATTCGAACGAAGCGGAGCCAAGAAGATGATAGAGAACAGCAACGGCAAGTCCTGGATTCGGATCGTCTCGTAACCGGTCGGGATTCCAACGAGAACAAGGCCATCCTGGAAGGATATTATCATGCCCCTTCCAGGATGGCCTTTGTGCTATGCGTCGCGCACGGCCGCATCGGCCAGCGCCTCAATCATCGGTGCGCCGCGGAGCGTCTTCAGCCATTCGGCGGGTATCGCCCCGTAGCCGTACCTGACGCCCGCCATGGCGCCGGCGACGCAGGCGGTGGTGTCCGCGTCGGACCCCAAGTTCACGGCGGCCAGCACGCAGTCACGATACGAGCCGGCGTTCGCCAGGCACCACAGGGCCGCGTCGGCCGTCTCGTCGACGAAGCCGCCGGAACGGATCGCGTCTCCCGGCCGCAGGTCCGGGTCGGGCGTCCAGCCGCCGGCGAGCCGCTCCAGCAGCCGCACCTGGCGCACGCACATGTCCATGACGTGCGGGTGCGCGTGGGTGACGGCGGATGCGGCGCGGATGGCCTCGTCCGGCTGATGGCGGATGGCGAGCGGCGCGATGCGCATCAGGCTGCCGTTGCCCTGGCTGCGTTCGCCCGTTGAGCCGTGGCCGGAACGGATGGCCGTCGCGCAGGTGAAGCCGCAGTCGAACACCTCACCGTCCGGCGTGTAGGCGCCGGCGTCGAGCCAATTGCGGTAGCGGGCGAGCAGGTCGGTCGGGTCGACGTTCCAGTCGTTCTCGATGAGCGAGTGGAGCGTGGCGAGCGTCATGGCCGTGTCGTCCGACCATGTGCCCGCCGTCCGATTGTGCGTGCCATGGCCGGCCATGCCGTCGCAACGGAACGTCCCACGCCCCTTGAACTCGTACGGGACGCCAAGCGCGTCGCCGACGGCGAGCCCGTAGAGCATGCCGCGTACCTGGTCCGGGGTCATTCGTCGTCCCCCTCCCCTTGCCACCATGGAGCGAGGCGGAACTCCGGCGGCTTGTCCCGTTCGACGCTGGCGAACAGCGTGGAGCCGTCGGCCAGCCCGCAGGGGTGGAGGTTCCCGCAGCCGCATTCGCGCGCCTCCGTGACGGTGCGGGTGACCATACCGGCCTGTTCGGCCAGGCCCCTGTAGCCATTCTCGCTCAGGTCGAGCGCGGCGCGGACCCGCCGCTCGCCGGGCTTGACCTGGGAGACGATGACGGGCCCCATGAACGATTCGAGCGCCTCGACCGCGTCCGCGATGCCGCCGATGATGGCGAGCCGGCCGACCGGCGGCACGTCGGCGAACTGGTTCGCGATCCCCTGAAGGGCGTTGGCCAGCGCGGGCAGCATCGCATCCGCGACTTGTGCACGTCTGGCGGCGATTTCGTCAGGGTTGGCCCAATCGACCTCGATGGCCGCGTCGGAGTCATCCGGGTTGGCGGCCAACAAGGCTTTCAAGTCCCCATCCCAGTCATGGGCGCCCGGAACGGAGACGTTCTTCCATTTTGGCATTTTCGGGTTCCTTCTAGAGCAGATCGACGGCGACGATGAGCGCCACCCATAACAACGCGACGAGGACCGTCCAGCGGTTCAGGTTCCTCTCGGCCACGCCGGAGCTGCCGGCGGAGCCGGTCAGGCCCTCCGCGAAATTGGAGAAGCCACCGCCCTTGCCCTTGTGCATGAGGATAAGGCAGGCGAGCAGCAGGGATAGGACCGCGACGGCGACGGTCATGATGGTTTTGAGCATATTGGCTCCTTTCTAGCCGAAGATGAACAAGGTCAGCTTGCCCAGGCCGAAATCCATGCCGGTCACGAGTGCCATGAGCAGGAGGACGAAGACGAAGACGCCGACGATCCAACCGGCCCATTCGCGGACAGTGGGCGTCACGACTTTGCGGATCTCGTCGATAGTCTGGCGCGTGAAACGACCTATGGCAATGAATGGTTTAGCGATGGTTTTCATACTAGGGACTATGCGTCGCGCGGGCATGGAAAGCCCCAGCCCTGCGCGGGAACAGCAGAGCCGAGGTTACGAGAAATCGCCCCCGCATGCGCGGGGAAGAGATGGGGACATTGCTCCATTTTGACATTTAACGGGAATCACCCCCGCGTGCGCGGGGAAGAGGAAACCGACGGGCTCGCAGGCTCACCCTTCAATAAAATCACCCCCGCGTACGCGGGGAAGAGAGTAATGAAAATGCGGCCTCCAAGGGCATGACCGTATCCTCTAAGTCCGGATTTCCCGCTCCTTTTCAGGAGCCGCCCCCAAGCGCCGCGTGATCCCAGACGCGGGGCCGGGGGCTTTTCGGTTGTCGGACATCATACTGCGTTGGCTATCATGCGTCCCAACCGGCCGCGGCCACCAGTCCGCGCCGGAATTCCTCAGGCAACGACTCATTGTCCTTGAGCCGCGTGGCGGCGGCCGCGCCCGCCTTGCGCGCCACCTCCCCCGCGACGGCCTCGGTCATGTGCGGATTGGCGCAGACGCCAATTAGCGAGGCTTTATCGCTCAAATCGGCCAGCCCCAGCCCATTCGGGTCGCGCATCGTACTCCACGACACCTGCCTGATCTCAGGAGCTTCAGACGTGGTGCCGAGCGCGCATCTGACGAAATCGTCACAGGCGGGCGCATGCAGGATCTCGGTCTGGACGCGGACGTTCCGCGTGCAGGCGCGGGCCAGGCGGATGAGCGTGGAGGCGTCGGCGGCGGGCGCGTGGGCGATGCCGCGGGCCAGATCCGGGTCGACCGGTCCCTCGCCGATCATGGACTTCAGGCCGGCCGCGTCGGGCAGGGTCCTGTTGCGCGCCAGGCCGCGGCGGACCGGCTCGCGGCGCACATCCACGTCGGCAAGCCGGCGCACGTCGCCGACCCTTGACCACGCCTCCTCCACGTCGAAGCCGTCCCGCGAGCGGTTGGCGGCGGCGATGAGCGCGTTGTCACCCGCGGCCGGATTGGAGATGACGCGGTGCAGCAGGTAGGTGCCCTCCGGGAATTTGAGGACCAACTGGGCGAGCGTCTCGTCGGTCAGGCGCGGATTGCCCGCCAGCGTCTCCGCCACGGGGATATAGGCGCGAGTCGTGCCCAATTCGACGGCGATGCGCGCGGCGGCCTTGGGGTCGAGCCGCGGGTTCTGGGCCATGCAGGTCCACGCCATGCGCCGGTCGGCGGCGGGCAGGCGCTTGATCTCGTCCAGCAATTCCATGTGGTGCCCCTCGGACGCGGGGTTGGCGGCCATGCCGTCGAGGATGTGGCGCCTCATGGCATCGGTCGTCTGCCGGTCGCGCAGGGCGTTGAGGTCGTCCCAGCCGAGGTTCGGGTTGAAGGCGAGCCGCCTATCGACGTTCGGCTCGTCCAGCGCCAGCGCCGCCTCGAGCTCTGCGCCCTTGGCGTGTCGGAGCGCCAGGATGTCGTCGTCGGTCAGGTGCTTGGGGTCGAACGCGGGCACCATGTCCAGATCGTCGTCCGAGCCTTGTCCGGCCTTACGGTCGAACTGGCCGCCGTCTGGCCTTCCGGCGGCCTTGTGGTTGTTGCCTTTGCCGTCACGCATGTCTCAGTCCTCTCCGATGACATCCAGCTTGCCCAACATGTCCGCCACGTTGTCGTCGGTCCAGCTGGTGAAGTCCATGTCATCACGGGCACTCTGGACGGCGTCGAGGATCTCCTCGCGGTTGTCCCACGCCTCCTGCTCGAGGTCGGATTCGTCGATGGATTCGAAGTTGCCGTAGCCGTCGAACCGGATGTAGTCGTGTCCCGGTTCGTAACTCCCGAAGAACGCCCGGTCGACGAGCCATTGGGCGTCGTACCGGCCGGAGCCGTACACGCCGGACAGCAATTCGATGTCGTCGGTCGCGTCGGCCCAGTCGAACGCGCCGTCCCAGCGGTTGCCCTCCCGGGCGGCCTCCAGCAGAGCCTTGGGGTCGCCGTCGCGCACGCCTTGGAGCGTGTCGGCGTCGAGCTCCTCCCGGACCTCGGGCATGTCCTGAACGTACTGCCTGATGTCGTCGACCTCATCAACGGCCTGGTCCTCCAGGTCGGACTCGTCGACGGATTCGAGCATGCCGGCGTCATTGAACCGGACGAACTCGCGGGTCGGATAGTAGTCGTCGCCGACGGCGTCGATCAGGGTCATCGCGGCGGCCTGGTCGAATCCCAGTCCGGACATGAGCTCGTCCGGCTCGCACGCGTCGGCCCAGTCGCACGAGCCGTCCCATAAGCTCATGGTGCGGGCCAGCTCGAGCAGGGCCTCGCGCGAGTCGTCCGTGTCCCTGATGCGGTCCCATGCGGGGATCTCCGGGGCCGCGGCCTCCTCCAGATCGTCGTCCGTGCCCTGGCCCGCCTTTTTGTCGAACCGGCCGCCGTCGGGGCGTCCCGCCGCCTTGTGGTTGTTGCCGTTCCTGTCCTGTGCCATGATTGGCCTCCTTGTCCGTTCCCGATTGGGCTATGCCGGCCGTCTAGAAGATGAGGTCGGTCTCCAGATCGTCCAGCGGGATGGCCTCGCCGACGCTTTGGCGCATCCACCGGTTCCATGCGGTGATGAGCAGGCTGAGGGTGTCCTTCTGACTGAAGTCGCGTCCGGCGGCGCGGTCGAGCATCCAACGCTGCGGGGAGTCGGGGTCGAGCGGATGCTCGCCGTCGAAGACGGGACGCCAGAAGGCGTCGACGCGCGACGGGCTCGACCAGCGTTCCACGAGCATGATGGCGAGGGGCAGTTTGAGGCCCAGATGGTGGCGGGTCTTGGCGATGGCGGCCCATTCGCGGTATCGGACGATGTCTCCGTAGTTGGCGCGGATGGTGTCGATGAGGCGGGATGGGGCGGGCCAGCCCTTGCGGTGGACCATGCCGTCCATGCCGAAGTCCTCCCAGTTGATGTAGGCGCGGACGGCGCAGATGACGTTGTGCGCGTCCTTGAGGCCGGGGAACTCGTCGGTGACGAGCGGGTCGATGTACTTCTCGGCGAATCGGTCGCCGATGTCGAGGCGGCATGCGCGCAGCGTCCTGTCGTCGGCGTCGACGGTGCGCAGAAGCACCGGGACGGACTCCACCTCCTCGTCGACGGTGCGGGAGAGGCGGGCCAGCGTCTCCCGCCCGGCGAGGATGGAGCCGTCGGCGGCAAGCTCCAGCATGCCTTTTCTGGAGTACGCGGGGCTCTTCGCCGTGAGTCCGATCTCGCGTCCGGCTCCTCTGGCGACGTGCCCGAGCATGCGGACCCGCCATGGGGTCATCTCGACCATGCCGTAGCGGCCGCCCTCCACCGGCCTGTCCTCGCCGTCGAACAGCAGTCGGGGCGTCAATATCGTTTCCATGGGTCCTCCTTTTGTCGTTTCGGATTCCCCGCGCGCATGCGTCCTGACCGCCGGCCGGAAAATCTCCGATTCGGACAGGCAATGGAGGCAAAGGCCGTATGCACTGCCGTATGCACTTTCCGATTCGACAGGCAGAAGAGGCTTCGATGCCTACGGGCAGTAGGGCTAAGGCCTGATTCGCGGCATTGGCGTATGTAGCCGTATGCACCGTATGCACTTCCCTTAAAAGGAAAAGGGCCGAAAAAGCTCCAACTCCCAAAAGAGGTGCATAAAGTGCATACGGCTTCTTGCATGCGCTCTCAGCCCTACTCCCGACTAGCTTCCTGCTCGAGCCGAAAAAGTGCATACGGACTGCATACGGCTGCATACGAAGTGCATACGGACGCATAAATGTGATGAAAGTGTGAAGACGGCTTGTCCTCCGTCTTTTCCGTCGCCGAAACCGGCCCGATTGTCCGACTGGAGATTTTCCGAAAAAGGACGGCCGAAAGCGTAAGGATTCCAGAGGGGCCTTCCGGCATGGTCTTGGACGCATACCGTCCGGCATGGCAAGCAACTCGAATCTGACCGCGGCGCGCAACGCCCGCAACGACGAATTCTACACACGGCTCGAGGACGTGGAGGCCGAGCTCCTCCCCTGCGCCGACGACTTCCGGGGACGGCGCGTCCTCTGCCCCTGCGACGGGCCGGAGAGCGCGTTCGTCCGCTTCTGCCTCGGACATTGGGACCGGCTCGGCATCACGCATCTGACCGCCAGCCAGTACAATCCGATGGGTCCCCTGTTCGGCTTCGGACGCCGCTGGGAATGGGACGGGCCGGACGACCGGCCGGAGCCCGTCGAACTGGACGACGAGGGCAGCGTGCTCGGAGTCGAGGCCCGCCGCCTCATGGACCGGGCGGACATCGTCGTCACCAACCCGCCGTTCAGCATCCTCTCGGCCATCATCCCCAGGCTGGAGGAATGGGGCGGGCTCTTCTCCGTCATGGGGCCGCTCCCCCAGGCGAAGGCCGTGTCCATCGCGCCGTACTTCCTGTCCGGCCGCCTCTGGCTCGGACGCCGGAACGGCTCCATGGCGTTCGCCACGCCCGACGCCACCACGCCGAAGGAGTCGTGCGACGTCATGATCGACGGCGTGCGCCACCGCCGCTTCGGCAACATCGTCTGGTACACGAACCTGCCGTCCACACTTCCGCGCGAGCCCTTCCGGCCGGCCGCGCCGGCCCCGGAGGCCCCGGAGTTCCTGGACGGCGCCCACATCCTCGAATGCGGGCAGGTGGCGGACGTGCCCGCGGACTGGGACGGCCCCGTCGCCGTCCCCCTGACGTTCCTGACCCGCTGGACGCCCGCCGACCCCGGCTGGCGGCTCGTCGACATGCCGGGACAGCCGACCGTGGGCGGCCGGGCGCTGTTCGCCCGCGCCGTCATCGAACGCCGTTAATCGCGGCGCAGCTCCTCCATGACCGCGCCGGCCAGCTCGGCGCGGCCCGCGAGCACGGACAGCTTGCGGGCGTCCACCGTGTCCGGCTCGATGATCCGATGGATCTGGACCGGCCTCTCCTGGCCCTGCCGGTCGACGCGGGCGTTCGCCTGCGTGTAGTCCTCAAGACTCCAGGTGAGGCTCAGCCAGACGACGATGTGGCCGGAATGCTGGAGGTTCAGGCCGAAGCGGCTGCTCAACGGATGCGTGGCCAGTATCGGCACGCGGTGCGCGTCCCACTCGGCGACGATGCCGGGCTCGTCGGTCGTATGCACCATGCCCTTGTACCGGGCCTTCAGGCGGGCCAGCTCGTCGCGGAACTGGTAGAAGACGAGGATCTGCTCGCCCTGCGACTCCTGGAGGATCCTGTCGAACTCGTCGAGCTTCGCGTCGTCCAGGCGCATGACGGGCGCGTCCACGCCCGGGTCCGGGTAGACGCATCCGGCGGTGAACTGCGTGAGCTTGTTGCACAGGACGCCGGCGTTCGACGCGGACACCTCCGCGCCGTCCAGCTCCATCCACTTGTCGCGGCGGAACGCGTCGTACGCGGTCCTCGTGTCGTCCGGCATGGCGACCGTGTGGTCGATGACGGTGCGGCGCGGCAGGCCGGGCAGCTTGTCGCGGGCCAGCATGGTCAGGCAGAACGGGGCTATCGCGCCCATGATCCGCCCGTACGCCTCCGGACGCGGCAGCCATTCGTAGACGACGTCGCCGTTGTGGCGGCCGGGCACGAACCAGCGCTGGCGGTAGGAGGTCAGCGTGGGGCCCAGCGCATGCCCGCCGTCCAGCAGGTAGCATTGCGCCCACAGGTCCATGAGGCCCTTGGCGGCGGGCGTGCCGGTGAGGCCCAGCACCCAGGAGACGGGCCTGCCGTGCCGGCTCCCGCCCGGCGCCGACGACAGGTTGCCGCGGCGTCGCTTCAGCAGGCGGAAGCGTTTGGCGGTGGGGCTCTTGTAGCCGGACAGCTCGTCCAGCACGATGCAGTCCCACGGCCAGACGTCGACGTGCGAGTCCAGCCAGCCGAGGTTCTCCTGGTTGATGATGGTCACGGTGGCGTTCGCCTCCAGCGCTTCGGCCCGCTTCCTCGGATCGGGCTTGGCGCCGCAGGCGACCGCGTAGTCCAGCCGGTGGGAGTCCGACCATTTGTCCAATTCGTCCGGCCAGGTGTTGACGGCGACCGTCTTGGGCGCCACGACGAGGAACCGGGAGTCCGGGTGCATGGCATGCCAGATGTCCATGATGGCGATGGTCGTCAGCGTCTTGCCCAGACCCATGTCCAGGAACAGTCCGCAGCCGCCGTAGTCGCGGAACGACGCGAGGGCGAATCGGACGGCGCTCTCCTGATAGTCGTGGAGCCTCATCGGGACTCCACCGGCCTGACTGCGGAGCGGCTTACGAAGGCGCCGGCGCACAGCGCGAAGGGGAACACCACGACGACCGCGCAGACGAGCGGGAGGGGGAGGCAACCACGGCCGACTATCGGAATAACGAAGATTATGGCCAGGCATGCGACGCCCGCGCAGACGGCGCCGCCCCGGTCGACATGGGAGTAATACGACCTCCACGAGGCCGGATACTTCGAAAGATCTATCATGTCCCGACTTATGCGTCGGGCCGGTAGAATAGGCTTTGGCCGGACAATGCACTTACGGCCGAGCCCCATGCCGGCGTTCACTCACACAAGTCGGCATGGGGCTTTTCACACCCCAGCACCGAAGCGCGGGGCATGGGTTTTTGCGGTCACAGCGCCGCCTCGTATGAGACGCGCTCGCCGCCGGCGACGCCGGTGCGGGCGGCGACGCGCAGGCCGCGGGGCGTGTAGCCGTTGACGCGGCACCAGTTCATGGCCGCGCCGATGGCCTTGTCCTCGTCGGCCACATGGCCGGTGGCGCATGGCATGCCGAGCACGGTGAGGGTCCAGTAGCGGCCCTTCGGGTCGGGCATGGTGATGAGTCTCAGCATTGGTCTCCTTCTATGATGTTCCCGTCGGCGTCGAACCGGAACTCGCCCTCCACGGGCAGGCCCTGGGCCAGACGCGACTGCATGGCGTGGTAGGCGGCGTCCAGCGTGGACGCCCTGTCGGGATGGTCGCCGAGGATTCCCAGGAACGTGGCCAGCATGGACGCGTACTCCTCGCCGGTGGCCTTGTCGACGCCAAGGCAGGCGTCAAGACGCTCCATGTCGTCGGTGGCGGCGCGGACCCTGCCGGCGGCGGCCGCCGCGGCCGGATCGGCGTAGGGGCGCGACGCGTACCAGCCGGCCAGCTCGGCCGTCCATGCGGCGCGCGTGGCCGCGGCCCCGTCGAGCGCGCCGGCCATGTGGACGGCGCGGACGACGAGGATGTCGCCGTACGTGGCGACGGCCAGCAGCAGGCCGGCCAGGACGCCCTGCGCGGCGCCGCCCCACCGTAAGGCCGCGACGACGCCGATGGACGCTCCGGCAAGCGTGACGGCGACGACGATGGCCGCGCCGACCTTAAGTCCCGTGATTCTTCCCATGTCCATCCCTATGCGTCCGGGCCGTTCCGGGCATAGGACGCATGCCGGATGATGGCGCCGGGCGTCAACGCGGCCACGCGCCGGGGACTTCTTCACTCCGGCGGAGCCGGCGACGCGAAGGACGGAGAGCGGTTTCTCAATTCTCTAGACCGCCATGACCCGTCCTGCGCGCGGCGCCTTTTTTCTTTTCGACGGAAGGAGTCTTGGACATCTTGGCCGACAACGTGAACCATCCGGCCCACTACGAGGCGGGCCCGTTCGAGTGCGTGGAGCTGACGCGCCTGTATCCGTTCATGGGCGGCAACGCCATCAAATACGTCTACAGGCACCGGCTGAAGGGCCGGGAGGTCGAGGATCTGAGGAAGGCCCTGTGGTATCTGGACCACGCGGAGCCGGACGAGCTGCGCCCGTCGTACACCCGCCGCGACGTCCGCGACCTCGGCGCGGCCACCCCGCTGCCGGTGTCCTCCATGGAGGCGGACCTGGCGCTTCCGGACAACGGGGCCGCCCATCTGCTGCGCGTGCTGGAGCGCGCCGACTGGCAGGGCATGGCCCCGTTCTGGAAGGGCATGTGGGAGCTGGCCCGCGGGCACGACTCGGGGCTGACCCGCGCGAGACGCGCCGTGGAACGTCGCATCGCCCTGCTGGAGTCGGACTATTCGGACGACGAGCTGCGCCTGCTCGACGGCTGGAGCGCGCCTCCGGCCGCCATGTGGAGGTTAAGGGCAAGGGACATGGAGCTGTGAGAAGGACGAGTTGCAGAACCGCCCGCCTGCGCTACGAGCCGATCCGGCCCGTCGGCATCGGTTGGAGCTTCCGTCTGCGCGTCGAACGGCTCGCGCCGGACGGCGAGTGGGAGCCCGTGCTGACGCGCGACCACCTCGTGCGGACGAGCGACGTGATGGGTGATCCGGGCGGACTGGTCTCGTTCGAGGAGCGCACGGCCCGCGAGGCCGGCTATAGGCGCGCCGACCTGCCCATCGTGGACTCGCCCGTGTTCGCATAGGAGCGGACCATGGAGCCCGTTGAACTGGAGCCGCGACCCGACGACGGAAGCGGTGGATGCCGTGCGGCGATCGCGTTGACGGTCGCCGCCGCCTGCCTGCCCCTCATGCTGGGCGTGTTCGCGCCCGCGTTGAGGGTGGGCGCGCTGGCCGGCGCCGCCGTCCTGCTGCTGGGAGCCGCGTGCCTCGTGGCCGTGCTGAGGTCCAGCCCCACGGAGCGCGTCCGCGAGCGGAACCGTGAGCGCGTGGCCCTGCGCTTCGGCGTCCGGTCCGACGCCTGGGACGGCTTCTCGGACGGCATGTTCGCCACGGACCGCGACGGCGTCACCCTCGTCGTGCAGAATCTGCGGGCGTGGACGGTGGACGTCCTGGGCTAGGGCGGAACGACGAAGACCCCGTCTCCGAATCCGAAAACGGATTGGAGACGGGGTCTTTTTTCGAGCGCCCGACGGGAATCGAACCCGCGTCCCCGCCTTGGGAAGGCGGTGTGCGCACCATCGCACCGCAGGCGCATTGCGGCCGGAGCCGGTCGGCTCCATGGCCTTTCTGTGGCATCAGACCTCGATGCCGTAGTCCTCGAACAGCTGGTCGTCGTTCAGCATGTCGACAACCTCCTTTCCTTGATGCTCTCGAAGTGGTCGGCGTTTCCGCGGGCGTGGACGCCGGTACTCCACGTTGGCACCCGCCCGTATTGGATGGACGCGGCCCGCCTGCCAAGGCGGCCGGAGCGGGTATGGTCCCAAGGCTCTCGGCCGCCTTTTCGTTCACACCGGGTGCATGCGTCCCGGAGGCTAGAACAGCGCGCCCAACGGGCGGTTCCAGTCGGGCGCGGGCCGTCCGGCGTCGAGCGCCCTGATGGCGGCGGCGCCGTCGTCGGAGGGTGTGAAGCCTTGAACGCCGTCGCCGTCGAGCCATCCGTGCTCCACCATGCGTTCCGCGAGCAGACGGTTTGCGCAGTTGCGCGGCCACCACAGGACCTGGTCGGGCGCGGCCATCAGGCGGCGCAGCAGCCCCTCCTCGTCCAGTATCCGGTCGGGCGACGTATAAGGCACCGCGTCGAACGGGTGCCGTATCGGCTTGCGCGGATCGCGGGGCAGGTCGGCCTCGAACAGGCGTGGCCTCACTTGTTTTCCTTCCGCCATCGACGGTCCTCCCTGACGAATCTCGGCACGAACAGCAGCAGCCATCCGGCCAGGGCGATGAGCCCCGCCCACCAGACATGCTCGTGCCCGCCCATGATGAACACGACAAGCACGAGCGCGCCGACCATGCCGGACAGGACAAGGGTGGCCGTGCGCACGGCGTGGCCGTCCACGACGGTCCATCCGCTCATCGGAACATGGCCTCCAGCAGCTCCGGCGGGAGCGGCTCCTCATGGCCGACGCGGGCGGCGTCGAGCGCGATGCGGGCCATGCCCCCCCAGTCGTCGGCGACGGTCGCCGCGCCGTGGGCGTCGTTCCATGCGGCGGCCATGTGGAACGCGGCGCGGTGGACCTCATAATCGGTGGTCGCGGCGTCGCGTCCGGCGCGATAGGCCGCGTATATGGCGTGGTCGATGCCTACGTGATGGGCATCCTCCATGTAGGCGTCGGCCAGCGCTTGGGCCTCGACGTCGGCGATGCTTGTGGACTCCATAGGAGACTCCTTTCCTTCCGAAAGGCTCCCCTATGCATGGAGTCAGTCGTGGAAATCCACGAACCAGACCTTCTCGCAACCCGCGCAATCGGCGAGCGGGTCGGCGGGCTCCTCCTCGTAGCCACCGCCGTGGACGGACACGGCGATGCCGCCGAGCAGTGTGGCGACGTCGAGGTCCGCCCCGGCGCGAGCGCGGAGCCCGTCCACGGTCAGACCCTGCAGGCCGGCCGTCTCCTCGGCCCAGCGGCCGCCAAGCTCGTACCAGTCGTAGAAGGCATCCTCCGGCGTGGTGGACACCTCGTTGCCGTCCTCGTCAAGCTCGGCGCCCGTGTAGCGGGCGAAGCGCCCGAGCAGTGCGTCCTCGTCGGAACCGTCGACGTCGGGGCGGCGCGACGCCCATTCGCGGGCCCTTTCGAGGAGATCCTCGCGATACTCGACGATGTACGGATCGACGTCCGCGTTCTCGTCCCAGCGGGCCAGCGCGTCGTCGACCTCCGATTCCGTCTCCGGTCCGATGACCGTTCCAAGAAAATGCATGGCGGGCTCCTTTCCCTTTTGATGCCACCTTGCCCATGCGTCCCGGAAGCGGCCGGTTTGGTTGGGTGGGCGGCCGCTATCGACGCCGATTCCGGCCGGGAGGCGCCTCCGGCGGCGGAAATCCGTATGCACTTGCGTATGCACTTGTCGTTTTCGCGGGCCGAAGAGGCTTCAATGCCTACGGGCAGTAGGGCTAAGGCCGGATTCCATCGACTTCCGTATGCGGCCGTATGCACCGTATGCAGTTC
>QWCV01000446.1_pt1 | contig 49417 bp, 75 predicted proteins | sample 1972621 | NCBI WGS metagenome assembly QWCV01 (sample SAMN09866699, study PRJNA288562) | Human gut metagenome isolate pre2_stool, whole genome shotgun sequencing... | isolation source: gut | host: Homo sapiens | place: USA: California | reverse complement strand
CGCCCACTCTTGTGTCGTGTGGGGCCGGGGCGTCCTTTAGACACAGCACCTGAACGGACCTAAGCTTTGCGGACCGGCAGGAACTCATGAAGCTACCAATGCGTTAGCCTGGCGACCGGCGTGACGCGGAGGGAATGTTGTTGATCGCCTGCACCCGGAGACACCTACGCTGAACTCTTTTCGGACATGGGTTCGACTCCCATCGCCTCCACCAAATGTGAATCAGGCGAACCCCCCACGATCTATTTTGTGGGTGCGTTCTTCGTCCTGACCATGCCGCTCCCTGAGCGGTAAAAAATAGGCACTCGGCCTTGATAGCCGGGTGCCTATTTCTTTTTGCCCTGCTGACAATATAAACAACATAGTGCGGTCAATAATTGTGCAGTATACATCTTGATAACCATGCGTGCGTATGGTAATATATAGTCACAGTAAAGGAAAGGTGGACAACAAAATGAAAATGAATCTGGTTAAAGAGCTGCACAAGGAAATCGATGGTGACAACTACGGCATGAAGCTGTATCAGGTCGGCCAGTACGAGGTCGAGGTTTTCCATACCGATTATGCAAGCGGAGCCGTGGAAGATGATATTCGGGTTTCTACCGTGGACGGGTGTAGCAGATACGTCCCGAAGATCTACTACAACAGCGAATTCTTTGGTTCTAAAGCGAAAGTGTTCACCATCCAGACCGTTTCTTATGGAGATCTGAAGCCTGAAGATTTCAGGGCCTATCTTGCTGCACAGAACGAGGCTCTGGAAGTCGTCGAAACCCTGAAAAAAGAGCTGCTGTAACAAGCACCCCGCCCCGAAAAGGCGGGGTTTATTTTTTGACAAAAAGACCATATACACGCCAGTATCTTTGTGCAGTCTAGCTCTTGTTTACCATGCGTGTGTATGGTAATATACAGACACAATAAAGGACGGAGGTAAATACAAAATGACCGCTAAATACTTTGCAAACTCTGCAAAATATCAGATCACACTGAACCGTAAAGAGGCCGAGGCCCTCGCCTACTATGGCAGCTCCTACGACTACCTGATCACCGCTCTGAAGCTGTGGAGCGATGAGGCCGCTGAACTGAAGATCTTCGTCGATAACAAATTCACCGTCATGGCCGACCTGAACCGGGCACTGGCCGCCAGCAGGAATTAAGGAGGGCACCGCAATGAAGAACGTTCTGGTTGATATGCTGAAGGCTCAGGGCTTCACCACCGCACAGTCCATGGAGTTCGCTTGTGAACACACGCTGCTCTCCAAGAAGTACGAGAAGCGGGTGCAGACCTGCTGGTACGGAGAGCAGACCTCCACGCTGGAGGTCAAGCTGTTCATCAATCTGGAGGCCTGGGTCTGCCGGGTGTGGTTCTATTCGGACGGTCGGCGGGATGCCTACAAGGAGCGGTGGTATTCCACTCTCGGCAAGCGCACCTATAATGCTATCGCCGAGACCGTCAAAAACGCAGGGTTTGAGATCTGAAGAACAAAAAGGCCCCCGGCAGCGATGCCGGGGGTTTTCTTATTCTTCTTTCTTCTTATCCCCGGCCTCCGGCTCGATCAGGTCCTCGATTTGGCAGCCGAGAACCTTTGCCAGCTTGAGCAACTGGTAAACGTCACGGGGCACCCGGAGACGGCGACACCACGACTCAATGGTCCGAAGCGGGACTCCGCTCTGCTTGGACAGGTCGGATCTGGTCATGCCCTTTTCGATCAGCCTTTTGTCGATTGGAGTCATGTTCTCGGTCATCGTCAGTTTCCTCATGCGGGGATCACTCCCTTTCGGAGTCTATTATACTGCGTGTGTATGGCTTTGTCAACTTGACGAAATAACCATACATACGCATTGTTATTTGTGCAGTATACATCTTGATAACCATGCGTATGTATGGTAATATATAGACACAATAAAGGACGGGGGTAAAACAAAATGACCAAGTATACGAAGTTCGAGGCAATCTTCAGAAACGAGACGCTGGTGTTCACCGACAGAGATCCGAAGTTCAGAAACCGGCTGGATGTGTACAATTACATCTGCGCAGAGCGGCTCGGCAAGAAGTACGGAAAGTTCATCCGCATCAATGAATCCACGGTTTGCTACTAAGAGGGAGGGCTAAATTATGATGTTGAACATGACAGAGACCGATTACGAGAACTGGCGCGATGACCTCCGCTGCGGCGGACAGGAGGAGTACGATACCCAGTATTCTGCGGCTTCCCTGTACGAGGGCGGCTGGCGGGCCAGCGATCTTCCCGACCTGATCGAGCAGTTCAACTTAACCGGCGACGAGGCCGAAAGAATTTACAATGAGCTGCTCGAAATTGAGCAGGAAGCCGAAAGTAAGGAGGACTGAACCATGAAACGCTATAAGGTGTACGTCTACAACACGGTTGATAAGTTCTGGGACTGCTACGAGGTCAACGCAATCGACCCGGTGGACGCCCGGAACGTAGCCGTGCAGCGGCTGGTGGACGAGACCGGGCACGGTCTGGATGTCTACGAAGTGACCGACGTGTGTGAAATCAAAGACTAAGGGGGCAGCGAAACGATGACCACCAGTACGTTCGACAAGATCTATGCCAACGCCCAGAACATGAACATCGAGACCAGCGAGTGGTTTAACCGGGCGGGGTTCTTCTGGTGCCAATGCACCGAGAAGCAGCTGCAGAAGATGCGGCTGCTTCTCCGGGCGCAGGGCTGCAAGACCATCATGCGGGATGACGGTGAGTGGTTCGTCCTGAAGAACGGAAATATCATTAAAGCATAAGGAGACAGCTCGATGAAGAAGATCGCAAATAAATCTTTCCCTTTGTTCTACCTGAAAGAGAGTGAGCTGGAGGAAAAATACCGCACCAAAGAGGGCTACACCTATATGATCGTCAACGGATACGAGGTTCGCTGGCCTGGCTGGGAGAACCTCATGGCTGCGCTCGAAGATCATACTGCTGAGTTCTTCGTTCCGGGTGGAACGTGGGAGCCGCTGGGTGATGAAAAGCCGGAATTTTAAGGAGGTGTCTGAAGAATGGAGTGGCGTATCCGGGAAAGCTCCCACGGCGGGTTCGTGGCCGAGCGCGGTATGAAGCATGAGGGTGGCGTTCTTGCCCCCTCCGGCATCGGCTGCACGATGCCAGTGTTCATTGTGTATGAAAGCTCCCATTTCGATACCCGCCGTCAGGCGGAGGCGTATATCAGAAGGAGGACGAAATCATGAAAATGGTAAACGCAAAGGGCGAGGCCGTCTATTTCAATCGGGCATGGAAGCACGGGAAGGAGACGTGGGTGGTTCAGGGCATCGGCGAAACGCTTGTGATCGGGCGTGATCGCCAGAAGCGCAGGAGCCGCACATTCACCCAGCTGCCGCAGGCTGAGAAGTACCTTGCTCGTATGGGCTTCAAAGCCGCCCCTTGAGCCTTGATTTTTCCAACGGAAAAAACACCCCCGGAGAAGCGTGTAAACTCTCCGGGGGTGTAACTTTATTCTGAATACACAAAACGCCACGCAGGGGCTTTCTGTGCGGGCGCAGAAAAGGGCAGGTGCTATTGTGCATCTGCCCTTTGTTTTGCGTGTGGTTTTACTCGCTGCAGATCCACTCTGCGTAGCGGAGATTGAGCCACCCGGCTCCGCTCTTGAGTCTGCCGTAGCTGCCCTGCACCTCGGTGATGGTGAAGACGTTCGGGCCACGGACGACCACGGTGGCGGGGTATTCACTGCCGGGGCCTTTCCGGGCGGCGACCATCGGGACGGTCACCCGAACCAGAAAGGGCGGCTGCGCCACGTTGTACTGGGTCAGGTTGTACCGCTCGATCATGGCGCAGAGAACCTCGACGTAGTCCGGAGCGGTGGCGTACCCGCCGTCCTTGATGATCTGGGCGGCGGTGGGGTAGTCCAGCTGCCAGCGCAGCCCCTTGTACCGCAGGTCGGTGCCGTTCATTGCCCCGGCGAGGTATGCGCTGTGGTCGGCGATGGAGTCCTCGACGCTGGCGTACACCCGGAACTCGGAGGGCTGCCGGACGGTCCCTCCGCTGCTGGCCTCCGAAGATACCCACGTCATGCTTTTCCCGGTCCATGTGGAGCCGGGCCAGTTGTTGCCGGAGAGGTTCTTCTTCATCCCGAAGCAGTTGTTGGAGGCCGAGGCCAGCGGAGACCGGCCCCAGAAACTTTCAATGATGAACTGAGCGAGGGTGATTGCTGCCGGGATGCCGGACACGACGTTGTCCAAGGTGGCCAGCGGTGCAACCTTCTTGATGACCGCTTCGTGGGACAAATACTTCAGTTCTTCTGCTTGCATGGTGCCCTCACTTTCTGGCGGTGTACTTCAGGCTGATCCATCCGGCTCCGCTCTTCAGCTTGCCCCAGCCGCCCTGCTGCTGCACGATGGTGAAAACCTGCCCCTTGCTCACGGTCTGGGCGACGGCGTAGCTCGTGCCCGGCCCTTTGCGGACATTCAGGCTGCTGGCCGTGATCTGAACGGTGAACGGCTCCGGGGCAGCCTCTGCGCCCAGTCGCTTGTTGACCTCGCTGGCGATGTACGGGAACTTGCTTTTGAGGTAGGGGCCGGGGCAGAGCGTGGACTTGAAGTAGCAGTGCATCGTGAGGTTCCCGGTCTTGTCGCCGGTGAAGTTGAGCCTCTGGATGCCGTTGCGCTTGCAGATGTCTACGCACAGGTCGATGAGCGAGGCCATCGCCTTGTCGCTCACAGTCCAGTTCGGACCGAGGGTGTTGTTCGCCACCTCGATGGTGATGGCCTGATTATCATTGTCCGGGCTGCTGGAGGTCCATGCCCGGTCCTTTTCCTCGACGTACATCCCGATGCGGCCATCGGTGCCGATGCCGTAGTTGGAACTTGCCCTGCGGCTGGTCGGGGTGAAAACTGCGCCGCACTGCTCCACGGTCAGATTGCCAGCCATGTGGTGGATGGTGATCTTGCGGATGGGTTTCTTGCGGGGGCTTGTCCTGTTCGGGCTGATCTTGGTGTAGGAGATCAAAGAACTGTTGCTCATGGGAGCGACCTCCTTTCTCCCCGGCGGGCTGCTGCACCCACCGGGGAAGGTCTGAATGTGTTATTCTTTGGTGATTTCGTCGGCGATGCCCTCGGCGACCTCGTCCATCTCCTTGATGGCGGCATCGATGAAAGCGTCCAAGAAGGGCGTGACCTCGATGCCTTTCATCTTGAGCAGCTTGACGACCAGAGCGTGCTTGTCGGTCTTGGGAATCTTGCCAGCTTCTGCGGCTTTCTCTGCGCCCTTGACCAGCTTGCGGACCAGGGAGAAGATGCGCTGCTCACGGAGCCAGGGAATGCCGATCTTGGCGGCCATGAACATGGAGATGGTGCCGATGATCTCCATGACGTTGGGCAGAATGGCGGTTGCGATTTCGGTAATATTCATAGTTTATCCTCCTGTGCTAAATATCGTTCGTTTCGTGGGCTTTCTGGTTCAGGTGCTTCTCCAGCTTGGAGAGTGCATCCTTGCAGGGGCCGTCGCAGCCCTGCTCGATCAAGCCCTGCAGGGCACCTTTCAGGCCGTAGCAGAGCAGCGTCTGCTCGTCCTCGATGGACTTGATGAAGTCGCTCTGCTTGCGGTTGATCTGAAAGACCTTGTAGACGGCCACAATCACACCGATGATCACGCCGATGGACGAGATCACCGATGCGGCCTTGATTACGGTGTCGAGGTCAATGCACATCCATTACCCCTCCGTGGAAAACTCGGTGCTATTTGTGGAAAGCTTCGCCTTCAGCTTTGCACTGAGCTCCTTGTACTTGTCCTCGGTCAAGGAGCCCACGGCATAAAAGACATCGAGCTTCCGCTGCAAACCATCGGTTTTGCCACGCTCGATGAGCCGGGCGCATACGTTATACAGTTCCATATTTGCCTCCGTCAGATTTTGTTGTCAGTGGCGTTGAGTTCCAGCAGGGAGACGCGATACTCCTGCTCTACCACCATAGAGTCGGTGTCAGACTGTGCCGCCTGAAGACTTGCCACCGAGCTCGCCATCCTCTCGAGCTCGGTTTTGGATTCCTCTTCGGCCTTTGCCTGAGCGAGATAGCTGTCGTATGCGGCGGCCACGTCGAGCGTGAGGCCGTCATAGAGGGGCATCTCCAGCCGGTACTCGTCGTACTCCCAGCCCTTCGTGGTCAGATCGCCAGTTTTTTCTTCAAACGGCTGAGCGTTTTCAAAGAACCGAACCACGGCGACGTGGGGCTTCTGGGGGTGAGGCTCAACCTCGAACGCCCCGGACGGGGCATTGTCGCCTTTTACTTTCATATCGGATTACCTCCTTCAAAGCGTTGATTTTGATTGGGAAGATATACTTTTGCCGGACTTTGAAGCTGTTGCAGTGTTTGAGCTGCCCGATACGCGAAATAAACCCTTGCGCCTGCTTCGCCGAGATGTGCGCTTTGGCAGCTTGCTTCTTTCGGATTCTTCGGGCTTGCCGGATGGTGCGCAGGAAATTCCGCCTCCGAAGGGTCACCCCGCTATGCCAGAACCTATAGCCAACAGCAGCCACCGCTCTTGGGCGGCGGAGTGCCTTTCTGCGGTCGTCCAGCTGGGAGGCTCTGGCCGCTGCAGCTCGGCTCAGTGTGGTGCGGTATACCTGCCAGTTCCCTTTGAGCTGAACTCCGAGCTGCTCACGCATATACTTTTCGGCTGTGGCTCTTGCTCGGTGAAGTAGTCGCTTGTTCGGGCCGAGGAGCGTCAGGTTGTCCATGTGTCGGGTGTAATACTTTACTCCGGGGAGACTGCTGAGCATCCGGTCGAGTGGTTCGAGGTAGAAGTTGGCGAGCCACTGGCAGATATAGTATCCGATAGCAAGCCCGCCTCCGCAGCTCTGCAAGATGTCCCAGATGAGGCGAAGGAAGCGCTTGTCCTTAATCTTGCGCCCAAGTGCTCGGATGAGTCGCCGGGCTGGAACTGTCGGGTAGAAGTGGCGAATGTCCATCTCACAGGCGTATCTGGTTCCTTTTGGGTCGCAACTCGTGACGTGAGCAAGGTACTTGCGTATCTTTGCGCCGCCTCGCCCCGGAATAGAAGCGCAGCTGTATGGGTGCATTCCTCGCATCAAAACCGGTTTCATGACCTCAACGATCAAACGATGAACAATGCCGTCTGGCCAAAACGGAACAATTTTCAGCTCTCGTTGCTTCTGGCTGCTGTCGTCGTAAATCGTTTTCAGCTTTGGTGCGGTAGGGGTATAGCTTCCATCTGCGAGAATTTTATAAGTTTGCTCGACGTACCTTTCTAAGTGAGCAAGCACTTTCCTTACCTCGTGCCGAGCGTATTTGTGCCGGGCAGATTCGAGGATTACAAATCTGATGAGGTCTTTGTCAAGCATCTTATCGTGCAAATAGCCTACTCTTTTAGGCATACAGGATACAATTCATCTCCTTTTTCGCGTCGCCGCCATTCGAGCCTCCCGGCCTACTAGGCTGCGTCCTGTTGCGAAAATTTCCACCATGTGGTGTGGGAGACCCTGCGCAAAATGTGGAGAAGAAAAAGGTGTCGAGCGCCGATGTTGCTGTTCGAGTTGGACGAGCTGTTGTTGCCGTTGAAGTAGAACAGGCCCGCATTCGAGCCGTTGTCCCAGTTGCCGCCCACATACAGCACAAGCCAGCGCAGAGCGCAGAGAATCCCTATTTTTTAAGTTCCTGCCTCACTTGGCAGGAATCGATGATTGTAAAGCTTCTGGGGGCTGCGGCCCCCAGTCCCCCTCAGGGGACGAAAAGGAGTCGAGCGCCGATGTAGCTGCCCGAGTAGGACGAGCCGTCGCCGTCGAAGCAGAACAGGCCCGCACTCGAGCCGTTGTCCCAGCCGCCGCCCACATACAGCACAAGCCAGCCGCTCGAAGTCCACGAGTAGTCCGGGATGTAGGTGGTCTCGCTGCCTCCGGCAGACGAGGGGTAAATAGCCCACGGTGCAGTTGTGGATGCTCCAAGAGCGCTGATGTATCCGCTGGAAGAAGCTCTGGTTCCCGCATTGGTGTATCCGTCGGAGGTGTCATCGGCGTATTTCGCGGGGTCGGTACAGACATAGACCGTGCTGCCGTTGAAGTTTACGCCGTCCACCCAGTCGAAGACGTTGCCCCACGGGTTTTCGATGTGCCTGTACTGGACAGCTGTCTTTCCGTCCGTGCCGTAACCTCTGCCGGTATGGTAGGTCATGCCATCGGTACCGCCGGAAGAAATTGCCGAGCTGCCGCTGCTATAGCCCTTGCCGATTTTGCTCTGGGTGTCCCAGTCGGCGTACTCTACGATGTAGAGCAGGCCGATGGCGCACCAGCTTGCGTAGTCGTACTCGTACCAGCCGGAGCCTTTGCTCTTTGCGCCGCTGCGGGCAGATGCTCTGGTGATGCTTACCAGCGGAGACATTCCGGTGCGCGAAACATGGCCGGAGCCGGTATTGTAGCGACCGACGTATCGGCCAGAGCCGGGGTGCTTCTCGAAGCCGCTTATTTTCTTGTCGGCGATGTAGAAATAGCGTTTCTTCCTGCTTGCATCGTCGATGACCCGGTAATAAAATTCCGGGATAAAGACCACGACGTCGGCGTTCGAGCGGCTGAAGCCGCTTTCCCCGAACTTCGGGCCGACCTTGCCGGATGTGACGTTGTATTCCTCCATCCCGCTCCAGGGCATACAAGCATCAAACGGGCTGCTGCCGCTGTCTCCACCCACGGCGGGAGAAGGACTTGTGGTAATGTCCACATTGACGAGTGCGTTCGGGTCGCTGGCTCTGAGCAGTCTGGTGCAGGCTGTGGAGCTGTTTCCGTAGTTCCAGCAAACGCCGTACACCTTGGAGTAGGCAAGCTCTACCGCATAGTCTTTATATGCGGTGGCCGCTACAGTTTCGGTGGTGGTCTCATCATCCTTGGTGGCAGTGATGCTCCATGTGCCAAGGGCCGGAGGGTACAGCTTGACAGTTCCGGTTTCCTCATCGCCGGTGACTGTGGCGGTCATAGTGTTGTCGCCGCAGGTGGCTGTCAGTGTGCTTCCCACGGGGGCGGTCAGGGTCAGAGTGCAAAAACGTGCAGTTGCAGTGTACGTTTCTCCATTCTCCAAGATCTCCACTTCTGCGGTGTCACTGGTGGCACTCCCCTTGGATGCCTGCACGGTATAAGTGCCGGAACACTTGATGCGCACCGAGGCGTTGCCGCTGCTGTCCGCTGTTGCGGTATATGCCTTTCCGGTGGGCAGAGTTGCCGTGACCACAGCGTCCGGGGCAGTGGTTACATTCAGCGTGGCCGCAAAGTAAGGCAGCGTCAGCGTGTATTTACCGCCCACGACATCCACCGTGATGGTGTCATCGGTGGTCAGACCGGCCAGTGATGCCGTGACCGTCCACTCGCCCAGCCGGGGCAGTGTGGCGGTAAAGGTTCCTGCACTGTCAGCCGTGCCGGTGATGGCGCTCTGGCCGTCCGTGATGGTCAGCGAGCTGCCAGAGACCGTTTCAACCGTGAGCTTCGGCAAGGTGTTGCCCAGCACCTTGTTCAGCGCCTCCTGAAGGTTAGATGCTCCCGTTTCGTAGGTGTCCTCGAAGGAGATGTCTTTGGCCGCTCCATACTGATCGAGCATTTCGCGGACAAACTTTTTTGCGGCCGCTTCATCCATGATCTGGCCGCTGTCCTCCAGCTTCTTGATGGCTGCGGACAGGGCGGCGGAGATTACGTCAACATGAGCGTTAGGGTCTTTGTCGTGTTTTGCGAGAATTTCTCTGACCCACTTTTCGGTGGCAATGGCGTTAGGGTCTGCGGTCAGATAAATCTGCGCCGTATTGGAGATCGCGAGAACCCCGAAAAACTCCATCAGAAAGTTGTTCATTGCGGCCTCGGGCTGAATCTCGAAGCCGTGATCATCCTGAAAAATAACAGCCAGAGCGTCACTGTCGCTGTCGTCCAGCTTGGCGTAGATACCGATCTGGTGCAAGGTATAGCCCTGCTGGAGTCCATTGTTGCTGATCTGGATCTTGATTTTGTACGCAGCATCCTCGCCCTCGCCGGTCATTTCGCTGCTGGCAAGGATGAGTGACTGCTTCTGGTCGGCGACCTCGGTGGCGTTGGGAAGCTCTGCCGCCTGTACAGTGCCAGCGCCGCCGACCGCTCTTGTGAAGGTCATGCGCTTTCCGGATAAAGCCTCCGTCAACATGGACGAGCCGAGTGCCGTGTATGCCGAAGAATTCCAGCTCATTTTCGTTCCTCCGATCCTGCCACTTTGGCAGTATTTTTGATATATATGCTTGCGGGTACTGCTCCGGCAAACGCCGTCACATTGCCGGTTTGCGGCTTGATCTTGCCTCTCACCTTGGCGGTCATGGTAAGGGATACTCCGCAGGGGGCGGCAGCGATGTAGGCGGTGGGGCGCTTTTGCGGAGTGTCGATGTAGATGACTCTTTCAAGATGAGCCGAACACCGCCCAACAAGTTTCAAAAGCCGGTTGATTTCATCAAGTGAGCGGTCCAGTAAATCCGGATGCCGAGAAAGGTCAACCTTGAGCTGCCATTTTCCGGGAATTCCGTCATACTTAAACCATTCAACAACTTCTCCACTTTCTCCAAAAACAGTCTGAACCAGTTCCTCGACTGCTGACACAGTTCCGGCCCTCGCTGCCCACAAGAAGCTCTTTTTGATGATCTCCCGCTTGGCATCGACGCTCAGGCTGTCGACGTAGTAAGGGGTGCGGAGTTCCACGGCCAGAACATCCAGAATACTCTCCGGCAGGTCGTCAATGACGGACATGGTTCGGGTCTGCGCCAACTCCTGCATGATGCGCTGCTTCTCCTGCAATATGGCGTAGGAGAATGCGATCACCTCCGGGTCGTATCTGTAGGCATTGTTGAGCAGGTCGGTGATCTGGCCGTTGTAGAGATCAGTCATCTTCCAGCCCTCCGTATACGATGTTGACGGTTCCGGGCTGCGCTGCCTCTGTAGTCGAGACCACCGTGAACGCCGGTGAGCGGATCGCTGCCCGCTTTGCCCCAGCTGCCCGGATGCGGTGTTCCAACTCGCTGGGGTTGATGTCCTTTCCGATGTCGCTGCGCTGCCACAAGACGTAGGCGTTCACGGCCTCGGTCACCTCGCTCTGGATAGTGGCCGCCTGTGCCATGTCGCTGCGGTTGATGTAGTAGGTCACGTCGACATTAAAAGTCTGGACTGCCGGGGCCGAGCAGGTGACGTTGTCGGTGATGGGCCGGATCGTCTTGGAGTTCAGGGCCTCTTGAAGCCCTTTCAGAAATCCGCTGCTGGGGAGGGTGCCGTCTTTCATCAGGGCGTAGATCACGACCTTGCACGGCTCCGGGGAGAACGGCACAACGTCGCCCACCTCGGTGCTGTAGGTCTTGGTCCAGTAGATGTAGGACCCCTCCGATCCGGCTGTCGATTCCGAATCCGGGGCGAGGAAGATTCGCTCGGCGAGGCTTTCGTCCGTTTCGAGGTTTGCGCCGCCGCCGCTTTCGGTTGTGTTGGTGACGCTCTCCACATAGGCCACCGGGTCCACGATGGTGGCGATCTGGCCCGGCATATAGCCGTTGCCCATCACGCCGTCCACCGTGCAGGTGGCCGGGATGTCCACGCTCTCTTTGCCGACCTCAACCTCGCCGTACTCCGAGGTGGCGAAGTATACGCCGTCGCCGTTGGTGACGCGGGTCCCGGTCGGGATACCGATGGCATAGCCTCTCGGTTCCGAAAGGGTGAAGCGGATGGTCGTGGTCGCTGCTTTCGGCTGCTGCCGAATCACGCCACGGTTGCCGCCGAGGTTGTCCAAAAATTCGCCGTAGCTGTACTTGAGCAGATCCTGCTTGCCAGCCCGGTCGGTGTACATCTCAAGCTGGTAAAGGTCCAGAGCGACGCTGTAGATCAGGATGCGCATAGGGTCTGCGGGTGCAAGGCTGCGGTTCTTCCCGGTGACCTCTTTGTACTTCTTTTCAAAGTTGGAGACCATGCGGTTCATCATCGCATCGACCGTGTCGTTGTCGATAAACGAAACCTCCGGGAGGTCGAAAACGGATTGCAGGGTATCAGGCAAGAGAACACACCACCTTTGCTTTCAGCTTTCCGTCCATCACGGCGACTTCGTCCGTGCCCTCGAAGTCCACCTCGCAGGACTCCACTCGCGGCTCGTACTTTTCGATCTTCTCCATGATTTCCAGTGCCACTTCGTTCATGGCTACCTGCACCGGGTGGGACACGGAATCATAGCTGATTCCGAAGTCCCTGTAAAGGGGGCAGGTGCCCGCAGGGGTCAGGATGATGTTTCTCACGCACCGGGCGATGTCCTCCAGCTCGGTGCTGTCACCATCGAAGCTGATCTGCACGTCAGAAATTTCCATCGAATCCCTCCCATTAAAGATATTCTTCCATCGTCAGGGTCATCTTTGCCTTGACGAGTTCGCCCCGGCTGTAGACCACCTCATAGGCGGTCGAGGCGTTCGTGATCTTCCAGCGGTGCTTTCCGACCCTCCGAAAGCCTATGACCAATATCTGCACTTCGCCTGTTTCGACGCAGTGGTTGATGTAGTCCATCATCAACCGGGGCCGCACACCCAGTTCTGCGTTGAGTTGGATGTCAAAGGTGATCTGTCCGAGGCCGGGGCGGATAAACTCGGACTCATCTTTCAGCCCCATGCGGCTGTGCGTGGCCCACACTGCGGAGGCCGTGCGCTTGAAGTTCTCCGGCGTGAGAACACGGCGGTCGGAGGTCTGGAAAATCAGACCGAGGCCCCAGTTTCCGATTATCATGGCAGATACCTCCTGTTAGGGTATCGACGGGGATGTCGGGCCATACGCTCCCTGTGCAGTGTGCTTGTGGTTCTGCAAGCTGATCGTTCCGGCCTTTACATCGTCCGTGGCGGTGACCCCCTCGTGGGTGGTGATCTGCTTTTCGACCAGCAGGGTCTTTTTGAGGGTGGTTTCTTTTTTGACCGTGACCTTTTCCAAGAACTCCACCTCCGGGGCGTTGATGGTGATCTTGCTGCTGGCCACGATGGTCATGGTACCGTCCTTGTTGGCCTGAATGGTGCAGCCGCCGACCTGAACGGTCCAGCTTTCGGTGGCGGTCACCTCGGCGGTGCCCTCTATGGTCTGGCTGTATGCCTTGGCTCCGGCATCGTAGGTTTCGTTCGCGGTGCCCTGCTCGTTGGAGTACTCCTTGCGGTATACTCCCTCCCGGCCATCTGCGGGCTGGTAGTCACCGTGCCACACCGGGCCGATGATCACGCCAGCGCAGCTACCGTTCGAGAGGTGCCCCACGAGAACTTGGTCGCCGATCTTGGGCATCCAGTATTCCCATGCGAGGAACGGCAACTCCGAAGTAGTGCTGCCATCCTTATCTTCGTAGGAAATTCTGGCCGTGCCCTCCGGGTAGTTGATGCTGCTGATCTTTCCGATGCGGAGGATATTGCTGTCGGCCACTGGATCACCTCCTAGTTGGGGTTTATCCACGAGCCGGGGACGCTCTTGGCGGTCGTGAGGTTGAGCATACCCTGCGACGTGTTAAAAACGTAGTAGGTGCCGGGCCGCCGCACCCCGGAGGGGTTTCCGGGTTTGACTTGCCCTGCCGCTGCCTCGGCTGCGGTGTAGTATCCCTTTTTCGTGGTCTTGAGTTCGTAGGTGTCGCCCTTGGATGGAGTGCTGCTGGAACTGCTGCTACTCTTTTTGGAGGACGACGATTTTTTGTTTTTGGACCGCTCCGCGACCGTGCTGGACTGAGTTTTTACTTCGGTGATGCGTTCCTCAATTTTTCGGAGTTTCAGGGCGGTTTTATAGCCGCTATCTCCGAGCGTGTGAACAGCTTTCTCGACGTAATATTTGCCGCTCAACTGGCCGAGGCCAGCGATCTGGACACACGCTGTGGCGAAAATGTACCATCTGCCCTTGAGCGTGAGGTTCAGGGTAGTGGTGCCTTTGTTCGCGTTGTTCAGTGCAGCCAGAGCGATGGCGGTCGCCTCGGTCAAATTTTCTGCGGCCTCGTTGCAGGTCAGGATGCGGTCTCCATCTCCGGCCTCGACCGTGAAGGTCTTGTTTTTCTTGGAGTTGGTGTATTCATACTTGACCCCGGTGTACGTCCCGGCGAGGGACGTGTTCCATGACCAGTTTGGGTCGAAGTCCTTTTCTGTGAGGGTTGCTATGGTCGGCTTCTGTTCGTAGGTTGCCTCGTCGAAGATCACGATTTTGTCGTTGAAGATCTTCATGGCGAGGCCGTACTTGGTGACCAGCGAGTTGTAGAAGCTGCAATCGTCCTGATCGTTCTGCTCTACTTTTTCGATGGTCATTTCCTTTGCTTCGTAGAACAGCGCAATCCCGGCCCGCTCCGCGACCTTTTGCCCGATTTCCTTGAGGTTGGTTTTCTCGTAGGTCTGGGTGCGTTTGGTCGACTTGAAGCTGCTGGTGGCCGGAATCGCCACGCCGTCCAAAGACATTCTGATGGGATTGCCCTTGAAAGAGAAATCGTCCACGCAAAATGCGCCACACAGGAAAGAGGTTTTGATGTTGTCCACGTCCCAGTTCTGTGTTCTGATTGTTGGCTTCAGACGGTCCCCGGTTTGGGGAAGCCATGGCCCGATCCACTTTCGGTCCCGGTCGTTCAGCTCGACGCTGATCGTGTCGCTGGAACCGCTGGACACATCGGTGTAGGTAAAAGAGGCAAGGTATGGGGAAACTTGCGCCGTGGCATTTTTGCCGTTGTACAAAAGTGCGACGGATGCCTTGCGTGGCTCCACTTGCTACCGCCTCCATTCGGGCAGGTCATCCGATTCCACGAAGGAGGCTTCTTCCGAAACCTCCGGCACAAAGACTTCAACCCCTGCGGGGAAGATCTCTGTGTCGAGGAGCCGGATGTTCTTCCTCGCTTCCATCAGAGCCTGTATTTTGGTTTCGTCGCCGTAGGTGGCACGAGCGATGGTGTCGAACGTGTCACCCTGAACCGTCGTATAGATTGCCATCGGCTGTCCTCCTGTTAGAAGTCCGTTCGGTCATGGTCCCGCTTGTACTTATCCATCATCTCGTTGAATTCCTCTTGCGAGATTCTGCCAGCCTCGACCATATCCTCTTTGGACGGGGTGCCGCCGTAGAACTGGTAGGTCGGGTTGTAGACGATGGAGGGATATGGGCCGGGCTGCCCACCGCCGCCAGCCGGGGCGGGCTGCGGGCGGTTGCCCCGCAGGGCTTCCAGCAGGGCCGCGATGTCGTAGCCAGTGCCGGAGATGCCCCGCAGCTTGTCCGCGAGGAAGCCCAGCCCGGTGCCGATCATGTTTCCGAGGCTGCCGTCGCTGTTTCCGGCGTTGGCTGCCTGTAGGGTGTCTGCCAGCATGGAGCGCATCTGCGTCCACAGTTCCGAGAGCGGGAGGACGGCTTCTTTTCCGGCCTCGCCGCCGCCCAGCAGCTTGTTGCCCATCGCACCGAAGATCTGCGCACCGTTCAGGATGCCGCCCTCTTTGTACCACTCGATTCCGAAGTGCGGAACACTGGGTGGGGAGAGCGAGAAGTCGCCGGTGATGCTGACGTGGGGCAGCTTGAGTTTCGGCAGGGACCAAGAGAAATTGAATTTCTGCTTGATGGCCGAAATCACGGAGCCGACCGCGTTCTTGGCAGCCTCCATCTTGCTCACAATGGAGTTGTAGATGCTGCTGAAGATGTTTTCCACGGTCGTGCGGGCTGCGGTCAGTGCGGTGGAGATCGCCGAATGGATTCCGGCTGCTGCGCTGCTCACGGCAGTGCGGGCTGCGGTGAATCTCTGCCTTGCTGCGGAGAAGAACTCAGCGATGGAGGACTGGGCGTTGCTCAGGAACGCTGCAGCAGATGCCACGGCGTTCTGTGCTGCTGCGATGACCTGAGAAAGCGCACCCTTGATGGCTGTGAATATGGCGTTCACGCCGTCGCGGAACCACTCGCACTTGGTGTAGAGCAGAACGATGATGGCGATGGCTGCTGCAATGGCGGCGATGATGATTCCGATGGGGTTTGCGGTCATCGCTGCGCTCAGTGCTTTCTGTGCGCCGGTCGCCACGGCGGTGGCCTTTGCCCATCCAGCCTGTGCCAGCTGGGACACCGTGACTTGCTTCGTAAAGAGAGCCACGAGGACTTCGTTCAGCTTGAGAGTGCCATTAAAGGCTGCCTGTGCGATGTTGGCATTTTTGGTACTCATCGCAAACAGCTTCAGCTGCACCTGCGCCATCTGAAATCCGTTGATGATGGACTGGATACCCTGACCGGCCTTGAACGCCACAAGGACTGCCGCCGCTGCGATCAACTCATCCCGGAACCGGGACACGGAGTCGAGGGAGGACAGCATCTTGTTGGCGAAGTCTGCCGAGACCTGAATCGCGGTCAAAAGGCCATCGACCAGAGCCGTGACGAACGGCGTGGCCCTCTGGATGCCCTCGGCGATCAGGTTGATGGTCGTGATCGCAAGGCTGCCGAGGCTGTCGAACAGGTCCTTGTGGTCCACGATGACTGCGCCGACCGCTGCGAATGCGCCGCCGACCTTTTCGAGTGCGGGGACGCAATTCTGGGCGAATGCCTCAACCTTGGGCAGGGCGTACTCTACAAAGGCGTTGCCCGCTGCGGCGATTCGGTCGGTAATCGACGGAATTACAGCGGAGACGGCATTGATGGCATCCTTGGCGGCGGGTGCAAAAGTCTGCGCCAGTCGGATCTTCATGTCGTCCATTGCGCTGCCGAAGATGGAGATTGCGCCTTGCAGCGTGTCGGTAACCGTGGCGGCCATCGTGCTGAGTGCGCCGTCCGCATTGTAGAGGTCATCGGTCAGGGCCTCCCACTCGCTGCGGCCATCTGCCGTGGTGGTGTTCAGACCAGAGATCAGGTCGTTCAGAGCGTCGATGTGCTGCTTGCCGCCAATGGCTGCGAGGGCAGCGTTTCGCTGTTCCTCGGTCATGTTTTTGGTGGCATCGTCCACGACCCGGATGGTCTCGGCCAGTCCGATGAATTTGCCATTGCTGTCAAATGCGGAAATACCGAGTTTCTCCATCATTTTGCCGGCCTGTCCTGTGCCCGTCGTGAGGTTGTTGATCACGGCGTTCAGGGCGGTTCCGGCTTCGGAGCCTTTGATGCCTCGGTTGGCCAGCACACCGAGGGCGGCAGCGGATTCCTGAATCGGAATGTTCAGGTTTTTCATCGTGCCGCCCACACCGATGTATGCCTCCATCAACATCTGCGCAGTTTGGTTGGACTTGTTGTTGGCCATTGCTGCCACGTCGAGGTATTCGCCGAGGTCGTCAACCTGCAAACCCAGGGCAGAGAGAGAATCCGTCACAAGGTCGGAGCAGGTGGCGAGGTCCATCTGCGTGGCCTCTGAAAGCCGGAGGATGGGTTCCAGTCCTGCGATGGACTCGTTCACATCCCACCCGGCGAGGCTCATGTAGCCGAGGGCCTCGGCACTCTCTGTGGCAGTTTTCGTGGTGGCCTTGCCCATATCCAGTGCCGCTTGCTGGAGGCGGGCATAATCGTCAGCGGTTGCACCGCAGATGGCTGCGGTGTTCGCCATCGCTTGATCGAAGTCGGCGTATGTACTGACGGCATCGCTGACGAACTGGCCGATCTTGAGGGCACCCCATGCGGCGGCTGCTACGGCGGCGGCTTTTGCGGCGATGGAACCAAGGGACTGCATCTTGGTTTCTGCGGTCCCCATTGCGTTGTTGAAGCTGCTGGATACTGAACCGGCGATCTTGACCGCCAGTTTATACTCTTTTCCTGCGGCTGCCATCGGCTATCTTTGCCACCTCCTTTGTGGTCACTATCAGGTCAGACAACGGCATTTTGAGAAAAAGGCCGAGGTCTGAATGAAGCGACATCGAAAGATTGATGCAGATGCTTCTCAGGTCGTCGCTGTGCCCTGCGCTCAGTCCTCGCTGTAGAAAAAAGAGGTCACACGGTTCTTAACCTTGAGGGCATCCTTGGGCGGCAGACCCTTGAAGAACTCGATGGGCTGCTTCGCTGCACGGGCGGCAATAAAACAGGCGTATTCGAGCGTCATCTCCGGCATAACGGAGAAGCTGCCGCTGCGGGTGAGGTAGCGGTCGGCGGCGATCATGTCCTCTGCGGACAGATCATCCATGCCGGACAGGTCCACCTCGGTGTAGTCCTTGCCCTCGAAGCGATAGGCTTTGCTGAACTTCACGAGGGTGGAGGATTCATCCTCCTGTGCGTTGGTCAAAATCTTTTCGTCTGCCATCAGGTGTACTTCCTCACTTTCGCCAGCAGGTCAACGCCGTTGACCTTGAACACGCTGTTGAGCTTGTCCAGCTCAAACTTCGGGTTGCCATCCAGTTCGATGTAGATGTAGGTCAGGCCGAGGGTGACGGAGCCGTTCATGGCCTTGCCCTGCTTCATGTCGCCGGGGGACAGCTTCTTTGCCCGGCCACGGAAAACGACACGCATACCCATCTGGTCTACGTTGCCGGTGGCTCGGTCTGTGTACTGCTGCGAACCACGCAGAACCAGTTCAACCGCTTTCGTGGTGTCGATCATTTCGAAGACATCCTCCGAAAGCATATTGAAGATGATTTCCTGCTCCATGTCACCGTAACGGCCAGTGATCACGGTCTCGAACTCGCCGAGGATGCCGCAGCCCTTGACCGTTTCGGTCAGACCTTCCAGGTCAGGCAGTTTGACTTCGCCGGTGGTGCCGACCAGCCGATCGCCGGACAGGTAGGCGTTGTAGTCGTTGAGGACTTCGGGAATACCGTTAATAGCCATTAGTTGCTACCTCCGTTGATGCTTGCGTACAGCATATCCGGGTCAAACTCCAGCGTGTTGGTAATGTACTCTGCGGGTACGAACGGGGCCAGCTTCTGATGGAATTTCACCTTGCCGCTGATGATGTCGGTGGCGGTGTTTTCCTCTGCCCGGAATTCGATGTGTGCCCCGGCGCACTTGTTCTGTGCGACGTAGGAGTTGCCACGGATGTTCTCGCTGTCAACGATGTTCTCTACCAACTGAACGCTGATGGGGCCGTCGACGTGCTGGTTGTAGGTCAGGATGAAGCTGTTGCCCCACCAGCTAAAGAAACGGCGGCAGCAGAACCATCTGTCTTTGGGGTCCGTGCTACCCGGATAGGCTGCGGTGTTGTTGCCCCACAGCCGCCAGCCGTTCTGGTTGATGGCGGTGGTAACGCCTACGCCGTTCAGGGAGTTGGCCTGTACCTGATCCAGAACGACCTCGGTGCCGTCTGCCAGACAGGTGCCGGTGATGCTGATCGTCTTGTTGGAGGGGGACAGGTAGGGCACGTTGTCGTTGGCTGCATCCAGATATGCGGTGCGGGCGGCGACGATTGCGCTGGCCCACAGGATGTAGCTGCCCGCTCTGAAGCAGGGCCAGATCGGATAGGCGTGTTCGCTGCTGACACCTGCGCCCTCTTTCTTGGCCTTGACATCGGTGTAGACCGTTGCGCCCTTGCTGGTGCTGTCGATGTCGATGATGCACTCGCACTTAAACACGCCGTTGATCTCGACGCACTTGGCTGCGAGGACCAGACCAACATCCGGGTCATGCGACCAGCCGGGGGCCAGCAGCAGACCGGGGGTCATGCCGAACTTGGGATAGATCTGGCGAACCAGTTCCATGCCAGTTTCTGCGCCGGTGCTGACGTTGTAGCCGCCGACCACATCCGCTGCGGTGACTGCGGTCGGGTCGATGCTGGTAGAGGTAACGCTCAGGGACTTGGCATCCTTACCTGCGCCGGTGGCGGTCAGGGTGATCACCAGATAGCCGTCGCTGTCGAACTCGGTGACGTAGTCGGTGTCCACTTTCAGGGCGGTGCCGCTCTCGGTGTCCTTTTTCACGCTGACCGTGTCAGCAAGGATGCCGTCGATCTGAACGGTTGCCTGCATATTCTCCACCGGGACGGTAGATGCTGCATTCTGCTTCTTGTGCTTCTTCGGGTCCAGAACATTCACGAAGATCACCGGGGCAACTGCGGAAAGCTGGAAGCTGGCGTAGATGCTCTGGCACAGGGTGTACTTCTGGAAGTCGTAGCTGAAGCCCAACTGCTTGACCGCCTCGGCGTAGCTGTAGGCAATGATGGGGACGTTGGTGACGGAGTACGGATCTTCGGCGCGGTTGATGGGAGCCGTGCCGAAAATGATCTGAAGCGCGGAGTCGCCCTCAATGGGGGCGGTCAGGCTCGTGGCCTGTTCGAGGATAGCAATGCCGTGCTGGTATGCCATAGGGGTTCACTCCTTTCTGGGATTAGTTGCCCTGCTTCTTTTCCCGCTTGGCCGCATAAGCCAGAGCCTTGCGATAAAAAACAGCGGCAGGGCCTTTGTCGTTGGAGATCTCCTGCATAGCCTTGGCTGCGCTCGAAATGGGAACGCACAGGCTCAGGAGTGCGGGTTCCTCCTGCGCCGCTTCGGTGAGCGTCGCAGGGAGGGTGGTGCCGTCAAAGACGGTGCTTGTGGTGGCCACGCCGATGATGGTCGGGCCGAGGTAGATCGTTTTCTTCATACGAACTTATTCGCCTTTCTGCGGGGAGCGTGGGCTTCCCACGTCATGCCGACCGCACCGAAAAAGTACGGCCAGCTTTGTTCATCCTGAAGTGCCCATGCAAAGCCGTCCCCGTCGTCATTGAAAACAAAGGGGCCGAGGATGTTTGATTCCTCGTAGTGCTGCTGCATCACTTCCATGATTTCGAGGACGCTTGCGTGGCCCTGATTGGTTAAATCTTCGTCGTAGATGCCGATGCGGAAAACGACAGCGATTTTGTGCGCGGTCATTTGATCCTTAACCCCGCCGCTGTCAAGAACGACGGTGATGTAAGGAAATGGGTCCTCGGCTTGCTCGCTCTCCCGCTGCGGCAAATTCTGACGGAACACATGGACAGGCTCCATCTTCCCATCCGGGGTCTTGTATCTCCTGTCCTTGAAAAGCTCGATCAGGTCTTTCTGGAGCCTGATCTGGAGGTCTCTCGCGGTCATCTTGTCACCCTCTTGATCTCTTTGAGAATGTTGTCCATGAGTTTGTCATAGATTTCCGGCTCAAGAACGCCGTACACCCGATCCTTGCTGCCGATCATCGTTGGGATGGAGTTCGACAGCAGTTTTTTGATCGGGTAGCGGCTCTTGTGGTATCGCTGGGCGACAGAAACGTGACCGTTGCGGAACCGAACCAGAAACGCCTTGTTGTTGGACTTCATCAGCCCTTTTAGGCTGCTGGAAAGCAGGACCTTGGCTTTCAGAATGTCGGGCTTGTCCGGGCCTGTGCGATATGTGGCGGGCGAAACCTTAAAATCTTTAAGTTCTAACTGTTCCCCGGTGACATTGATCGTGGCCGTGAGGCTGCTCTCGGTGGCATTCTGAGTTTTCATTGCCTTGGTGAAGCGGCCCTGCTTTACCGCGTAGGTTTCCTGCGCTTTTTTGGCGAGGTCCTTTTTGGCATCTCTGGCTGTGTCGTTGACGGCGTTCTTCAGCACTCTGCGGCTCTCACTTTTCATGGAGCCGAGGGCATCCTCTATGGTGTGGAGAAGATCTTCGTCGAACTCAAACCGAAGGATGCCGTCTGAAGAAGATACATTCATCTGCTGCGGTTCGCCTCCAGCGTGATGGTGTAAACGCCGCCCTCATCGGTGGCATCGACCACGGTGTACATCTTGCCGTCCAGCTTGACCACCCGCTTCTGCGCCGGGAGGCCACCGGGGAACACAGACGCTTTGACGTAGAGCAGCACCTGCCGGGCGTGGATGCCGTCCATGTTGGACTTCATCCGCTTCTCGCGCTCGATGTTCTCCATGTCGTCAATGAGGGCGGGCACGTTGTTGCCGTCGATGTTGTGCAGGTCTGCAAACTCGGCGGTGTTGAGAAACGCTTCGTCAACATCCCGGTCCATGACCTGCTTGAAACTCATGCTTTGCATTTCCTGCGCCGCCTTTCCACCGTTTTGGGGATTTTCCCGACAAGGTCGTCCCCGGTCAACTCGCCACCGACAGCGATTCCGGGGAGGCCGGGTTCAGCGGTCACCGGGCGGGCCGCCACGCCGCTGGGCGGGTGGTAGTCCTCCGGCACCCACATGGCGGTTCCGGCCTCAATCCATGCGGCGGTGTCCTCCGGGCGGTCTGCCGGGAGGAAGTCACCGGGTTTGTACTGGGCGAAGCCGACCTGAATGTGGGCGAGGGCGAGAAGTCGATCAGCCATCCAGCTTAACCAGAATCTTGGTGTCCTCGGCGGTGGCGGGTGCTGCTGCATAGCCGACTGCGGTGTTGCCGGATGCAGTGTCGGTGATGCCGTCGCCGTCAAAGTACACAGTTGCGCCCATGTCGATCTTCTTGGTGCCGGTCTTGGGAATCTCCCAAATGCCGCCGACGTGCAGGGAGCCGACCTTGTTCGGCTCGATGTCGGTGCCGGTCACGCCGATGTGGTCGCCGATTTTGACGATGGTGTTCGCGGGAATGGTGGCGGTGGTGGTGTTGGTGTAGTCCAGAGCCTCACCGCGCTGCCAGAATTCAGCTTTTGCCATAACTCATGCGCTCCTTTCTTTTAACCCAGCGGGTCTGCGATGTTGGTGCCAGGGTTCTTGATCGCGCCACGGTAATCCATGACGTTGATGCCCCAGTCGAGGTAGATATCCCAAACGAAACCGAGCTGACCGGGGGTCTCCATGCGGCGAATGGTCGGGATCTCCTGACCGTTCAGGTAGTCAACCTCGATGAAGGCGGTGTCGGTGGTGTTCGCGGTCATAAACCACGGCATCACATTGCCGAAGCCGCCAGCCAGCGTGTTGATGGTGGGGTCCTCGATCACGTCCAGATTGCGGTACTGGTACAGCGGGTTGACGGACTGGGTGTTGCCCTCGGTGTTGATGGTGGGGCTGTTGAACAGGGTGTAGACATCAAAACTCATGCCGACAGGGACGATGAATGCGCCGGGGCGGATGATGATGGGCTGGCCGAACTCGTCCTTCTGGGTGGAGAGGGTCAGGATCATGCTCTGAACTGCCGCCTTGGTGATGCCGCTGCCGGTTTTCAGCAGATTGCGGTGTTCTGCGGAGAACAGCTTCTTGCCGTCGTAGATGGCGGGGTTGCCCATCAGGATCTGATAGCACTGGGTGTTGATGGTGCGGCGGGCAGCTGCTGCATGGCGGGCGGGGATGCTGGTCACCAGATCGATGTCGTCGTTGATGAACGCCTGACGGGACAGGGTGAACTGCTTGCCGTAGGTGTGCAGACGGCGGGTCGGCAGCTTGGCATCGGTGGGCTTGTCGTTCTTCAGCTCACCGCCCTCCGGCACTTCGAGGAAGTCACCGATGGGGCCAGCCAGATAGTTGTTGTCGTGAACCTTGAAGTCCTTAAGGCTGCCCTTTTTGGTCCAGCGGTCAAAAGTGACCGGGGCCTTGCGGTGGCCCTCGACGTAGGACTTATTGATGGCGTTGTCCAGAATGGCGGGGAATGCTGCGGTCGGGTTGTAGAACTGACGCTGCATCAGCATGGTGAACAGGTCGTCCGAACTCTTGCGGCGGGCATCGGCCACGCCGCTGCGCTCCAGACACTCGATGGCCATGTCGCGCAGGGTCATGTTTGCCATCTGCTGTGCGCCATCGGAGGCCTTTTCGGGATTCAGGCCACCACGGATCAGCAGACCGTCTGCTGCATCACGGCGGAATTCGTCCTCGCCGGAGCCGGTGACCTTAATGCCAGTGCGGATGGGTGCGCCGTTCTTGCGCAGGCCATCCATGATGGCTGCACGGACCTGCTCCACGGTGCTGCCGTTCTGGATATAGTCCATCTCGGAAACGCCGAAGTCACGGCACATTGCGGTGATCTCGTTGACGCGGGTGCGCTCTGCTGCAATGGCCCGCTGGATATTATCTTCGGGGCCGGGGGCGGGGTCCGCAGAACGGCTTGCGTTTGCGGGTGCTGCGGGGGTGGGGTTCTGAGCGGGTGCCGGGTCTTCCGGGGTCTGCGGGTTTTCTGCTGCCCGGATTTCCTCGGTCAGGGTGTCGATCTCACGCTGCAGGGAGTCGAACTCGGCCTGTTCGGTGTCGGTCAGACTGCGATTACCAGCCTTTTTTGCGGCATCGAGCAGTTCCTGCTGCCGCTTGATCTTGGCCGCTCTGATCTGCTTCTTGTCCATAGATGGGTACCTCCTATATGGAATTTTTATTAATCTGAAGCTGGCGTTCCAGAATGTCCAGCGGTGTGCCGGGGCCGATTTCCTCGACCTGACGGCCAACGCCCACCGTGCTGTCTGCCGGGATGCTCACAATGCTGACCTCGTAGGGCCACCATTTGCGGACCACCTCGGCGGGACCAGTGAAGCGGCCATCCGCAGTTGTCTTTCCTGCCAGAACTTCTTCGATTGTGTCGATGCGGTAGCCTACCGATACGCCTTTGAGCGTACCGCTCCGCACCTTTTGGTAGATGATCTCCGACTGTTCGTCGGTGTCGAACTCGATCTCTGCGTAGCAGCGGTGGTCGTCGCCGAGCCATGCCCGGATGATCCTACCGATGACCGAATCCCGATTGTGGTTGAAAAGCACCACGCCGATCTCGTTCAACCGGGCGAGATCGACGGCCCCGTTTGCGTGGTCGAGGATTTCATTGCCCCACCAGCGTTCGTAGGGTTCCTCGCTGGAGAACGACAGGGTAAACTTGCGCTCATTGCCCTCGCCGTCCATTGCTCGGATGGCTCCGCTGAAAAGTTCCCGGTGCTGGGTATTACTCCGCTTTTCCGGGGGTGCTGCTGTCGGCTCCGCTGCCCGCTGCCGGAGTCTCGGTCTGCTGGGCGGGAGCTGTCTGCTGTTGCATGGCCTGTCCAAGGATTACACCTCCTAAATCGATACCATGTTCTTCTTTGGCGTACTGAAGGACTTCTGCGATGTCGTCCACCTGAGTTTTCCAGTCAGTGCCGTTCTCGGCGGCAATCTGCTTGAAGGTCTTTTGCCCTGTCTGAAGGGCGATCTTTGTGGCGGTCGCTTCCTTGGCCGGGTCAATCCACGGCTTCGGGTCCTTGACCCATTTGTGCTGGAAGAACTTCTGTTTGTCGCTCCAAAAGCCGGGGGCTTTAATGAGGCCCGCCAGAACCACGGAAATGACGAAGGTTTCATAGATCTCGTCCATGACCTCCAGAAGAAGTTCTTCATCCTCGACGTAGGTCATGCCATCTTCAATGAGACCCTGCCGGGTGCTGGAGTAGTTGCTCTGCGACATATCGCGGGAGGTGGCCTCATAGCTCAGACCCTGACCCGCTCCAATGAGCCGCTGAAAAAGTTTGATGAAGCTGGATGCATCGGTCGCCTGACCCTGCGGGTTGACGGCGTACACATCGTCGCCAGCGTTCAGTTCCCGGATCATGCCGGGGGTCAGGGTCTTGCCGTCGTAGCTGGTACGAGGCCCGGTTGCTGCATTCTGGCTGCGGCCAAGGCCGGAGGTCGGCAGCGACTTTTTGATGAACACCGAAAGGCAAGCCTCGATGCGCTGCTTCACACTGACGGCGGTCATGAATTCGTTGGCATCTCGGATGCGGGTGATTGTCTGACTCATGTCGGACATTTCCCGCAGCTGGGAGGGCCGCCGCTTGCTGAAGTAGAAGATCACGTCCTTGGCGGGAACGTAGATCGGCTCCATCATGGTGATGCCGTCCAGTGCATACTGCCGGAACCAATAACCGACCGGGCGGTTGTACTGGTTGTACTCGATGCCGCCGACAATGCGGTTGCCTTTCTCTTTGGTGTTCAGCTGGTTGCAGTCCAGTTCGTCCACCTCGAAGATCTGCAGCTGAAACGGCACCATGCCAGCGTCTGTGTATCGCTTCACAAAGAGGATGCCGCCGTCTACTTTCTTCCGGCGCACGGCCATGCGCAGCATCTGGTTGAAACTTTGGGTGCCGGTTACGTCGCAGTTCTGCTTCTTGCACCAGAGTTTCCAGAGACGTTCAATCTCGCGGGCAGTGTCCTGATCGTCCATGTAGGACTGGAGAACATAGCCACTGCCGACCGTGTTCCGAACGAACGGGCCGACCACGGAGTTCATCATGTCAGAGTTTCGTTCGAGGTCTCTTGCTCTTGCCCGGACGGTGTCCCGGCTGTATCGGTCTGTAACCTCTGCGCTCTGGTTCGATGCGTACCAGCCGGAGTTGAGCCGACTGTAGTCTCCGGCATCGTAGTGCCGGACCTCGTTCATGTACTGCCGCCAGACCTCGCGCCGTGCGCCCCACTCCGGGCTGATCCAGCCGATGATGTTGTCAAGCCATCCCATCCCGGTCACCTCCCATCAAAAAATGCGACGTAGGTATCCGAGAAGAGGCCATTGTCCTCTTCGGCTGCGATCTGCGCCGTCAGGTCGTTCCGGGTGGCGAGCAGGAGATTCAGGTCTGCACGGGTCAGGCTTCGGGAGCCGATTTTGTAGGACTGGCCGCCGACAAGCACTGCCTGAATCGCTTTATTGACTTCGGTGAGAAGCTCGGCGGGGGTGAAGTTCCCGCTTGCAGCGATGTCTGCCATGTCATACCTCCTGTGTCGTGGCCGCTGTTGCAGCCGGGGTTGTGATGCTCGGCGTGGACACCATGAGGATGCCACCGCCGAGAGAAGATCGGATCTGCCTCATGCCGTCGTTCGGGGCGAACGGGTAGAGGCCAACCTCCAAACCGATAAAGCCGGAGGTCGAAAGGGTCAGTAATCCAGACACTGTACTTCAACTCCCATCGCACTGGTTTCGTTCGCGGTGACGGTGACCTTGTCGGTCATGTCGGAGGTGCGGGGAATCAGCCGGGTGGCGATCACCTGACTGGTATTTGCCGGGATGGTTACCTCTGCATCGAGGATGCCGCAGGTGATGTACCCGGAGGTGAAGTTCTTGACCAGAAAGCGGCTGCCGGATGCTCTGAACTGGAACTCCACCGGGGCACCGCCTGTGGTGGGATGACGAATAACTTCCATGATTTCATTCCTTTCATTCCTGAAGCCAGCCCTCGTTTTGGGAGATCCAGCTTTCTTCGGGTGTTGGCTGTTCCGGCTGCGGTGCGGGTGCTGCTTCCTCCGGCACGGCCTGAAGATGCAGGGTGCGTACTCCCTGAATGTCGGCTGCGGCCAGTGCGTAGACCTCGCAGTCCAGATAGTGGTTATCTGCGTGTGAGCTTTTCTGCACCCACCGCTGGACCACGCTGCCGTTGCTGGCCTTGACGTTTATCTTGTGTTCGGCGGTGACCATCTCGGCGTACTCCCGGTCGCACCCGGAGTAAACGGTCCATCGGCCAGCCTCCTCCAGCTTTCGCTTCATGCGGGCGGCGATCATGTCCTTGTACTTACCGCCGTCCACCAGTACCAGCGGGATGCCGTAGGCTTTGCTGGTGGCCTTGTTTACGGTGGACAGCTTGTAATGGGTCATCATCGGATTGCTGGAGCCTTTGCAGGGGAGTGCCCAGTCGGAGTTGTTGGCGCAGAAGTCGTAGACGCTATCCGAATCGTTGCCGGAGTCAATCAGTGCCAGATCAACCGCCATCGGAGGGCCGCCGTCCTGCCGGGGGTATTGCAGGTTCATCACCTGTTCGACCTCGGCAAAACTGAAAGCCTGACCGTGGGCGATGTTCTGCGAGGTGATGAAATCGCCCCACGCTCTGATCGTCCAGTAGAGGCAGTTCTCCTGCACGTCCACGCCGCCTGTGAGCAACTTGGCCCACGTCGGAACCATGTACTCCGGCAGATCGGTCTGCCGTTCGAGGACGAGGTCTGCGCTGGTTTTGAGCTTGGTGTCCTCCCACGGCTCTGCCAGCCAGCTGTTCACAAAGTTCTGCAGCTTCTCCGGGTCGTCCTTGCTGTCCAGAAATTCATTGACGACTTCCGAAAAGCGAACAAATGGCGAGTAGAGGGTGTTCATCCAGAACGCCACCTTTTTGACCAGCTGGGTCTTGGATTCCACAGCTCTCCACTGGCCCTCCCGGAGCATCTGCGGCTTGTGGCGGTCGGTAATGATGCCGCCGCACTTCTGGCAGACGTAGTAGCACTTGGCTGCCCGGTCTGCGTTGGAGAGACTTTTGTCGCCGGGGAATTTCATCTGCGCCCATTTGAGTTCGATGAATTTCCCGCAGTGTGGGCATGGCACGAAGTAGTGCCGGACCTCGTCCGCGCTTTCGAGGGCTTTCCAGATGGGGCCTGTCCGAAGCGTCGGGGTGGAGGTCATAAAGATTTTGCGGTTATGGAACGTCTTGGTTCGCTCTGTTGCCAGCTTTATGGGGTTCGCTTCCTTTTTGCTGGCTCCGGGGTACTTGTCCACCTCATCCAGAAAGAGGAAGCGAATTGCCTTACTTGCGAGGCTTGCCGGGGAGTTTGATCCGACCAGCGAGAGGTACATTCCGTCGAACTGAAGTTCCATCACGGAGGATTCTTCCTTGTGGTACAGATTTTTCAGTGTCGGGGATGCCAGCAGCATCGGTTCGATGCGGTTTGCGGACACGCTCTTGCCGAGTGTGTCGATGGGGTAAACGACCATTGTTGGGGATGGGTCCTGCTGCACGATGTAGCCGATGCAGTTCAAGATCACCTCTGTGCCGCCGACCTGTGATGGCTTGATGAAGTCGATTTCCTCTGTTTCATAGTTTCGGAGTTCGTCCATGATGCCCACGAGGTATGGGGTCTTGTCGTTCATCCAAGGGCCAGACACGGAGGCGGTCTTGCTCTCCAACATTCGATACTTTGCCGCCCACTCTGAAACATTGATGTCCTCTGGCGGGCGCAGGTAGCGCAGGGCCTCTTTTTGGTAGGGGGTTACCAGAAATTTACGAATCCGGGGCTTTCGGTTTGCTGCCATTGCCCTTGTCCGGGATTTCTGTTACTGCGGCCAGATAGAACGCTTCGAGTTGTCGATTGACCTCCCCCTGCAGGTCACGTTCTATCTTCCGGGCTTCTAGTGGTTCGACGTAGCCGCTCACCATACTGGTCAGCCGTCCGGGGAGCGACATGGCGAATTTTTTGAAGGTCGTGAAGAATCGACTGTAGTCCTCTTTGACCTTTTCCACGTCCACAAGCTGCCCGGATGCAACGGACAGCTTCATGTTGTGGAGTTCGCCCTGCGCTTCTTTCAGGGCGATATCGGCCTGAAGTTTTTGTTCTCTCAGGTCCATTTCTTTTTCGGAGCGGTTCTTGCCGTAGGCTTTGTCCGAAAGGTATTTGACGTACTTCTGGATCGTGGGAACCAGATCGTAACGTCTACCCTCCGGGGTCTCGGTCGTGGGAAGAACGCCCTCCTGTGTGAGTTGCTGAATACGGCGGACGGTTACTCCGAACAGTTTGGCGATGACCTCCACGCGGTACATGGAGCCGCCTGCAACTTCGCCTTTATCGTTCAAATAGAGCCCCCCCCCCCGCTGATAGCTAGTTGTAATTCGTGGTCTGTCATACGGCGGTTAGAGCTTCTCTGCCTTTTGCCCGGTGTAGGTTTCCCACCGCTTTATGATTACGTCGCAGTTCTTCTCGTCCAGTTCCATGCAGAATGCCGTCCGTCCGAGCTGCTCTGCTGCCATCAGGGTGGACCCGCTCCCGGCGAAAAAGTCACCGACCATCCATCCGGGGCGGCTGGAGTTGTTCATCAACCGTCCGATCAGAGGTACAGGCTTCATGGTCGGGTGCATATCGTTTCGGGTCGGTTTCGGCTCAAAGTGAACCGTGGTCTGATCCTTGTATTCCCGGAGCATCTGGTCGATGAAGGCCAGAAGTTCCTGCTTCTTCATTGACTGGAAGTCGGGCAGGTCGTCCAGAAGAACGGTGTCCTGTGTGCGGTCATTGATGAAGTAATGACCCGCTCCCTCTTTCCAGCCGTAGAGAATCGGTTCGTGCCGCCACTGATAGTCTTGGCGACCGAGAACAAATGCGTTTTTCTCCCATATCAGGCACTGGGCCAGTTTCAGCCCGGCATCAGAATAGGCTTGCCGGAACTGAAGCCCGGTGCTCTCGGCGTGAAAAACATAAATCGCTGCGCCTGTGCGCATGGCATCGTTCATGGCCTGAAATGCGGCCAGCAGAAAACTGTAAAAGCTGGCCGCATCCATGTGGTCGTTCTCGATGACGCTGTTCGTGCGGCTGTCGGTCTGGTCGAGGTAGTCGTTCAGAAAACCAACTTTTGCGCCGTAGTCCACGTTGTAGGGCGGGTCAGTGATTACGAGGTCGAGTTTGTTCCCGGCCATGAGAATTTCCGCATCGTCCAGAGACGTGGCATCGCCGCACATCAGGCGGTGGCGGCCCAGCTTCCAAATGTCGCCCCGGCGTGTGACCGGGGTTTCGATTTCTTCCTTGGCTGCATCCGGGTCGAAGTCGTCATCATGGGCTTCTTCCGGCACATCCAGCTGCTGGATCAAATCTTCGAGGTCGTCCTGATGGAAGCCGGTCACGGAGAAGTCGTAGCCGTTGAGGTCAAGATCGGACAGGAGGTCTTTCAAAATCTGAAGATCCCACTTGCCGGTGATCTTGTTCCGGGCCACGTTGATCATCTTTTCCTTGGCCTTGTCCCGGATGTCCAGAACGACGACCTCGGCTTCTTCGATGCCCATGTCCATCATCACGGTACGCCGCTGGTGTCCTTTGATGATGGTGCCATCGTAATTTATGACGATGGGGTCAGCGTAGCCCAGCCCCTGAATGCTGGCCTTTATGTCCTGATACTCCGGGTCCTCCGGGGTCAGGGCTTTTCTGGGGTTGTAGGCGGCGGGAATGAGGTCGGCCAGTCGCCGTCTCTCCATCCGCATGGGGTTGGTCTGCTGCATGGCGTTCACCTCCTATGTGGGGTCTGAATGGGGTTTGCGTAACGAAATGCTAAATTTTTTATAGTTTTCAGGCGAAAAACCTTCGGGCCTTCCTCGCCCCGCATCATTCTCCGGGCGGGGTAGTACCTACGCCGTGGCCGGGGAGGGGGTAGCCCCTCTCTCTCCAACACAAAGGCGCACCGAGCGTGGTTGCGGGGTGCGCCTTTGTCCGTGAAAAGGTATAAAGGAGAGAACACAACACGATGCCTACTCGTGATGGGCTTGGGCGGGCTGGCCCTTGTCCATGCGACCATTGTATTGACTTCTGGGGTCTCTTTGGGTATCTTCTTTCGCTGCCCTGCGGTTGCCCCGCCTCGACCCCGCTGCGCCCCTGCGCTGCTCTGTGCTGTGGGGCTGTGCTGCCGGGTGTCCACGGTTCCGAATGACCTTGCTCCCACGCCACACAGGGGCTGTTTTTACCGCTGGTAAAAAGCAGGGCCAGACAGGGGGTGCTTTGTTTCCGGGCGTATGGTTTTGTGCTTTTTTGAAGCCCTGAACACGGCGCAAAATTTCCGGGCGACAGCCGGGGCATGGAATCCGGGGTGTGCGAGGGGTGAGCCTAAAATCCAAAATGGGAAAAGAAAAAGCCGGAGCATAGCCGGGAGCCTTGGCCGGGATTTCTCTGTGCGGGAATTCCCAGTGTGCTGCCCCGGAACTATGCCCCGGTCTTTGTTTTTTAGTGGCCGTCCTTTTTTGTGCGCTCGACCCTCGCCCTGAACTCGGCCAGCGTGGTGCGCACCTTTTTGTAGGTGTATAGCCATTCCAGCCCTGTGCTGTACCGCCTGAAGCACGGTGCCCTTGACAGGTGGATGGTGCGCATGATCTCGTTCCACGGCTTGCAGTCGATGTGGCGCATTTCCATGATCTCCCGCTCTACGGAATCCTGCGGGAGGAATTCGAGGACATCCATAATGTCCAGAATGGCCGTCGCTTCGATCTCCGACTGCCGGGCGATTCTGTCCTCAATTTCGGCCATCTTGATGGCGAGGGATGTGTTCCGACCGTTCTTTCCGGCTGGGTCCAGTTCTGTCCGAATGTCGACCAGCCTTTCCCGCAGGATCTTCTGTCGCTCCTTTGCTCTGTAATATTGGCTCAGGTATCGCTTGAGGAAGATGCGCTCATCCTCGCTCATCTGAGACGGGTGTTTCTGCATGGGAGGCATCCTCCTTTTTGGCAGTGTGCGGAATGAGGGCGTAGATTTTGCCGCCTCTGAACACCAGCTTATAGACCGCCTTGTCCTTGTTGTCCCAGTCGTAGATCTGGAATCCTCGCTCCGAAAGAACGCCGATCATCATGTTGATGGTCGTGACGAGGGCTGGAATCGGGAGGGTGCGCATCCCGGCCAGTGCATCCTCTGCCGTGCGCTGCTTGGCTTTTGATTTGATACTGAAAGGTCTCGGCTTAAAGGGGATAGTGTTGCGCTGCTTCTTCATACCAGAACGCTCTCTTTCATAAATCGGCCAATGCGCCGGAGAATGATTCTGTACCACTTCTTCCGGGTTCTGGCCCGCTTGTGGTACATAAGGCTGATCTGGCGGTCCGTGGCCAGATTGAAATAAAAGGCCATGTTGCTGGCATAGGAGCGGACAATCTTCCACGAGATTCCCTTGAGCAATTCGCTGATGCGTCTGAAGAAGTCCGCCATCCTCTGCACGGCGCATTGTGCTGCATTCCACAGGGTATCAATCGCGTTTTGTTCCATTTTTGATGACCTCCAGTGCTTCGTCCGGGAGACACGCAAAATCTGCAACGCCCCCGGCCTTTCTGATTTTTAAGATCGTTGCGACCTGATTCGGTGACGGCTTCCCCACAAAAGGCCGCTTTGCCTCGATGCCGTAATACCTGCCATCAATGATGACCAGAATATCCGGGAACCCTTTTTCGCTGTACACGCCAGCTGAAATTTTCCGAACGAATGCGTCAGGGTACGCCGCTTTGATGGCCTGTATGATTCTGGTCTGATACCACTGCTCCAGCGGGATCTGGTCTCGGAGAATGTTGTCCACTTTTTCTGCGGTCAACTGGAGGCCGAGTCTTTCGGCTGCCAGATGTCTCACATCTGCCGGGGTTCTGGCCCCGCCGTGGTACCACTCGTGCAGGAGGTTCCGGGTAATGTTCATTTGTATGCCTCACTTACTCGGCGGGAAAGCTCCATGATTTTTCGCAGAGCGTCCATTGCCGCCTCGGTTGCCTCATCCTTCTTCGGTGAACGTGGCCATGTCCGGCAAACATCGGCGTTCACCTCTGAAATCAAATCGTAGGCCAGCTCCACTTTGACTTCCAGCCGGAGGGGTTTCATCAGCTTCTCTTTCTTTTCAGCTCTCATGTTGGCCTCGTGAATGAGGTCCTCTTCATAGATCACCTGCTCATTGGGTCCGACTTCTATCAGCATGGTGCAGCCTCCATGAACACAGGCTCGTCACTGTCGCCGGGCATGGCCGGGTTATCGGCGTACTGCCCGGCGCTGCCACTGGCATCCTCTGCGCACAGCTCCTGCCATCCGAAGCCATCTTTATTCCCGTCCTTGTCCTCCATGAAGCTGGACGCCATCATGTCTGCGGTGTGAAGCGCCCAGATGATGGGGTATTTCTGGATGGCTGCTGTCAGGCTCAGGGTGTCCGTGTTTTGATCTGTGAAGCCCATGTGCCACCAGATGGCATACATTTCCTCCGAGGTGAGTTTGATATAATTCTTGACCAGCATGGCGCTTTTGGGGCCGTGGCCGAGGGGCATCAAGTCGTTGACCGTGTAGAACGGCACCTTTTCCCATTTCCCGGTCTTTTCGTTTTTGACGTTCCGGGTGCTGGTGCTGTAGAAGTAGGTCTTGCAGATGTCGTGGAGCAGGGCGATGAGGATGACGCTCTCATCTTTGATCTGTGCGACCGAGGTTCCGGCTACCGTGTAGAACCATGCTTTCGTGCCGTCCTCATTGGTCTGTTCTTCCTGAAGCAGACCCCGGAGGGCATCCAACACATTGAGGCTGTGCTGCAGGAGGCCGCTCTCGCAGGAGAGGTGGAACTTCGTACTTGCGGGTGCTGTGTAGAAGTCGCTCTTGCGGATGTAGTCCATCAACTTGTCGATGCCGGGCCGCTTGACCTTGGCCATCTCCGATTCAAACCGGGCGATCAATTCTTTCTTGTCCATATCTTGTCTCCTTTGATGTGAGGGGGAAAGGCTGCGCCTTGGTACTCTCCTTTGGAGTCCATCCAGTAGCCTCCCTCGTTGGTGAATGAATCCGAATTGTTCCCCGGCTGGCCGTTCTGCCAGAAGAATCCTGTGATGTGGTTCCTGATCCAGCGGTGGCCGTCCGGGTAAACGTGCCAGAAGTTGTATTTTTGCCAGTAGGGTTCGTAGGCTTCCTCGGTGCGGTGGTAAAGCTGCCAGACGAGGTCGAGGAACTTGTCATAGTCGAGGTCATCGATCAGGGCCTTTCGGTACTGGTCCATGAGGGCACCCGGCTGACTTTCCTCGGCGAGGACGGCGGCGATCTGCTGCGATAGCTGCCGATTCCCGGCGATGTCCTTTGGGTGCATCGGGAACGGCATCCTCTCCCGGAGCCGGGCGGCGAACCAATCAGCAAGGTCGGCCATTTCTTTGGTCAGCTTCTGGTAGGCTTTGCCGTACTTCGTCTGGAGGACTTCCAGCGGCACCTGTTCACGGTTGGTCTTGAGCTTCCTGAAGGTATCGTTGAACCGGGCCATCATTTCCCGGTCGTCGTCCGAGGCGGGCATCTGCATCACTCCATGTATTTTTTGGCTTTGGGGTTCCATTTGAGAGTGGTCTCCTTGCCGCAATCGCCGCAGGGATAGCTAAAATCCGGGCTTTCGATGTTTGTCTGTCCGTAAGTGTGCCGACCGCAGCTGCAGTCATATTCAAACAGTGCGGTGTTTTCCAGCGAGAATTTTGCACCGCATTCTTTGCAGGTCCACTCGGTGCGGTAGTCCTTTGTGAAAGCGACGAACTCATCGCCGCACTTCGGGCATCTCAGTCTCATCAAGCCTTTTGCTCCTTCGGGTTTCGCTGCCTTTTTGGGAGTTTCGGTGGGTGCAAGTTTGAAGGATGCGAGATCCGGGCGGTAGCAGACGGCATCGAGTGCATCATCGTGCGAGGGGGGGCTTTCCTCCGGCTCATCGGGTGCAACTTCGGGCGGCTCCGGCTCGGCAGGTTCTTCCGGCTCCTGCTGCTTGGCCTTTTCGGTCTGCTCCTGAATGACTGCCTGAAGCGCAGCGGCATTCTGTTCGGCGTTGCTCGGTGCCCCGGTCAGGCCGCTCTGAACGGCGAACTCTGCGATGTAGGTGTTCATCTGATCGGCGATGGTGTCCTTTGCCCGGAGCAGCTGCTGGGCGTTCTGGCAGGTGATCGTCATGTCCAGCCGGTCCTCGCATCCCTCGGTGATCACCAGCCGGGCGGTGTAGTAGCTTTCGTCCATTTTAATCCTCCCAATTTAATGCTTGGCCGCACTTGAAGCAATGCACTTGCTTGAGCAGTGCTGGCCTATAAACAACTTCGTTGCAATACGGGCAATTTCCAAATTGTGAGTTTTCCCACAAATTCACCTTTGCCGGAATCTGCTTTTTGAGAGCTTCCATTCCCATCTTGCAAGCCGTGATGACAGGTTTGATGCTGTCGTAAGCTTCCCGGTGGTCCGGGTCGAGTATCTCGGCAGCCCACTCATAGGTCATTTCCATTTGCATTTCCTCCTTTTGTGGTTTCGGGTGCTTGTTTCACCTAATCGGCGGGAGTAGGTGAAACGGCGTTTTGTCTTGTGGCCGTGCGGCTTTCCGGGTTCCGTTTCACCTGTTTCACCTATTTTGAAACACACACCGTATTTTTAAGAATTTTGCAACTTTGCACTAAAATCTTGCAAAATGCAAAAATGTGCAAAAACATACTGTATTTTGATTTTAGGTGAAATAGGTGAAACAATCTATTAAAAAGCCGCTTGGCTGCTTGACTTTTTCTGTTTCACCTAATGTTTCACCTAGCGTTTCACCTAATCTTAGGTGAAACAAATTTTAGAAAGGAAGATCGTCCGTGTCGTCGATCACGGTGAATCCGTCCTGCATCGTGGTCTGTGTGGCAGAGGTCTGGAACGGAGCCGCTGCCGGAGCCATAGGTGGTTCCTCTTGGTCCATCTGATCTTCGAGATCGTCCATCGGGTCCTTGTTCTCTGCCAGCTTGCCGATGAAGAACTCGACAAAGCGGCAGCTACGGTCGCCGAATCTTCGCATGGTGGAGTAGGTGATTTTCCCGTTCTTCTCCCGGTACATACTGATCAGCCCTTTGTCAGCCAGATATTTCATGGTTTTCCGGGGGCTGTACCCGGCTTTCGTGAGGGCCTGATTCAGCATGGAGGGGAAAATATAGACCGTGTTGCCGCTCTCGTTCATCATGCCGAGGCAGGTGCCGATCACCTGCGTTCCGAAGTACGCCTTGTTCGACATGACCCAGTCCACGATGAACTGTGCAGCGTTTTCGTTCACGTCGGTTGAGTTGTTCTCTACCTGTTCCTCCAAAATGCTGGCAGCCATGATCTTGGCTTTTTTCCACGATTCCGGGTGGATGCCCAGTTGCTGCAGAACGTCGGCCTCGTCGGTGGGGTCGCCCTGCTGCTGCGTGTTGAAGAACCAGCTATCGATCATGGCATCGGCCAGCGCAACTGCGGAAATGCCGGAAACGTGGGAGCCGTTTTTGCCGTTGGCCATTGCGTGGACGTAACTCTGCATCAACTCGAAGGCATCACAAATGGTGCGCTCCGGGGTGGCGATGATCCTCTTGACGAAGGCCGGACCAGCCCAGCCGCAGTCCATCACGGACTGCTGGTGCATCAATCCGGCATCCCGCTCGTTGTCGAACGGCCCGCCGTAAAGTTCCAGCACACGGGTGGAGACACCTGTTTGTGTGGTCTCGGTGCTGAGTGGTTCTTCGCCGGTGGCCAGAGCGACGGTGCGCCATTGCTGGGTGGCCTGAATGCCGCCGCTCTTTGCGCCTCTGATCTTGCCGGTGCCGGATGCGATCATGTAAACGATTTTTTCCAGTCCAGCCTGATTGTTGCCAGCAAGCTGCCGCTCATCGATGCCGAGGGGGAGGTCGCAGTAAAAGGCTGCCGTCCGTTCGAGGCCGACCTGTGTGGCGTTGAAGTTGACCATCAGCCGCTCCGGGTCTCCCCATGCGGAGAGGGCCGCTTTCAGGGCTGCGGTCTTGCCGCCCTTGGAACCGCCCCAGTTGTACACGAAGAAGATGCGCTGCTTCACGATCCGCAGGAGCGGGGCGGCAAAGCTGGCTGCAAGGATAAACCTGAACTTTTGGCGGCTGCGGTGCGGGTCCATGTGTTCCACCCATTTCTCAAAGGTTCCGTTTTGGCAGTAGGCCGTGGCCATTGCCTTTTGGGATGGGTCGATGTCCAGCGTGATTCCGTCAGCGTGTCCGGGCACAAACCTGTTGCCGGGTTGCCATCCGAATGTGGAGGTGCTGTCCTCTTTGGGGATGATGTCGATGTTCTCGGCCTCAAGACTTCCGAGGAAGCGGACCACCTGCTTCGAGTTCTCGCTGGTAATCGTGCAGCCGAGATCTGCAAGGGCGGTGATGCTGCGGCTCTGGAAGATCACCGACCGGGGGTAGATGGCACTCTGCCAGACGCCGTCTCGCTTAAAGGCTACCTCTATTTTTTCTTCCCCGGTTTCGATGCTCTGGAGACGCTTGGTCAGGATGATCGGGGTGCGGCAGCAGAGGACCGGCTGGAACTTCTTTTCGTCGATCCGGCTGATTCCCTTGTCCGAGTAAATCCAGCCCTCCGGCTGTCGGAGACTGATCGGTGCGCCGCTGATCGCTTCGGGGATGTCCTCTTTTTTGTAGTCCACAGGTTTTGCGGTTTTCAGGGCATCCCGGATCAGCTTGGCAGCCTGTTCCCGGCCATGCTTGATGTAAAGGTCGGAAGGGTCTTTTTCGCCGAGAGCCTTGCAGCTCCACTCGTAGACCTCGCCCTCGTAGCCTCCATCCCGGAGGCCGGTGCAGATCTTGTGGATGAAGGTGTCGCCGCCGCCGTCCGGCTCGTGGTGCAGGTACAGCTTCAGGCCCTGAAGCACCGAGGACTGTTCCGGCTTGAACATTGAGGCCCCCGGCACACCGATGGCCGGGATGCCCATGTACCACAGGCTCTGTGTGTCGCTCTCGCCCTCAACCATGACCGCGTACCCGGCGTTGGCAAATTCAGGGATGCGCCACTCACCGTAGAGGCAGATCTTGCCGGAGCTGCCGGTGCGCCAGCGAAAGTCCTTGTGGGCGTACCGCTTGCGGTAGGTGGATTCTTCTCCGGCTGCGTTGTAGTAGGGAATGTAGAGCCATGCGGTGCCGTTGTTGCGGTCTTTCCGGGTTTCGAGGCGGCAGGTCTTGGCCAGCCATTCTTCCGGGAGATGCTTTGCAAAGGCATACTCGGCAAGGCTGAAATCTTCGAGGACTGTGGCCTTTTCCTTTTTGGCGGGCTTCGGGGTTTCGGCAGCAACGCCGTATTTCTCCAAAATCTGCTTGTATGCCTCTTTTGTGTCTACGCCATGCAGTTCTGCCCAGAATGACACGAAGTTGCCGCCCCGGTCCTCTGCGAAACAGTGCCACTTGCCGGTCTTGAGATCGACCGAGAAGCTGTTGTTCCTGTCCTCATGGAAAGGGCACAGACCTGTCAGCTTGTCCCCGGCGAGCTTGTATTTCTGAATCGCGGCGGTGTACTCGGCACGGTAATCCACCACCTTATCAAGATCTATCTCTCTTGCCGCCATGCTGCCTCCACCGCCATTCTTTCTTGAATTTCATATCTGTTCCCCTTTATGCCTTAAGGGGAGCCGCCTCGATGCGGTTCCCCCTGCGGGCATGAAATTTTATAGGGCTGCTGCCTGATTAAACAAAGGGGAGATCCTTGTCTTTGTCGGTCACGTCGGTGAACTCCGTATCTGACACCTGAACGTCCAGTGCGCTTTCGTCTGCCGCCATGGTGTTGCTGGAGGCCGAGGTGCTGTAGTCGTCCATCGTGATGGCAATCTCCTTGTACTTTGCCTTGATCTCCTGCCGCATGGCCTTGGCGGTCTGAGCAACTGCCGGGGGCAGGATGCCACGCTTGTCGACCACCACGGTGGCGTAATTGATGCCGTTGGCGTTGGTGGCCTTGGCCAGCTTGAAGCCGACGATCAGGTTGGTGTAGGGGATGCCCTTGGAGGCCATGATGCGGGTGAGGGCCTTGTTCACTTCCTTGATGCTCGTGGGCGGCACCGTAAGGAGATAGAGGTTCGGGTCGTTGCTGCGCATGAGGTAGATCCGGCGCATATTCTTGCAAGCCTTGCCCTTGCCGCCATTCGGGTCGCTGCCGTACTGGTTGCAGGGGCACTTGTCGCATTCGCAAATCTCGCCGGTCCGAATGTTCAGGCCGGACTTGCCGTCCATGCTGGAGCAGACCGGGATCTTGTCCTCCGGGTTGGTGCTGCTGCCGAAAGCGTTCGGCCAGTAGCCGTTCATACGGTGCGTGAATACAATCACGCCCTCGATGTCCTTGAGGTAGTCCTCATCGCCGTCCTCGTCGCCCTGCACCGTGAAGGCAAGGTTGCCGCCAGAGGGAATCTTGATGGTTCGGCAGTTGATGCCGGATTCATCGTCCAGATCGTCCATCTGATCCTTGAGTTCGGCTGCCAGTTCCGGGTCGAGACCGTCGTAGGCGGTGGTCAGGGCGAAGTTCTCAACGGGGGCCAGTTCGGTGCTCTTTTTTGCGGTTGCCATAGTATGTGTCCTCCTATTTATTCTTCATCGTCGGCTTCAACGTCGGCGGGTTCGGCTTCTTCAAAACCATCATTTTCTGCCGCTGCCTGTTCCAGCGGGGTGGGGGTTTCGTCTTTGCGCTCAGCTTCGCAGAGGTCGTTCATGGTGCGCTTCATCTCGGCTGCCATGACAATCGACAGGGAGATCAGCTCGCTGACCCGGTTGTGCAGGGAACTGACCGCCTCGACTGCTGGGTAGTTGGGATTCGCCAAGGTGCTGAGAAGGGTGTCCATGTCATTCCGAACGGACTTGACCTTTGCGCTGATCCGGGTGAAGTTGTCGGCGGCGATGCCGTATGCCTCGTGGCGGTTGCGCACGGCGGGCGGGTTGTAATCCTTGAGCATATCGTAGGTATCATCGATCACGCTGGCCACCCGGCAGTCCACGTCCTGCTGGAGATTGGTGCGCAGATCCATCTCGGTCTGCTGGTAGTTCTGGTTCGCCATTATTTCTTTCCTCCCTTGGTGGCCCGGCTGCTCTCGCGGCGGCGGGTGATGTCGTAGGTGTCGAAGATGCTGATGCACTTGGCGAGGTCCTCGCTCAGGCCGTCGTTTTCTTCGACGTATGCCTTGATGGTGGACTGGAGGGTGCGGGTGTTCACGCTCTCCACGATGATGTCGCCGAGGCCCTCTTCCCGGAGGGTCTCAAAGAAATTAATGCCCTCGCTGGCCAGCTCCGCTTCGGACTTCTTGTTGTAGATGGTCTTGGGGGTCAGGGTGAACTTGAAGCCGCCGACCGAGATCGAGGGGCAGTCGTCGTCGATCATCTGCTGCGAGATGTTCGCTTTGGCTTCCTCGATCAGGGCGTTGTTGGCCTTGACCTCATCGGCCAGTTCTTCCTTGCGCTCCAGAAGGCTCTGGTAATCGCGCACCATGTCTAACAGTGTCATTTGTGTTCTTCCTTTCTGTTCAGGCGTTCTATTTGCTCTTGCTCTGCTCGATCGTCAGCTTCGCCAGCTTTCCAGCAGAGAAGGTATCCAAAGGCTCCGATGGCTGCGAGGGCTGCGATGGTCAGGATTGCTCCAAGCATTGACGGCGCACCTCCCATTCCGCATGGTCCTCTGCGCACTGGTGGGCACGAAAAAACAACGGGCTTTCGTTGTCATTGATGACATTTCGGTCGTCCCAGTATTCGTTTGCCCCGACTTTTCGAGGATCTGTTCTGTAGGCTTTGCACCACTCCGGGAGGTTCTCATTGACAGCGTCAAACGTCAGGCCCCAGTCTGCGCAAGCGGCGACGGCCCTTTCCAGTGACCGCCCCTCCCGGCAGGTCCAGAGAATCAGCTTTGCGCCGTTGCTCTGTTCTTTCAGGGCTTGATGGATTGTGTCCCAGTTCGGATCTCCAATGTCGGGGTAGGCGTTCTGGCAGAGGATGCCATCAAAGTCGATTGCGATGGCATAGGGAATTTGCGAAGAATCAACCATTGCTCTCATCCTTTCTTTTCTTTTTCGGGGTTGCCCGTTTCCGGGCGGGTGGTTTATCCTCAAGCTGCCCGCCGGGTGGTTTTCCCTCGGCGATAGCTTTAAGCAATTTTTGGTAGGCATCGTACACCGCCAGCTCCTGCACCGTGCGCTGATACTGAGCCAGCTCTTTCGGGGTTCCGTCTAAAACCGGGGTGCCGTCCACGATGTAGATTTTCAAAAGAACTGCCTCCAGTCATCGACCACCGTTTTGGCGAGATCCTCTTTTTTGCTCAGAGACTTGAGGATTGTACTGTCCACGGTGTTCTCGGCTACGAGGTGGATGTATGTGCAGGTGTTGCGCTGGCCGATACGGTGGATGCGGGCGAGGCTCTGCGAGTAGGTGGCGTAGTTGAATGTGACGCTGTAGTAGACGCAGGTGTCGGCTGCGGTCAGGGTGATGCCGGTGCCCGCCGTGTCGATCTGGCCGACGAGGACCATCGTGGAGGGGTCTTTCTGGAACTGCTGGACGATGTCGCCACGCTGCTCTTTCGGGATGGCTCCGTAAATGGCCACGGTTTTCATGCCGCTCTTTCCGATGATGCTCTCCGACCTTTTGATGATTTCCAAGACCTCCGGGATGAACCGGGCGAAGATTACCAATTTCTTTTTGCCCTCCAGAACGTAGTCTTGGATGATGTCCGAGAGGGCATCGAGCTTCCCGGTGCTGACCAGCTCCGGCTTGGCTGCATCGTCGGCGACGAGGAAGCCGCCAGTGAACTGCTGCAGCCGCAGGAGTTTGGTCAGAACCGTGGTGGCGGTGATCTTGCCGCCGTTGTCCAACTCGGTGAAGCTGTCCCGCCGCAGACGGTCGTAGATGGCCCGCTCTTTGGCCGAGAGGATGATGCTCCGAGTCTGGAACGTCTGCTCCGGCAAGTCCAGGGCTTCCTCTTTTGTCACCCGGTATGCTATGGAGTGCTCTTTTCGGATGAGTTCGTCGAGGTCCTTGTACTGGACGATCTGCTTGCGGTTGAAGCCGCCCATCACGGCGTAGCGGTTGCGGAAGGCGTAGAAGTTGGTTCCGAAGATGGTCGGGTCGAGGAAGCGGTACTGACTGAAAATGTCCACCGCCTCGTTCTGCACCGGGGTTCCTGAAAGAATCAGCTTGTACCGGGCCTTGTCGCCCAGTTGGTGCATTGACTTGCTCTGGGCTGCATCGTGGGTCTTGATGCGCTGGCTCTCGTCCGCGATGATCAGGTCGGCATCGTACTCCATCAGCTTCTCAAAGATGCCGTCTCGCCACGTTGACTCGTAGTTGATGACGGCCACCTTGAGGCTCTGGAAGGGAAACGCTTCGAGATCAGCGAGGGCCTTGAGACGTTGGGGTTTTGTGCCCAGCAGCGTCTTGACCGTGTACCTGAAGTCGGCGTAGTCTGCAAATTCTTTCGGCCAGACGGCGCAGACGGAGGTGGGGGCTACGATCAGCACTCGCTTGATTTTGCCGAGTTTGTACCCGGCCCCGGTGACGGCGATGGCGGTCAGGGTCTTGCCGCAGCCCATCTCAAAAAGGAAACCGAAACCCTTACCCATCGAATCCACCGCCCTCTATGAGTTTTCTTACACCCCGGAGATCCGCGATGCCGTAGTTCCCATCTATGCAATGGTGGACTGCGTACAGTTCCGGGGAAAGAACCGGGAGCTGCTTTTTCGCCCTGTTGTAAAAAAAGGCAGAATCGAGAAGTTCCTTTCGGGCAGCCTCCGGCTCTTTGCAGGTCGGGAGGCCATCGTCGAAAATTGCCCCGCAAAGGCGGCACCTGTAGACCGGCACAAAGAAGAAAGCGAAACTTTTACCCATCGTTGCCACCTACTTTCTTCATGCCCTGAAAATCTGCGATTCCATAGCTACCGTCATTACAACTGTGAGACTGGAAATTGCGCGGAACTTTCAGCCGGGAAACGTGTGCCCCGCTGTAAACAAGCGAAAAATCAATTACTTTTTTGGCAGCGGCATCTTCATCTTTGGCGTGAACATAGTCCACGAATGATTCACCGCAAAGGCGGCATTTATAGATTGCCCTGTATTCGCTCATTGGTTTGCCGCCGCCTTTCCTGTCCATGCACACTCGCTGCACACGAATTTTGCGCCGGGGTAGACCTGCTTGACCAGTTCGGCGTTCCCGGTCTGAAGCCAGCAGTCCTGCCCGCAGATCGGGCAAGTGGCGGGCTTCCACTCCGGGTTGCAGGGGTTCGGTGCGTTCCTCCGCAGGGGCATGGTGGCGAAGATGTGCCCATTTTCAGGCAGGGTCGCTGGGCCTTTTTCGACCCGCATGAATGTGACTTTCCTTCTCATTTCAGCGCACCTCCCAGCAGTCGGGTGCCGCACCAGTGGCAGTGAGAGTGGTGCGGGTTTACCCTGTGATTGCAGTCTGGGCAGTGCCATACGCCGTCTTTTTTGACCGGCTGCGACGGCACCTCGTACTTGGTGTGGAGGCTGCTCCAGTCCTGCAGGAGCTTCTTGCTCTGTGCAATGTAGCTGATTGCCTCGGCCACCGAGAAGCAGTTTTCCTCGCAGAGTTTCTTGATGATCTCGGTGGCTGCGTTGCAAGCGTCCACGTCGTCCTGCCAGATCTTCTTGTCGGGATCCTGCTTTCCCTCACCGGGGAGAAAGGATGCGCTGTTGTCCTTGATGCTGTCGATCTGGCCGAGCAGCGAGGACAGGCTCATTTTGTGAATATCGCTCATATGTTTCCTCCATTCGGGTCAACCCACCCGAAAACCATTGCAGCCATGTTCGCGCCACGGACTTGATGCCGGAAAAGCTTCATCTTGACCGGGTAGTCCAGAAGCGGCTCAGGGCTGTCGTTCATGCGCTCCTGATCGACGGCTGCTGCCGTGTCGTGGAGGCTCTGGCGCAGGGCTTCAATGTGGGGCGGCAGCTTGACGATGCTGGATAGCTTGTCCAGAAGTTCGATGTCTGCGGTGCCAGAGAGGGTCTGCGTTGCTTTCGACCACTTCATCTTGCCCCAGCTTTTGATTACCGTGAACTGGACGTTGTCGGCCTCCTTGATGAGCAGGGTGTTCTCTTTCAGGGCCATTTTCATCGGTCCGCACCCCCATTCGCTCCCATGTACCGCTTGCGGCCTTTTTCCCGGTGCCGGTCCTCGTGATCGCGGTGATGAACACCGACGTGCCCGGTCATGGCTTGGTTGTAGGCGTTCTCGGCTTTCAACTCCAGCTTGTACTTCTGGTACTGCGGGCAGGTGTCGTGGCAGATCGTGTGTCGGTTTGGGCAGTCCTTGCAGAAAGACTTAACCATGGATGTGAATCCTCCCATCTTTCCAAGCCCGGTATTTTCCGTAGCTCACGCCCAGCCGATTCGCTTCCCGGACATCATTCTGGAGGGAATCCTCCGGGGCGTGTTTCGGTGTGGTCCGCTCTACGACCTCCAGCTTGTTGTTCTGAGCCTTTTTTCGGTCATGCTCGATCTGCCGGATGCGGAGGCAGGAATCGCAGAGTTTCTTGTTGCTGGCGACTCCGACCATCTTCTTTCCACAGCGGATGCAGGTCCGTGTCCATTTAAGGCTTTCGGCTTTCGCCACGGTCAACCCCTCCGTTCCTGCTTCGGGTACTCAGGGTTCCGGGCGTGGTTCCGGGTGATCTTGCCGTAGCCTTTCGGCTGGCTCCACATCTTCCAAAGCTGGCGGCGGGCATCCTCAGAGACGATCCAGCCGGTGCAAGCCAGAAGCCCGATTAGGCAGATGGCAATGCTGAAATAAAACGGTGCCCTTGCTGCTGCCCGGCCCCAGTCGTAACCGAAGCGCATCAAGATCTGGGTGGTGGTGCCCACTCCGAAATTGAACGCTTTGCCAAGAACGGCGAGGACTGCTGCGACCGCTGCGGTAATGGCGGCGGTGATTTTTGTATTTCTCATGGGATTCTGTTCCTCCTTTCACAGAGTTCGATGGTAACGTCGCAGAGGTCAATCACCCTGCGGTTTGCGTCCATTGCCCGGCGAAGCAGGAAAAACTGCGCGTCGAGCAGCTTAATCTTCAGGGCGTTCAGGTTGATGCGGAAGCTGAGCCTGATTCTTTCACGCACTCATGTACCTCCCTTTCTTCAGGCGATGCCCTTGGCGGCCCGATCCGCTTTCCAGCGTTCGTACTCGGCCCGGACCTCCGGGTTCTGAAACTCTCGCTGGATGGCATCAAAGACCAGCTGGCCGATGTTGGCCCGCTCTGCCTTAGGTATCTTCTTGGTGTCAAGTCGGGGCATCGTGCCGGTGGTCGGCACGGCCTTGAGGTTCTTTGTGCTGGCCATCTGGCACGGCTCCTTTCTTAGGCGGTGCGGGCGATGCCCTTTTCCGCGAGTTCTGCGCCGATCAGCATAGATTCGACCATAAGGGCGAATACCGGGCGGCTCTCGCCCTTGACGCTGATCAGAACATCTGCGAGCTTCTTTGCGTCCTTGATCTGGTCGCTGTCGTAGGTTTTCTTCTCGGTCATCTCTGTCAACCTCCTTTGTTGATTCTGTGACAATTATACGTCCCATTCGCACAAATGTCAAGGGTCTTTTTGTGGCTTCTGTGACTTTTTGTTGACAATGTGACGTTTGAGTGCTAAAATACAAATATAGAAAGGAGTGAAACCTGTTGTGAATGAACGAATAAAAAAATTGCGTCGGTCGCTCGATTTGACGCAGCAGGAATTTGCTGATCGAATTGGTGTAAAACGAAACACCATTGCAAATTACGAGATCGGCAGAAATGAGCCGATTGACTCCGTTTTGGAGCTGATCGTCCGGGAGTTCGGGGTCAGTAAGCAATGGCTTCTGGATGGAACTGGCGAGATGTTTTTTCCTGCGCCTACGAACGGCCTTGACCTCTTGGCGCAGGAAAAGGCTTTGACGCACGGGGAATACATACTTATTGAAAAGTTCGTAAACCTGAAGCCTGAAACTCGCCAGAATATCCTCGACTATATTCAGGAGGTCGCTGCTGCTCTTTCTGCGGGCGATGTTCCTGCGGACGCTCCAGCTATTGATTGCCGGGAATCAGCAGAGAGCCTTCATGCCGAGCTTGACCGTCAGCTTGGCATTGAAAAAAAAGAAGCGGCGGGCGAGTCCGAAGCCTCTTGATCTGGAAGCTGCTGCACAAAAAGAAAATATGGAACGGCTGAGGGTCTCCCCTGTGAAGCCAAAAAAAGAAAGAGGGAGAGCCGTCCGTGTGGGCAGCTCTCCCTTTTTATAGTGTATATCGTGAGGTGTGCTATGGGGTTTAGGTACAGAAAATCCGTCAATGTCGGGCCGTTTCGCTTTACCGCCAGCAAGTCTGGAATCTCTACCAGCTTCGGCGGCAAGGGAGCGCGGATCACAAAAATGGCGAACGGAAGAACACGGACCACGTTCTCTGTTCCGGGCACGGGTATCTCTTATGTGAGCGAATCCGGGGCGAAGAAGCGGCGGGCGGCTCCTGTTCAGAAGCCGCAGCGCATTGAAGGGCCGGAGCCTGTGGATCTCTCTATTTATGATCAGCCGGACAAGGTCGAGGCCCCGAAGCGTCCAAAGGACCCGAAACAGCCGCCGAAGTCTAAAGGCGCAGTGCGGAACGTTGGCATCGTTTTGGCGGTCATCGGCTTTGCGGTCTGTGCCGTGTCGCTCCCGGTCGGCCTGATCATTGTGGCCATTGGAGTGTACCGGGTGGCAAAGGCCGGGGATATTTATGACGCTGCGGTCGCTCGGTACGAGCAGCAAATCTCGGACTATGTTGACTGGCTGGATGAAGTCAACGCAAAATAAAAAGCCGCCCTCGGTGGGCGGCGGGAGGTTGCTCTGAATGTGTGCAAAAAAGAAACCGGCCATGCTTGAGCCGGATATGCAGGATGCCGTGATCTACACTCGGTACTCGTCCCATAACCAGCGGGACTGTTCCATCGAGCAGCAGGTGGCGGACTGCGAGATTTTTGCCCGGCAGAATAATCTCCGAGTTGTGAAGGTCTACGCCGATCGGCATCTGTCTGGAACTACCGATAACCGCCCCCAGTTCCAGCAAATGCTGAAGGATGCCTCCCATGGCCACTGGGCTTATGTGATCTGCTGGAAGATTGACCGCTTTGCCCGGAACCGCTACGACTCGGCCACATACAAGTTCCGGCTGAAGAAGGCCGGGGTGCGGGTCCTCTATGCAAAGGAGTCCATCCCGGACGGCCCGGAGGGGATTCTGCTGGAATCCGTGCTGGAGGGGTCTGCTGAATATTACAGCGCAGCCCTCGCTCAGAATATTCGCCGGGGCATGAAATACAACGCCGAGCAGTGTAAGGTAAATTCCGGCTCCATCCCTTTCGGGTACTGCAAGGGGCCAGATGGCCGCTTTGCCATCCACGAGGCGAACGCCGAGGTGGTGCGGGAGATCTTCCGAAAGGCTGCGGCTGGGATGCCCTTTGTGGACATCGCCAACGATCTGAACAGCCGGGGGCTGAAAACCAGCCGGGGCGGGCGGTGGAACAAGGGTAGTTTCCGGCTGTTGATGAACGAGGCCTATATCGGGGTGTATCATTTCTCGGACACCCGCATCGAGGGCGGGATGCCCGCTCTCATCGATCAGGGCACCTTTTGGGCGGCGAATGAGCGGCTGAAAGCAAATAGCAGCGTCCGGGGCCGTCACCAAGATGGTGGGGACTACCTGCTGACCGGGAAGCTGAAGTGTGCCCACTGCGGGTCCTACATGATCGGCTTCTCCGGCACCGGGAAGAGCGGCGAACTGCATTACTACTACGGCTGCCAAAAGCGGCGGCGGGAGCGGGCTTGCAAAAAGGCGAACGTGCCCCGCGAGTGGATCGAGCGTGTGGTCGTGAAGGCCGCTCTGGACTACGTCCTCCGGCCTGACGTGATGGAGTGGATCGCGGATGCCGTGATGGAATATCAGGAGCGGGAGGCGGCCTCGGCGCAGCTTGCCGCCCTGACCGCCGAACTGGAAGAAAACCGAAAGGCCACCGACAATGTGATGAAGGCCATCGAAGCCGGAATCATCACCTCGACCACAAAGCAGCGGCTTCTGGATCTTGAAGCCAAGGCCCAAGATCTGAAGCGGGCCATCGAGCTGGAAAAACTGAGCCATGTCCGGCTGGAACGCGATCAGGTTCTCTTTTGGCTGGATCGCTTCCGGGGTGGCAGCTTGCAGAGCCAAGAGTTCCGGCGCAAGGTCATTGATGCATTTGTGTCGGTGGTCTACCTGTCAGATGATCACCTGAAAGGGCGAGGGTATTTGGTACTGTTATTTTCGGACAGTATCGGATACTCTCGCCTTTATTTTTGTTGCTGATATGATTCTTCAAATTGATTTGGGGTTTGCTGTTTAAGACATTCATGCGGTCGGTAATCGTTATAAAAATCAATATATTCTGATAGACTTTCCTCTAATTCGGAGACAGTTTCATAAAAATGAAATTTGAACTGTTCTTTTTTAAGCGAAGCAAAGAAAGATTCCGCCACAGCATTATCAAGTGGATTGCCTATATCGGAAAAGGATTGGTGTACATTAAAGTCAAGAAGTAGTTGACGAAAGCTGAATGCGGTATACTGCGCGCCTTGGTCACTATGAAATGTTAACCCTTGCGGATGGTTCCGATTTTGATAGGCCAATTTGAATGTGTGGATCGTGAGTTCTGCATCGGCGAATTCGGCAACGGCATGTGAAACGACTTTTCGAGAAAATAGGTCGATAATAACACAGACATATGCGATAGAAGTGTTTACCTTAACATAGGTGATGTCACTGACCCAAATGCTGTTTGGTTTTTCAACGATAAAATTTTGCTTTACGAGATTGGGACGATAAGTATAGTGCCGCTGAAAAGTAGCATTCTCTGGAAGTGCTTGTTTACGTTTTAATCCGTGCTCTTTCATGAGCCGCACAATACGTTTTGTGCTAACAGCATAGCCTTGCTCCATCAATTTTGCGCGAATCTTTTTTGCACCGAAACGGTAATCGCTTTTCTGGAAGATGATAGCGATTTTTTCTTTCAAAAGCGTATCTTCTACATCTAGTTGCTTTTCAATCAGTGCACTTTTCTGTCTATTTATGTAAGTGGATTTTGAAAGCTTCAGCAAACGGCAAAGTGTGTAGAGACTGTATTCTGACTTTAAGGCATCAATAATTTGCACCTTGTTGTCTATGGACAAATCAAGAGCAGCAAGAGATTTTTGATAGATGGAATTTTCATTTTCCAAGGTTGCAACATGGCGTTGAAGCGTTGCAAGATCGCGTTTAGAAATGTTTGAAACTTTTGCTTCTTCGCTCCATTGATATAAGATACTGCGAGAAATATGGAACTGGGCACAGAGATCAGCGGTACTTGTGCCACTGTTGTATAGCTGGACAACCTTATTCCGAAAATCGGCAGAGTAGGCCATAATATTCTCCTTTATAGTCTAAAATGCCATTATTATCCCATAAAGGAGATAAGATGTAAAGAGATGGTCTTGACAATAGAGGATATATCCGCTATACTG
>QWCV01000547.1_pt1 | contig 49427 bp, 45 predicted proteins | sample 1972621 | NCBI WGS metagenome assembly QWCV01 (sample SAMN09866699, study PRJNA288562) | Human gut metagenome isolate pre2_stool, whole genome shotgun sequencing... | isolation source: gut | host: Homo sapiens | place: USA: California | reverse complement strand
AGGCACTTCCTGTCTTATCAAGTCTGCATTCGTATCTTCCAGATTGATAAGCACAACCAATTCTTCCGCAGAAGCAAAATCTCTGATATTAGGAGTTTTACTTTTTATTCCTTTTTCATTTCTCCATTGTGCTGCCGTTTTTCCAAACAAAGCCATATTTAAAATATCTGCTTCTGAAGCGTATGTATATGCCATTTCCTGCGGAGATAATGTGGGAGTTATCAAAAATTCTTTTACTGTATCTGTGTGGATACGATAGTTTATTTTTGAAAGTTCTCTCTTTACATCCCACCCAATCGCTAACCGATCTGCTTCATCTTTCTTTAATCGCTGATAATCTTTGATGATATAAAGCTTAAATTCCGGCGAAATCCATGAAGCAAACTCAAACGCTATATCCGTATGAGCATAAGTGCCGCCATATCGTCCCGATTTTGATACAATACCGATTGCATCCGTTGCTTTTATCCACTGCTGCGGTGTCAACGTAAAAGCATTATCTCCAGATTCCGCTTTAAACCTATCGAATTCGATAGGTTTAAAATTTGAATTGTGAATTTGTTCCCACAAGCCCAAAAATGAAATTGTAGAATGATTACGCATCCAGTTTGCCACCACAATAAAGGCATTATCTGGATTTTTATATTTTGCAATATCAGTAAGTGAAATGTAAGCGTCTTCATTAACAACATCGCCCATCACTCTGATTTCTGTTCCATTGGCATCTATTTTCATATTTTTCAATCTTGAAGCTTCCCCTTTCTGTAATATTGACACTATTTTCACACTAAATAGCTATTTCGGTGTTATACCTATATCCTTTACAAATATCTTATCTACTTATGGTAAGTATTATTGTCGGCTTGAGTTGCAAACCAAATATATTACCTGATGATCTTGTGCGATTTTGTCCAACATTTCTCGTGCGCGTTTCGTGTGCTTATCGTCCAAATTTACAAACGGATCATCGAGAATCAAAAACGGTTTTTCCTCTCCAAATAGCGCATCCACAAGGGCCAATCTCATACATAGTACAATGCAATCTATCATACCAGCACTGAAACTGCCGACTTCACGAGCCGCCCCTTTCTCGTCAATATGCAAATGCAAATCATTATCGACCATCACATCACCGAGTCCTTCCTCCATAAGAGTATCGGAATAGTATTTAAAACCACGTTCAACTTTACCCACATAACTATTAGAAAGATTATCTTTAGCTCGATTCAACAAGGACATTGTCTTTTCAATAAGAGCACATTTCTTTTCTGCATCCTCCTCTTCAGCCTTTAATCGTGTCATGCTGTCTTCCCATGCGGGAATATTCTCGACTGAATGAAGAATGCGGTCACGCTCCTGACGTAGATTACGTAATTCCTTATCAATATTATCAATTTGTCCTTGGATGTTTTTTTCAGACACCTGCAATTCTTCCATATTAGGAATGTCCACATCTGCATCAGCTGTATCGTTTTCAACATCAGGATTTTCTTCTATAAAAGTTATCCGTTTTTGCTGTGCTTCGGCAAGGGCCTGCTTGGTAGATTCTCTGCTACGTATATCCTCATCTGCATGATCAATCAGGTTCTCTGGGGTATCCCCAGAAAGTTGATATTTCACCAAGAACTGTTCAACCAACTCATTGGCTTGCATTTTTCTGGACGAAGCACTTTCAAAATCCTGCGTATAGTGATCAAGGCGTTCTGTTGCTTCTCTATACCCATCAAACCGTTTCCGAAGATTTTGCAGACAAATATTATATGGCAGGGTCTGATCCAGCGCACTATAAGAAAGCAAAATTCTTCGAATCTCCCCCGTCAATGTATTCGCACGCTCCTGATATTCTGCGTTGCCCTCCAACATTATTTGTTTCTTAGCTGTAAGTTCCTGATAAGCCCTAACTTCACTGCTCAGTTTGCGAATCCCTTGCCGTAAGTCACTTGGCAGAGTAACAGGATAATATGTATGTAGAACAAAAACAATTTGTTCACGCCAGCTATCTATCTCCTCACTCAACGCTTCGCGCTTTTCTGTTACCTCTTCGACCTCCTCCATTAGAGTCTGATATTTGCTACGACTTTCACGCAAATCTTTTACAAAGTCATCCCGGTAGGCGGTATGAGGAAAATATTGGTCAAACACTGACCGAATATCCTGATTCTTCCTTTCAATCTCTGCATCAATTTTCCTCAACTCACTCTCTACAGTCTTCTTCTTTTCATTTAATTCTGTGTAAGTTTTTACATCAATGAGCAGTTGCACCAGTTTGTTGTCCGGCTCAGCTACATTCTCGTAAAAGCGTAACAGAAAATCGTTCAGGGCATGCTGCAAATCGTAAAGCTCTTGATTTTCTGCATCAGAAATTGCACTTGCTTTAATGACCGAAGTCGTGCCTTGTTTTTGATTTTTAATTGCAGATTGAGTATGCAGCCAAAATGAAGCAAATAAAGCCCCAAAACCAATAACGAGAAGGATGATGCCGGGAATCAAGAAATTCAGTACCAAGCCAACAATACCAACAATCAGAAATACTACCCCTGCGCCACCGCAAAGCAAGGGCATTTTCAATGCTGGCGGAGTTTCACTTACACGCTCCTGCTGCACGATGGTTGTTTGCGTATTTTTCCTGGTAATAAGTTCTGCGATTCGGCGACTATCCTTTTGCTTATCTCGAATCTCATCTTCCGTAGGCGCACCCGATGCAAAGGTACGTTTCAGCGCCTCATATTGTTGTTGTTCGCTTTCGGGAAAACCATGTACAGCACGGCTTTGTTTCAGTACATCACGATCATGCTGAGCCTGTTCACAGGCATCCAAAACACTATCGCTCGGCATCCCAGAACCGAATAACTCTTTAAGCCGGGCAAGACATTTCTGACTTTCAACAGGTATCGAAAAATCGGCTTGCCGATGCTGTGCATCGCTTAACTCATCTGCAATATCCATATACTTTTGCAGCTCTTCTTCCGTAGGGAGAGAAGATTTAAAGCGCTCAGACAATATTTTAAGCCGTTCCAATTCTTCCGGCAGCATCTGAGCCGTCATCTTTGCGGAAACTTCTCCCAGTTCCTTACAGTCTTGATCGCAATGATCAATATCCGATACTACCTTATCATTATCTGCAAACCACTGCTGTTCTCTATCGACAATTTCCTGATCTGTATTGTTAAACTTTAATACTCGCAAGCGTTGCATTTCCTGCTGAATCACGCTCAGATTCTCGCGTTGTGCCTTGATTTCCTCGAAAGTCGGATAACCTGCAGGATAACGCTCATCCATCTTGTCCAAATATTGCTGATTCTTGGTGATATCTGTACGCAATTCTGAAAAATGTTTTTGAGTAATTTGACGTGCTTTTTGATGCGATGTCCGACGAATTTTCTCACGCAAGTCGCTTACAGTCTCCGCTTGGTCTATTCTTTCTCCCTTCAATTGTTCAATTTTTTCTACAATATCCTGCAGTCGCGGCTTTTTCTGTTCAGCTTGATCCTTCTGGTTTTCAAGAATAAGGTATTTATCTCGTAATTCATTGATAATTCCCCCATTGCCACGATATGCGCGAAATTTTGTTCGATAATCTCGCAATTTTTTCTCAGCGGTATCATAATTGCTAAGGTCATTGGTATCTTCTACTAAATTACTCAGTTTTGTTCGAATTGACGTTGTTGCTCCTACATCACTTGCTGATAACTGCGGGACATAGGTACTGCGGGCAAAAGAATCCGCATCCAATCGGAATAATTCTTCACCAAGTTTTTCCGAATATGCTTCACTTGGCCGCCGACTAGTCAGATCTAACAAAGAAAATGTATCCTTTGCAGCCGTCTTACCAAAATAACGAGTAACGCGGTAACTGGTGTCCTGTATTTCAAACTCCAGATAACCACCATACTTTCCGCCCTGCCACGGATCATAGCGCTTGCGTTCATTTTCTACGATATTTCGTGCACCTGTACGAGGGAATCCATAGAACATAGCTTTAATAAAAGCAGCAAAAGTACTCTTACCAAAGCCGTTACCTTGACAGATTGTTGTCAAACCATCATCAAAAACAAAATCAAAATCAGACAGTACGCCGAAGTTTTCGATATGACATCTAATCAATTTCATAACGTAATCTCCTCTCCCATCAATGCCTGCATACCTGTGCGGATAATGGCGGCCTTATCTTCTTCGCTCGCATCACAGGATAATGTTAAACGAATAAATTCACCCTTCAGTGAGATGTCATTCTTGTAGTCCTCTGGGTTGATAGTCATGCGTGTTTCGTCCTTAACCTTAACAAAGAAAAAGTTGCTTTTTGCAAGGTTCTGCAAATATGATAACGCAATATTGGCCATAGGATCTACCCCGCCTGAAAGAACAAACTCGACCATATCATCTGACGAAATGTTCTGCGCAGCCCTTTTCATTTTTTGTCCAATCTCAGAATTTTTTGTCAGCCCTGTAATATCGACCAAAACTCGGTGCAGTTGCCGACGAGAAAAAGGCACAAATTCATGTTGGATCCGGTTAGAATCTACGGTAAGCAGTACAAACCCTTTCGGTCCACACTCATCAAATCCACGACCTTCCAAGCAACCAGAATAGCAATAGGTACCTTTACCATCCAATGTTTGCTCAGCATAAGTATGTATATGCCCCAATGCCAAATAGTCAATTCCCTTATTCTTAAGTTTAGAAATATTGACTTGGTCTACACCTGAAACTACTCCTGCCTGTCCATGCAGAGTAACGATATTGGCCACACCATTTTCATGTGGAACCTGCAAATAAAGGGACTGTGAGTTTGCTTCACAAATCTCAACTCCAGATATCGCCACGCTATCATATTTATAAGTTTTCCATTCCTTGCCAAATATTTTCAGGTTGTCTGGCATATCATGATCAGCAAATGCGTATGTAGCCCCATCGTGATTACCAGCAAGATATAGATAATCTACATTTGGTGTCCGTCGTATAGCATCCAAAATTTCATCTACAGTTCGAATCTTTATACGTTCACCGTCAAACATATCGCCCGCAATAATGACAGCTCGTACATCATTTTTAGCTGCATATTCAGTCAGTCTGAGAAACGTATGAATTATCTCAGTATTTCTGATCGATGCTTGTTCCTCTGTCATGTGAGTCTCCATAGGAGAGTCTAAATGCAAATCTGCACAATGGATAATCTTTGTCAATGATTTCCCCCCTATCCGAAAGAACATTGGATTTATAATTTGCTACTAATTATAATGTCCGGATTTTTCTTTCTCTTTACAATTATATATTATTGTAAAGTAGAGAACAAGCCATTTTCTACCTTGTTCTCTACTGCATTACTTTTACTGATAAACTATTTCTTTGTCAACAATCTCCCTCGCACACGCCTGTATGTTATTCATTCTGCCTACCCATTGCAATGCGTTCTCTGCCTTTAACTGCTCTGTAATTCCCTGTGCCTGTTTCATCTGCTCTACAATCCCCTCAAAGCGTTCCTGCGCCTGTTCCTCTATATCTGTCAGATAACTGTTCAATCTGCCCCTCATCGTTTTCTTCATTTTCTGTTCCACCTTTCTCATCGTTCTCTGTCCATTGATTTTTTCTTTACTGTCTGTTTTGGCTGTTGCCTGCTTTCCTGCTGATAGCAGTGCAATTTTTCCCGTATTCTTGCTTTTTTCGGCGGTTCTGATGGCTTCTTTTTTTCCGGTTCTGTCTGATTTGCCCATGCCCGCATCTCCTCATTATATTCCCTGACCAGTTTCTCTGATTTCTGATACGTCTTTGCAAAAGACTGCACATCTGGATATCCTGCCTGTTTTACCGTCTGATCCATATCTGTGTGGATACGTTTTTCCTGTTTCTCTGCCTGTTCAATTCTGCCCTCTAAGGATTTCCGCACTTTTCCTTTGAAAAATCCTGTTGTCTCGGAAAGCTGTTTCTTCAATGAGGAAATCTCCTGCTGTGTGGACTTCATTGCCTGCGACTGCTTCTGAAGTTTCTCCATCAGCTTCCGCATATCTGAAATACGGACAGCTTTTCGGATTCTTCTTTCACATGGCTATTGATGATTTCCGTAAACATCTCCTTGACTTCTTTGGTAAAAGCATCGCTCTTAAACCATTCATCTTTCTTTGTAAAAATGTGGCTCTCATAAACTTCCCCTTTGGGAATAATACTGCATCCTGCCCGAAGATTTCCCTGCTCATCTAAAATCTCTTTCTTCGTGCGTCTATGCTTGCTATGTATGGAAGTCCACCCATAAAATCTTTAGAAAAACATAAGTAGAATAAAAGAATTGTGCGTGGTACAATAAAAAAAGAAAAATTAGACTGACCAAGCTTAAAGCAGGAATACTTCTTGTTCGAAGGGCAAGAAGGTTGAGTAGAGAAAGATTATAACTATCGGGAGATGGAAAGCAAAGCCTATGAAAAGAATAACAAAGATAACCGACAAATTTATAATCAGGAAGCTGAGGAAAAACAGATGGAAACAAGACCGGAATTAAGCAGAAAACTAGATGGGCAAACTTTTCAAAGCTATTATTACTTGAAAAAAGAACTGGTTGATTTTTGCAGAAAAAAATGGATTACCAGTTTCTGGTGGAAAAATAGAACTTACTGAAAGGATTGCCCGTTTTCTTGATACAGGAAAGATATCAAAGGCTCCTGCAAAGAAAAAACCAACAGTAAGTGTCAGTTTAATTACTGAAGATACGCTTATAGAGCAAAATATAGTATGTTCGGAAAAACACAGAGCCTTTTTTAAAGAAAAAATAGGAAAAACCTTTTCATTTAATGTGCTGTTTCAAAAATGGCTGAAAGAGAACGCAGGAAAGACTTATGCTGATGCGATAAAAGCATACTTCCAGATTTTAGAAGAAAAGAAAAAAGGAAAAACAGATATAGACAGGCAGTTTGAATACAACACGTATATCCGGGCTTTCTTTGAAGATAATCATGGAAAAAGCCTGGAAGAAGCAATTATATGCTGGAAATATAAAAAGAGCTTACAGGGACATAATCGTTACGAGAAATCAGATCTTATTGCCTTAGATAGAAAATGAAAACAGGAGATTAGGAAAATGAAAATTATTATTTATGGTTCACAATATGGAACCGCTAAAAAATACGCGGAAGAACTCGCAAAAAGAACTAACATTGAAATCAAAAGTTATAAAGATGTTACTGATATAGACCAGTATAATACAGTTGTATATATTGGCAGTCTGTATGCAGGTGGTGTTTTAGGAATGAAGAAAACCCTTGCAAAAATTTCACAGTGTCAGAATAAGAAAATAATAATTGCCACAGTTGGCTTGGCAGAACCGGAGAATACGGAGAATACAGATAATATTAAAAACAGTATGAAGCGGCAGTTATCAAAGGAATTGTATGAGAATGCATATATTTTTCATCTTAGAGGTGGAATAGATTATTCCCGTCTCAATTTTAAACACAAAACAATGATGGGATTACTCTACAAAAAAGCAATAGGATTACCGGAAGAGAAAAAAACTGCAGAGATAAAAGCAATGATTGAAACATATAATCAGAAAGTTAACTTTGTTGATTTTGAAAGTCTTAATCAGCTAACAGACTGTATTTAATATAAAAATCAATATGAAAATAGTGGAGGTGAATTTGTTGAAGGAAAGTACATATCAAACCCCTTTGGGAACGATTCACTATTGGTCAAGTATTCTGAGTTTGGATACAACGACGCTTGTATTTTTACCAGGACTGACTGCTGACCATAGATTATTTGATAAGCAGGTTGAGTACTTTGAGGGAAAATATAATATGATTGTATGGGATGCACCGGCTCATGCCTCTTCTTGGCCGTTTCGGTTTGATTTTGATCTGTTTGATAAAGCAAAATGGCTGAATGAGATTCTTGAAAAAGAAGAAATCATAAAACCGGTTATAATCGGTCAATCAATGGGAGGATATGTAGGCCAGGCTTATGCACAATTGTATCCCGACCGGCTGTCAGGTTTTATTTCCATTGATTCAGCACCGCTGCAGAGAAACTATGTGACTGCAGTGGAAATCTGGCTTCTGAAAAGAATGGAACCAATATATGCACATTACCCATGGAAGTTGCTTTTGAAATCCGGAACTGTGGGAGTTGCAACTTCTAATTATGGCAGAGACCTGATGAAGGAAATGATGTTGGTCTATGATGGTGATCAGCATCGTTATGCACAAATTGCCGGGCATGGATTTCGTATTCTGGCTGAGGCAATGGAAATGGATCTGCCATATGAAATCAAATGTCCTTCCTTATTGATATGTGGCACAAAGGATCATGCCGGTTCATGCATAAGGTATAACAGAGCATGGCATCAAAAAACGAAAATTCCTTTAAAATGGATTGAAGGGGCTGGTCATAATTCTAATACAGACAAACCAGAGATGATAAATAGTTTGATAGAAGAATTTCTTTCAGACATTTCATCGCAGGTGACTCAAAGTTATTTGAATTGAAAATCTGGATTGACGGAGGTATCATTATGTGTGGAATAACAACTGATTTATAAAGAAAAATAAATCGGAGGTTTATATGAATTATTTGGCTTCTTCAATAGTAATATAATTGATTTCTGCCATTAGCTACGCTCCTTCTTTGATTCACAAAATCAATGACAATGTCTAACATTATTTGTCGGAGAACTTTTGCATTTTCACTTTCTGCCAACAGCATTGCCATATTAAGAAAAGCCTTAAAATCAAATATTGCTATTTGAGGTGTTCTATTGCTAATGTTCCCGACCTTTATGTCGGGAACATCCTGAGCTATTACACAATCCATGAATTCTTTAAGTTTTTTTCCCTTTAAAATCTCATATCCATTTGCAGTAATTTCATCAGAATTGTCGCTAACATATCTCTCAATTGTTCTCACATCTACGTTAAAATATGTAGCCACCATTGATTTTGTAAATCTTAATCGTCCATCAAATATAATACCCTGAATACCTGTCTGATTTTGAATTTCATTAACAGCTAAGTCATTATTCAAAATATTTTATCTATCAATTTGAGAAGTTGTTAAATCTTTTGACATTCTCACACTTCCTTTGCTTTATATTTACAAATTACAAGAAAATCTTTTGGGCATTCCGGCTGTCCGCCTTTCTCAGATTTTGGCTTATTAGAGTTCTCTCTTTCTATAATGCCATGCTTCTGCTTTATCTGTGCAATATACTTCTTTAGCTCCTCATAAGTAGCCTGTCTACGCTCCGCTCCGCTTCGGTCCGTGCTGAGCAAATGTTCCCTGAACCTTTAGCGCCTCTCAGCTGCCGTTAAATCCATCTCGTCTATGTCAAGTCTCACATTCACATGCTACTTCACCTCATGGAGTTTCGACAACATGCACACTGTCTCAATATTTCCGGACCAAGGGAACATATCCACGCAGCACATCCGCTCCACCTGATATCCTCTGGCGGTTAAAACCTCCAAGTCTCTTGCAAGACTGGTTGGCTTACAGGAAATATAAATCATGCGGTCTACGCCATAGCGGATAATTTTCTCCAATGCCTTTGGATGGATGCCATCCCGTGGAGGATCTAATACGATAAAATCCGGTTTTTCGGTAATATCGTCCAATACTTTTAAGACATCGCCGGCTAAAAATTCGCAGTTTTCAAGACCATTTAATGCCGCATTTTCCTTTGCGGCTTCCACTGCCTCTTCTACTATTTCCACACCCACTACCTTTTTTGCGGCAGGTGCCAGCATCTGTGCAATGGTTCCGGTTCCGCTATATAAATCAAATACCACCTTGTCTGCCTTCTCGGTCAGCGTATCTCCGATATAGTCCCTTGCAGTCTGGTAAAGCACCTCTGCTCCAAGAGAGTTGGTCTGGAAGAAAGAAAATGGTGTGATTCTAAAACGAAGTCCTAAGAGTTCTTCGTAGAAATAATCTTTTCCATATAAAATCTCTGTTCCTTCATCCTTTACTACATCTGCTACACTGTCATTTTTCGTATGAAGAATTCCTGCAATGCTGCCGTCTAAATCAAGTTTACATAATGCATCTTTCATTCCAGCCAACAATTCTTTTTCTGAAGATATTGCCTCTGTCAGACCATCCAGTATATGCTCTGCGCCTGCCGTTACGAGGTCAATCAGGATCTCTTTGGTCTTTACCGCTTTACGCACCAGTAAATGACGCAGATATCCGGTATGCCGCATTCTGTGATAATAGGAAATCTTTTTTTCTGCAAAATACTGCTGCACACAGCTTAATATCTTCCGATAATCTTCATCTACAATTTTACAGTCCGCTACCGAAACAATATCATAAAAGCTGCCACGCTTATGCATGCCAAGAGCAAGGGGGCCATCTTTATATTCGTCTCCAAAAGTAAATTCCATCTTATTACGGAATCCGAATTCATTCGGACTTGCTTTTACGCCCTCAAAGCTGTAGGTTTCCGGGTCTACTACCGCATCCATCAGTTTCTTCACCTGCTGTCCTTTTAATGCAAGCTGATCTTCATAGGATAAATTCTGATAAGTACAGCCTCCACAGATTCCAAAATGCGGGCATGGTGCTTCCGGCAGCTCATTTGGTGCTTTCTTCAAAACTTCCAGTAAGCGGCCTTCGCCTTTTCCCTTTCTTACTTTATTTACAGAAAAGGAAATCTCCTGTCCCGGTAATACGTTTTTTACGATTACCTGCTTTCCTTCTTCTACTTTTACAACTCCCTTATTCGGGAAATCCACATATGCAACAGTTCCCTGTAATACCTGACCTTTTTTCATACTTACCTCACACGAACAATTCTTTTCCAGAAACACATGTCATCCGCAGCGTTTCCGGCACACTCAGTAAAAGGGCTGCATGATATCACACAGCCCTTTACATCTTCACCTGTTAAATTATGCAAATGATAATGATTATTTCTCTTCCTCGTCATCCTCGTCAAAGAAATCATCTTCAAAATCATCATCGAAATCGTCTTCAAAATCCTCCAGATAATCTGGTGCAAAGAAACGATATAATCCATAAGCAGCTGCAGCAACTACTACAACAATACCAATGATTGCAAAAATTAAACCAGCTTTTGATTTTTTCTTCTCTTCCATTATTTCCTCTTTCTCCTTTTTATGCAATAATTCTGTTACTTTGTTCACATTTGCGGTTAATAAATTCTTTAATTCTTCCATTTTTTCCATTTCTGACCACTCCTTTTTATGCCAACAACAGTTTTTCATTTTCCTGCCACCTAGAACTCTTTTTATTAATTCATTATAGCATATGTTTCCCCAATCTACTAGAAAAAATTACAAATTCATAAAATTTTTATAACTTTTTCAATTTGGCAAAGGATGCAAACATCTTCTTCACACCTACACCGGAAAAATCAACGGTAACCTCATAATCCCTGCCGCCGTCAATAATCTGCTTTACGACTCCGGTGCCGAATTTCAGATGGGAAACGGTATCACCCACAGCATAATCCAACGGCTTTTTCATTGCGGAATTGCCAAAGTTCCTTGCCTCCGGTACGCCAGTTCTGCGCAGTGCCATCGGCTTTGCCGAAAATGCATTTTTCGCCATCATACTTGGTTTCGGAATATCCGGCATTTTTTCCTTCTGGATGGTTCCCGCTAAAAGTTCCCGCGGAATCTCTTTTACGAAACGGGACACCTTATTATACTGTGTTTCTCCTCGTATCATACGCATTCTTGCGCAGGATATGGACAACCGCTCCTTGGCTCTTGTGATTCCCACATAGGCAAGACGACGTTCTTCTTCGATTTCCGCTGTTGGATTTTCCGCACAGATTGCACCGAATCCCGGAAACAGTCCGTCTTCCATTCCTGCCAGATAAACCTGTGGAAATTCAAGACCCTTCGCACTGTGCAGCGTCATCAGCACAACATAGTCCTGTGTCTCATCCACACTGTCAATATCTGCAACCAGTGCTACTTCCTCTAAGAATCCGCTTAAGGTCGGCTCTTCCTCGCTTTCCTCATAAGTAACCGCTTTGGAAATCAACTCATCGATATTTTCCATTCGCTGCTGTGCTTCCTCTGTATTTTCTGCTTCCAGCTCACGGACATAACCGGTTTCTTCAATGATTTCCTGCAAAAGCTCTGATACACTGATATACGGCAACTTGCTCCGCATACTCTGAATCAGCATTACAAACGGTCTGATTTTTGCAGATGCCCGTCCGATTGTGCCAATCTCTTCTGCCATTTTTAAGGCATTATAAAAGGTAAGACCGTTTTCATCGGCATAATCCTGCACCCTGCTTAATGTCGTTGCTCCAATTCCACGTTTTGGCACATTGATAATACGGCGTACCGCCAGATCATCCATGGCATTGTCAATGGTCTTAAGATAAGCCAGTAAATCCTTGATTTCTCTTCTGGAATAGAAGTTTACGCCTCCCACAATCTTATATGGTATGCTGGCTGTGATAAAACGTTCCTCGAAAAGTCGGGACTGGGCGTTGGTACGGTATAATACGGCACAGTCTCCGTAATGATACATGCCTTCCCGCACTTTGCTCCGGATATCTTTTGCTACATAGTCTGCTTCATCAAATCCGGTTTCAAACTGATGAAATGCAATTTTTTCGCCTTCCTCATTCTCTGTCCAGAGGCGTTTTGCCTTTCGTCCCACATTATTTGCAATGACCCCATTGGCTGCATTTAAAATATTCTGGGTGGAACGGTAATTCTGCTCCAGCTTGATGGTGACTGCATTTGGAAATTCTTTTTCAAAATTCAATATATTATAAATGTTTGCTCCACGGAATTTGTAAATGGACTGGTCATCATCACCTACCACGCAGAGATTCTTATATTTGCCTGCCAGCAGTTTAATCAGCTGGAACTGTGCCGTATTGGTATCCTGATACTCGTCCACCATAATATAACGGAACCGCTCCTGATAATAATCCAGCACTTCCATATCTGACTGGAAAAGCTCTACGGTCTTTACAATCAAATCATCAAAATCCAGTGCATTATTTTTCCGTAACACCTGCTGATATTCCCGGTAAACGGCTGCTTCCTTCATTTTCCGGAAATCTCCCTGCGCCCGAAGGGCATATGCTTCCGGACTGATCAGCTCGTCCTTTGCAGAAGAAATGGCCGCAAGCAAACCTTTTTCCTTATACATCTTCGTATCAATTTCCAGACGCTTGCAGATATCCTTCATAATGGTCTTCTGGTCTTCTGTATCATATATGGTAAAGTTGGTTCCAAATCCGATATGGTCAATAAAACGGCGCAGAATTCTCACACAGGTAGAATGAAAGGTAGATACCCAGATATTTTCCGAGCCATAGCCCACCATGTCATCAATACGCTCCCGCATTTCGCCTGCAGCCTTATTGGTAAATGTAATCGCAAGGATATGATAGGGATTGACTCCCAGTTCCTCTATCAGATATACCGCCCGGTGGGTCAGCACACGGGTCTTTCCGCTGCCTGCGCCCGCCAGCAGCAGCACAGGTCCTTCTGTTGTAAATACACCTTTTTTCTGTTCTTCATTTAATGAATCGTATATACTCATAATGCTCCTTTACTCTCCTCAATACCACTCCGCTCAGTATACCATACTTCCTTAAGGGATGGGAACATATTTTCTGTATTTCTTTTCAGATTTCTTTTTGTACTGTCCGTCGAACCCATTCATGCGTTCTTTTCCCTTATATCCATTCTATTGTAGTTGCATCACGCAATGTCATTTACACATCACAGCGTCATTGTATATGCTTTCTGTCATTTTTCTTCTTGTTATCTAGTTTTCAATACTATATAATAGGTATGAGGTGAATTTAAATGACAATTGATGCAAAAGATTTATTAAACAGTATTTTATCCAGTCTGTCGCGGATTGACTATATCCGTCCGGAAAGTATTCCAAATATTGACCTTTACATGGATCAGATTACAACCTTCATGGATACCCAGCTTGCAGCTTCCAAACGTCATCCCGATGACAAGATTCTGACCAAAACCATGATTAATAACTATGCAAAAAACAATCTGCTTCCACCGCCGGTCAAGAAGAAATACAGCAAAGAACATATTCTGATGCTGATTTTCATTTATTATTTCAAAAGCATATTAAGTATCAATGATATCGAAAGTATCTTAAATCCTCTGGCAAAACGTTTCTTCAATGCAAAAGGAGATTTCAATCTGACAACTGTCTATGAAGAGGTGTTCAGTCTGGAACGGGATGAGGTAAAAAATCTGATGAAGGATATTACCAAGAAATTCAATACCAGTTCTACCACCTTTGCAGATGCACCGGAAGAAGACCAGGATTTTCTTCATACCTTTTCCTTTATCTGTATGTTAAGTTTTGATGTATTTGTAAAGTGTATGTTGATTGAAAAGCTGATTGACGAGACGAAAGAAATGGAAAAAGAAGCCGAAGATGAGCAGCGTGCTGCAGAAAAGAAAGCTTCCGAAGAGAAAAAAGCTTCCGAGAAAAAGACTTCCGAGAAAAAGACTTCCGAAAAAAAGTCGAACGAATAAAAAGCCATATGCCTGGAAAAAAGAATGTGCCTTGGCACATCCTCGCGGAGCGTTTTTTACTTTACAGGAAAGCAATTTCCTGTAAATCGAAAAAGCACCAGTTTTTGAACCGGTGCTTTTCTTTATCATTTACATGATTTTGTGCAAAAATTAAATATCGATTTAATTTCATCTCTACTCTTCGTTTTTCTTTTCCTCTTTTTTTTCTTCTACCGGCTTCACATTCGTTCTGGCAAATACCATATCATATCCATCGCATCCATAATTCAAGGAACGGTTCACACGACTGATGGTTGCCGTTGATGCACCAGTCTTCTCTGCAATATCAAGATAAGTTCTCTGCTCACGCAACATCTTTGCCACTTCATATCTCTGTGAGAATGCCAGTAATTCATTTACCGTACAGACATCTTCAAAGAATTTATAACATTCCTCTTTATTTTCAAGGCTTAAGATTGCATCAAACAAATGATCCACTGCTTCCGTTCTTACATTCTTACTCATTCTGCCTCTCCTTTTCGTATTATACTTATTTCAATACAAAAATGTTAGCATATTAAAGTGTGAAAGTAAACCGTTTTTCGAAAAATTTTCTTTTCAATTTTCTATTCAAAATTTTTCTTTTCCTGAACCGTAAGATTTCTGTTTCTGGAAATTTTTAATCCAAAAGATTCTGCATACTCTTTAAGGTAATTACCAAGGTAGATGTATTATGAAGTAATGCAGATACGGTTGGCTGCAGGACTCCTGTCACGCCAAGCACAATCAGTCCTGTATTGAATCCAACAATTGTCCGGTAATTCTTATGAATCCGTTTCATCAATGCATTACTCAGCACCTTTAAGGTTACTATCTCATAAAGATTATCTGCACCGATAGTTACATCTGCAATTTCTCTTGCAATCTCTGCTCCATCACTGATGGCTATTCCAATATCTGCCGCAGATAATGCCGGTGAATCGTTGATACCATCTCCAATCATAATGACCTTGTGTCCTTCTGCTTTGGCTTTCTCTACAAAACTTGCCTTATCTTCCGGAAGTACCTCGGAGTAATACTCGTCTATGCCCACTCTTGCTGCAATGGCGGATGCTGTACGTTCACTATCCCCTGTCATCATAACAACTTTCTTAATTCCGGCTGTCTTTAAGGAATTTACAACGGCTGCTGCTTCATCACGAAGCGGATCTTCAATGCAGATAACGGCTGCAAGGCGGTTCTCAATTGCCATATAAAGATGTGAATATTCTGATGGAAGGCTGTTAAACTGTTCTTCATAGCCTTCCGGAACCACACATTTTTCATCTTCAAATACAAAGTGATAGCTTCCGATTACCACACTCTTTCCTTCTATGGTGGAAGAAATTCCATGGGCTACAATATATTCCACCTTAGAATGTAGTTCTTCATGCACAAGATTCTTTTCCTGGGCTGCATCTACGACTGCCTTTGCCATGGAATGAGGGAAATGTTCCTCTAAGCAGGCAGCAATACGTAAAAGCTCTTCCGTGGGCTTATCCGTAAAAGAAACCACATCTACTACGGTAGGCTGTGCTTTGGTCAGAGTACCTGTTTTGTCAAAGACGATGGTATCTGCTTCTGCCATTGCCTCTAAGAATTTGCCACCTTTTACGGTAATATTGTGCACACTTGCTTCACGGATTGCAGACAATACAGATACCGGCATTGCAAGTTTTAATGCACAGGAAAAGTCCACCATAAGAACTGCTAATGCTTTTGTGGCATTTCTGGTAAAGAGCCAGGTAATTCCTGTTCCTAGTAATGTATACGGAACCAGGCGGTCTGCCAGATGCTCGGCTTTACTTTCCAGGGAAGATTTTAACTTCTCTGACTCTTCAATCATCGTGACAATTTTTTCAAATTTGCTGGAGCCATTTACTTCTTTGACACGAATGGTCAGTTCTCCTTCTTCCAATACGGTTCCGGCATAGACATAACCTTCTACACTCTTATGCACTGGAAGGGATTCACCGGTTAAGGATGCCTGATTTACCATCGCATCCCCTTCCGTTACCACGCCATCAAACGGAATGACATTTCCCATATGAATACAGACTTCATCGCCCTCTTTAATCTCAGATGCCGATACCAGTATTTCCTGTCCATCCTGACACAGCCATACTTTACTGACATTTAAGGACATACTTCTTGCCAGATCATCGACGGATTTCTTGTGTGTCCACTCCTCTAAGATTTCTCCAATGCCCAGTAAGAACATAATGGAACCTGCTGTATTGATATCATTGCGAAGCAGAGAGACTCCAATAGCTGTTCCATCCAGCACCGGAACCTCTATCCTGCCCTTCGCCAATGCAGACACTCCAGCCCACAAATATTTCACGGAACGGACCACGGTAATTCCTGCGCGGATTGGATATGGCAGGAACATCTTACTGCCCATACGGAGTACCACTTTATTTACCAGCTTGTCCCAGTAAGTCCGGTTCAGTTCCCTGCCGGAATTCTGTAAAAAAGTCTCTGGCACATCCACTTTCTGATAAGAGAAATGACGCAGTGTCTCTATCATCTCCTCACGATTTCCCACATAACAGACTACTGCATCCTGTAAACGTTCATTTACTTTCACTGAAGTGACACATTTGCAGTTACTCAGGTAATATTCCATCATATCTGCCTGGCGGAAACTCATCCCGCCCTGAATGATATGAATACGAAGTCTTCCTTTTATCTCATGTTTTATAACAAATCTCATATTACATACTTCCTTAGATAAAGAATCACCTACAGCATATTCTGAAGGTGATTCTCATAGTTTACATGAACAACGAGCAAAATCGCATGTCCAATGTTTATTCTGCTACAGTTTCTTCTGTTGCATCTTCTACAGATTCATCTGTATATTCTGCTGCTTTAGCAGCTCTGTCTTCATTAATCTGCTGTGCCTCTGCATAAATATCCTCTGCATTTTCCTGGATATTAGAAGCAGTCTTCATGACACATTCCTTTGCACGTAATGCTGCTGCTGTACAGTTTGTGTAGACTTTCTTTGCATCCTTGCTACCTAATATTTTAATTCCGGCTGTTCCAAACAATACACCGGCAGCAAAGATTCCGGTCTTCTTCCAGTTAAATTTTTTCACAAAATCAAACATATGTATTCCTCCTATTTCTGTTTGTTTTTTAGCTTACCGCCATTAAAACCCATTGTCCATACTCTTTTTCGTTATTGAGAATTCTTATCAACAACAGAATCTTATCTTGAAATTTTGATTACGGAAATAATTTCTTCCCAGTGGTCTAAGACATACTGTCCGATAATCGGGTCATACATCTTGCCAAGATTATTTTTGATTTCCTGATAACAGTAGTCAAAATCATGTGCTTTGCGATAACTCCGGTTTGAAGTCATGGCATCAATGGAATCGCAGATTGCAATGATTCTTGCTCCCACCGGGATTTCTTCTCCTTTGAGTCCAAGCGGATAGCCCTTTCCATCGAATCGTTCATGATGGCAGAGCACGATATATTTCAGTTCTTTTAAATGTCTTGATTTACTCAAAATCTCAGCTCCAATAGAGGGATGTTTCTTCATTGCCTCCCATTCCTCATCATCAAGCTTTCCTTCTTTATTTAAAACAGCATCCGGAACACCGATTTTTCCAATATCATGGAGATGTGCCGCAATATGGATTTGCTGTATATTCTCCGTTTTTAAGCCAATTAACTGGCATACTTTCATTGCCATATCACTGACACGTTGGGAATGCCCCGCCGTATAAGGGTCCTTGGCATCCAGTGCACAGGTAATGCATTCTATAATTTCATGATAATCTATCTCGCCGCAATATTCACAAGCTTTCAAATAATCCCTTCACTTTCTATCCTTCAATGAAAAATTTTGCAAATGATAATTCTGCTCCTTTGCCGATTCTGCTGCAGATATTTACCACTTTGGTCATAACACCTGCAAACTGGTTATCTTTGGTTACAATTTTAAGAAGCTGTGTCTCTGCCTCATATTCTGCTTCCTCTACATCTTCTAATTCTAATGTTTCACGAAGAATTTCTTTCACCTGATCCTCTGTTACTTTTTTAGACATCCGATAATATCTTCCCATAATGTGCTTCCTTTCTTAGTTGTTACTACTTTATGTTAGTTCTTTCTAATCCAGTTGTATTATAACACCTGTTATTGAAAATAGTACCTTTCTTATCGATATTTTTTCTCATTATTTCTTAATTTGATTTACCCCTGTATCCACGTTATAATAGTCCTATTACATAAATCTGATTTATCAGCAGAATACTAATACAAAAGAACGATAAAAGGAGGCTATTTTATGTGCACCGCAGCTACTTATCAAACAAAGAACTTCTACATGGGCAGAACCCTTGATTATGAATTTTCCTATGGCGATGAAGTCACCATTACCCCCCGCAACTATCCGTTTCATTTCCGTCATGCCGGGACTTTAAGCTCCCACTATGCCATGATTGGCATGGCTCATGTAGCACCGGACAATGGTGTTGACTATCCTCTTTATTATGATGCCTGCAATGAAAAAGGTGTCTGCATGGCAGGGCTTAACTTTGTGGGAAATGCCGCTTATGCTGATATTATTGATACAAAAGAAAATGTTGCACAATTTGAATTTATTCCATGGATTCTAAGCCAGTGTGCTTCTGTTTCAGAAGCCAAAGAAAAATTAGTGCAGATGAATCTCGTTGGAACTGTTTTTGCCAGCCATTTTCCGGCAGCACAGCTTCACTGGATGATTGCCGATAAAAGTGAAAACATCGTTGTGGAATCCATGGCAGACGGGCTTCATATCTATGACAATCCTGCCGGTGTGCTGACCAACAATCCACCTTTTCCAATGCAGATGTTTGCTTTAAATAATTATGCAGCGCTCTCATCCAGGCAGCCGGAAAATCATTTTTCCGACAAACTCAACTTACAGGTTTACAGCCGCGGTATGGGGGCTTTGGGTCTGCCGGGCGATTTATCTTCCCAGTCCCGTTTTATCCGGGTTGCTTTCACCAGACTGCATTCCATTTCCGGCAGTTCAGAAATCGAAAGTGTCAGCCAGTTCTTTCATATCTTAGGTTCCGTCGACCAGCAGCGGGGCTGCTGTGAAGTTGCTGATAACAAATATGAAATTACAATCTACACCTCCTGCTGCAATGCGGATAAGGGAATTTATTACTATACGACCTATAATAATCATTCAATTAACGGAATCGATATGCATCATGAGAACCTGGACAGTGCAGAGTTGATCCGGTTTGCGGTTCTTGATGCGGGTGGGATTCACTGGCAGAATTAGCGGATTGCGATGTGGAGATAACATTTAGAATCAAAGAATTTTGCAGCAGTCAAAGCACATCTGATTTTCTTTTATGTGAAATGTCAACCGTTCTTAGGTGTCTGTTTTTCTTGATGATAAACTGTCTTTTCGGTTGCTTTGACAGAATATTGGTACTGTCCGTCGAGGACAGATGCCACCTAATGTCTGCAAGGGGCACTGGGAATTTCGATATACTTTTCATTTCATCTGGCAACCGGCACAAATTCACATCCATGTTCAAATGTGCCTCGCTGGTACATCCCTGTACCAGCGTTGCCTGTTGCCAGACGAAATTCCAAGTGCCCCTAACAGCCCTTATCAGGCATCTGCACTTCGACGATCAGTACCAATATTTTGTCAAACATAGAAAAGACGGTTTTTATCGTAAAAAAAAAACAGACCTCTTAGAACGGTGACGTTTCATCATATGAAAATCAATGTGCTTCGACTGCTGCAAAATTTTTTAATAAATTTTTCTCCCTCATCTCAATCCCTTAATGGATGACATATAAAAGGAGCAGACCCGCATCAAAAGTCTGCTCCCTTTACGTCCAAAGTATTTTGTGTGTATTGTAATGTTCCTTACAAGAGTTAGTTTATACTAACTCTTGTTTTCTGTCAATACCACTGTTGATATTCTTTTCTCACCTGTGATAACTCCTTATAGCTGTTCCGGTGATTTAAAATAATTCAAAAAACTCTTCGCCAGCTCCACATTGGTATTGACCACCAGTTCTTCCGGAAAATCTACCATCTGAATAACTTCCAATGGATATTGATGATTCCCAACTGCAGTATCCACATGTGCATCGGAATCCATGATAACCGGAACTTTATATTCCTTGCAAAGTTCTAACATTTTGCAGCTGTTTTCCTTCGTATTCTGCCGGAAGCCACCCGGTGTCAGGGAGCCATTGTTGACCTCTAACAATACATGATGTTCCTTTGCACCTTCCACCAATGCACGATAATCCACCGGATAATAAGAATCATCCGGATGTCCGATAATGTTTACATAGGGATTTTTCATCACATTCAGATAAGTTTTCGTATTTTCTTCTATGGTTCCCGGATGAAAACACGGACCATGCATACTTGCAACGCACAAATCCATCTGCTTTAAGGTACGCTCCGGCAGATCCACATGCCCTTCCATATCCATGATATTAAGTTCTGCGCCAAACAGCGTATACATTTCTCCATGCTTTCTTTCCAGCACGCGAAGATTATTAAAATATAACTCGCTGCAGGTTCCCGGCATTTTCGGAGCATGCTCTGTAATACCAAAGAGACGGATTCCTTTCTGCTCTGCCGCCTTTATCATTGCTTCAATAGTACTGTAAGCATGTCCGCTTGCAATTGTATGAGTATGAAGGTCTACGTAGTCGTTCATGTTCTGTTCTCCTTTTATATCTCTTGTCTTAATACTGTTTTCTAAATTTCAGACAATCCTATCCTATCCATCATAGCACATTTTCATCTGTCTTTCATACTATAATACAAATGTCTTTTAAGGATGCTCTATGAAACGATTTTATAAAAAAGGTATTTCTCTTTTCTTAATTCTTCTTATGTCCTTCCCGCTTTGTGCCTGCAAATCAGATGATTCTAAAACATTAACAACCGTAAAATTAAATGAAGTGGCACATTCCATCTTTTACGCACCGATGTATGTGGCCATCGAAAAAGGCTACTTTGAAGATGAGGGAATCGAGCTCTCATTGACCACCGGCTTTGGAGCGGATAAAACCATGGCTGCCGTTGTTTCCGGGGATGCAGATGTAGGGTTCATGGGAACAGAGGCAAGCATTTATGCCTACACGGAAGGTGCAAAAGACCATGTCATTAATTTTGCACAGCTTACCCAGCGTGCCGGTAACTTTGTGGTTGCAAGGGAAAACACCGATTCCTTTTCCTATGAAGATATGATTGGAAAAGATGTGCTGGGCGGAAGAGCCGGTGGCACACCGGAAATGGTATATGAATATGTACTCCGGGAAAATGGTGTTTCTCCTTCCGAAGTCAAAATCGACCAGAGTATTGACTTTGGTTCTACCGCAGCGGCTTTTTCCGGCGGGCAGGGGGATTATACCATTGAATTTGAACCATCCGCTACTGCTTTGGAGCAGTCCGGTGACGGCTATGTGGTAGCGTCCATTGGCGTGGATTCCGGCTACCTTCCATATACTGCTTTTTGTGCCAAAGAAAGCTATCTTAAGGAAAATGCCGACCTTATCCAGCATTTCACCAATGCTTTACAGAAAGGCATGGATTATGTAGCAGGTCACAGTCCGGAAGAAATTGCCTCTGTCATTGTACCGCAGTTTAGCGAAACAGATCTTAAAACCCTTACACTTATTGTAAGCCGCTACTATGACCAGGAAACCTGGAACACAGATTTAATACTCCGGGAAGAAGGCTATGACTTAATGCTTACTATTTTAGAAGAGTCTGGTGTTCTCTCCGGTGCCGCTCCTTATGAAGATCTTGTAAATACAGATTTTGCCGAAAAAGCATCGACACTGTAGTTTAAAGTATTAGAAATTAAATCATTATTAAACAAAGAATGTTCCTTAGCACATTTTCGCGCCTGCGGCGGTCGCTTGCGACATCTACCTTATACGCCGCAGTGCGCATCCTCGCGGAGCGTTTTTAACTTTACAGGAAAGCAATTTCCTGTAAAGTTAAAAAGCACAGAATATATAGTAAATAACATTACTATACACGCTGTGCTTTTTATCACTTAGATATCCTTTTTACATTCCACCCTGTTAGCGAATCATAGAAAATGCACCAACACTGATTAACATCATAATTACACCAGCCAGCAATACGCCAAGCATCACTGCGATAACAGATGATTTAAAATCCATATCTAAGATGCTGGCTGCCAGAGTTCCTGTCCAGGCTCCGGTTCCCGGCACCGGGATTCCAACAAAGAGCAGTAATGCCAAGAATAATCCTCTTCCTGCCTTTGCCTGCAGTTTCTTACCACCCTTTTCACCTTTTTCCAGACACCAGCCGAAGAATTTTCCAATAACAGGCTTATCTGCACCCCAAATCAGTACTTTTCTTGCAAAAAAATATATAAATGGTACCGGCAGCATATTTCCAATGATGGAAACAATATAAGATGGTATCAATGGAAGTCCAAAGCCCTGTGAAAATGGAATCGCTCCTCTCAGTTCAATCAGTGGTACCATGGAAACAAAAAATACAATCAGATAATGTAATAACATAATACTCCTTTCCTAATGAATTATGACTGTTTATAGTTTTTCAAAAACGTAATCAGCGTATCCATTTCTTCATCTGTACCAATGGTAATACGCAGGTAATTTGCAATCCGCTCCGGTTTGGAGAAATGACGGACATAAATGTCCTTCTTCTTCAAATCTTCAAACAGCTTCTCCATGGAAATCGTATCGTGGGTTACAAAGAGGAAGTTGCTCTTTGAATCATCCATCCGGTATCCCAGTGCCCGAAGTTCTTCCTTGGTACGCTCTCTCGTTGCAATAATCTTCTGTGTTGTCTCTTTAAAATAAGCTTCATCCAAAATAGCTGCCGTTCCCATTTCAATCGTAAGGGAATTTAAGGTGTAAGAATTAAATGAATATTTAACATCGTTCAAATATTTGATTAATTCAGGCTGTGCCATCGCATATCCAATCCGCATACCTGCCATGGAATGGGATTTGCTAAAGGTCTGGACTACCAGCACATTGTCATATTTATCAATAAGCGGCAATGCAGATGTTCCACCGAAATCAATATATGCTTCATCCACAATAACAATGACATCCGGATTCTGTGCAATGATGCGTTCCACATCTTCTAACGGAAGCAGCTTTCCTGTCGGTGCGTTTGGATTTGGGAATACAATTCCTCCGTTTTCCCCAGCATAATCCTCCGGGCGAATCGTAAAATTCCTATCCAGTGGAATCTGCTTATATGGAATACGGAATTCCTCTGCCCAGACATCATAGAAAGAATAAGTAATATCCGGAAACAGAATCGGACGATTAGAATTAAAAAATGTCATAAAGCACATGGCAAGTACATCATCTGAGCCAACGCCCACAAATACCTGATTGGAATTTAAACCATATCGTTCTGCAATTGCGTCCGTCAGTTTCTCAATCTTTGGATCCGGATAAAGACGCAGCCGGTCGGTATCAAAAGAGGTTAAAACATCCTTTACTCCCGGTGCCGGTGGATACGGATTCTCATTGGTATTCAGTTTTATCATTTTCTCTTTCTTCGGCTGTTCTCCCGGAACATACGGGATAACTTTGCGTATGTTATTTTCCCATGCTTTCATGTCTTACTCCTTCTATCTGCTGCTTGATTTTATCATTCTTTCGTTTTCCGATTTTTTATTCTGCTGCCTTCAGTCCATACTCTGCTGCCAGCTTTGCAAATGCCTGCATGGAATTTACGACTGTCTCATAAGAAGTGCAGTATGCAAGGCGTACATAACCGCCATAGCCGAAGGCACTTCCTTTTACCAGAATCAAATGGTATTTCTTCGCAGCTTCTACAAATTCTTCTTCCTTTGCAACCGGAGATTTCAGCCACAGATAAAATGCTCCCTGTGGTTTAATGCAGGTGAATCCAAGCTTCGTCAGTCCTTCATATAAAGCAATACGGTTGCGGTCATAAAATTCAAGATTGGTCTTTTCCTTTAAGCACTCTGCCACTGCTTTCTGAATGAGGGATGGTGCATTTACAAAGCCAAGAGTACGGTTTGATACGGTAATTCCCTCGATTAATTCTGCGGAATCTGCCGCTTCATCCGGCACTACCACATAACCGATCCGCTCGCCCGGAAGTGATAAAGATTTACTGAAGGAATATCCTACCAGCGTATCTTTATAATATTTTGTCAAAAAATTCTCCTGTACGCCGTCGTAAACCAGTTCACGGTATGGTTCATCGGAAATAAGATAAATATCGGTTCCAAATTCCTCTTCCTTCGCAGTTAAAATTCTGGCAATCTCTTTTAAGGTTGCATCTGAATATACCACTCCGGTCGGGTTGTTCGGATTGTTGATGATAACCGCTCTTGTATCTTTTGTAATTTTTCGTTCAAAGTCTGCTAAATCCGGCATAAAATCTGCTTCATCTGGCATGACTTCCACAATCTTTGCATCGAAGTTTGCGGCATAGCTTTTATATTCACCAAAATACGGAGCAAATACCATAACTTCATTGCCCGGATCTAAAATCGTCTTAAAAATAATATTCAGACCGCCTGCTGCACCAACTGTCATAATCAGGTTCTTCCCATGGAAATTGGTTCCGAAGCGTTCATTTAAGTTCTCTGCAATTGCCTCCCTTACTTCCTCATAACCTGCATTTGCCATATATCCATGCACCACAAGCGGGTCTTCTTTATCCAAAATATCATAAATTGCTGTCTTAATTTTTTCCGGTGCCGGTGTAGCCGGATTGCCAAGGCTGAAATCATACACATTTTCTGCCCCATATCTGGCAGCCATTTCTTTTCCTTCCATAAACATGGCACGAATTGCAGAGCTTCCTGCCATTGCCTGTTTTATCTTTTTTGACAACATATCTTATGCCTTCTTTCTCTTTCTATTCTGTTACAGTATAGCTGAGACTATCCGTAAAATCAATCTGTTTTCTTGTTTCCGATGGGAATCTGCGTGATAATAATTGCCACAAACATCAATACGCAGCCTAAAATTTCTTTTGGTGATAATACCTGTCCCAAGATCACCCAGCCAGCCAGTGCGGAAATCACGGATTCCAGGCTCATAATAAGGGATGCGATAACCGGGTTGATGCCTTTCTGTCCTACAATCTGCAAGGTGTAGCCAACGCCGCAGGAAAGAAGTCCCGCATACAACAAAGGCAGCCATGCCGCCTGAATATTGGAAATGTCCGGTGTCTCTGTAAACAGCATTCCTACTGCTGAAAGTACTCCGCATACAAAAAACTGTATACAGGACATTTTTACGCCGTCTACCTTCGGCGAAAAATAATCAACCACCAGTATGTGAAAGGAAAATGCCAGTGCACATAAAAGAAGCATGATGTCTGCCCGCTCAATGGTAAAACTGCCGTCCTTCATACAAAGCAGATACATTCCCACAACTGCCAGTGCTACACAAAACCACAGCTTGATTCCCGGACGCTTTCCAATAAAGATGCCGATAACCGGAATCATCACAATATACAACGCCGTAAAAAAGCCAGATTTACCAACGCTTGCTTCCATAATGCCAAACTGCTGCAGATTGGATGCAATGCAAAGAATTACACCACAGGCAATTCCGCCTGCCCACAAAGTCTTTTTATCCTCTTTTTCCTGATTTTCTGCTCCTATCTCTTTCTTTTTCTTTAAAACCAGAATAACCGGGATTAGCACCAGTCCCCCCAGAACGCATCGGATTGCGTTAAAGGTAAAGGGACCAATATATTCCATGCCCACGCTCTGGGCTACAAAAGCAACGCCCCAGATGGTTGCGGTCAATAATAATATCAAAGAACTCTTTATCTGCTGTTTCATAAAATCTCCATTCTGTCCTTATTCTTTTGCATAATTTATCATATCGCTCTTATATTAATGCATTTCTTTCCTTCTTGCAAGAGTCGTAACATACAACAAAGAGCATCAAAGGCGGTGCTTTTCATCCTTCCCATTGGATGACACCTTATGCCAATGATGCTCTTTTCTTATGTTAACCAGAATCCCTCTCCCGGATAAACACCTTTTTCTATTTATTTACCGTGTCAATAAAGCGTAAGAATGCTTCTCTTCCTTCTTCGGTGCATTTGTATACACCGGCATCCATAAGAACTTCACGGAATACCAGTCCGATTTCCTTTCGGATAATCCCGTCGATATTTTCTTCCGTAATGCTCTCATATTTCGGCAAAAATTCCTCTACCCAGTCTGCATGCTTACTTAAAACTTCATTGCTCCGTAAATCAGCCCTGGAAAGAATTGCCGTCTTAAGCTGTGCCATCTCGTCCTTCAGACGTGCCGGCAGCACTGCCAGACCCATTACCTCGATTAAGCCGATATTTTCCTTCTTAATATGATGAAGCTTTGCATGCGGATGATATACGCCCAGCGGATGCTCCTTTGTTGTAATATTATTACGAAGCACTAAATCCAGTTCGTAATTATTGCCTCGTTTTCTTGCAATTGGCGTAATGGTATTATGTGGCTCCCCGTCTGTTTCTGCAAAAATAAATGCTGCCTCATCCGTATAGCCACGCCAGGTCAGAAGTATTTTATCTGCCAGCTCAATCAGCCGTTCTGTATCCGGTGCGGACAGGCGGATAACTGACATCGGCCATTTTACAATTCCGGCTTTCACATCTTCAAAGCCCGCAAAGGTAATCTCTTTTTCCAGCGGTGCCTTTGCCATGGCAAATTCATAATGTCCACCCTGGAAATGGTCATGACTTAAAATCGAACCTCCTACAATCGGCAGGTCTGCATTGGAGCCAACGAAATAATGCGGAAACTGTTTTACAAAATCCAGCAGTTTTCCAAAGGTTGCCTTCTCGATTTTCATCGGTGTATGCTTTCCATTAAACACGATGCAGTGCTCATTATAGTACACATAAGGAGAATACTGTAAGAACCAGTCACTATGATTGATTGTTACCGGAATAATACGGTGATTCTGTCTTGCCGGGTGGTTGACTCTTCCTGCATAACCTTCATTTTCCTTACACAAAAGGCATTTCGGATAGCCGCTCTGTTTTGCCAGCTTTGCAGCTGCAATGGCTTTCGGGTCCTTTTCCGGCTTGGATAAGTTAATTGTAATATCCAGTTCACCAAACTCCGTCTCTGCGGTCCATTTCATATCACGTCTGATACGGTATCTGCGGATATAATTGCTGTCCTGGCTAAGAGTATAATAATAATCTGTTGCCGCCTTTGCATCCTTCTCATAAAGGCTCTGAAATTTATGAATTACTTCACCTGGTCTCGGCATCAGCATTCCCATGATTTTCGTATCAAACAAATCACGGTATACTACACTGTTTTCCTTTAAAATGCCATTTTCATAAGCATAATCCAGCAGACGGTTTAATAATTCTTCCAGACTCTCTTCTGCTTCTTCTCTGCTCATCGGAGTCCGTGACTGATAAGCTGCCACAGCGTCCTCATCTAATTCTTCTAATTCAAACAATTCCAGCAGGCGGTTGATGGTAAATCTTTCATCTTCCTTCGGAACCAGTCCGGTTACCATGCCATATTCTGTTAATTTTAAGATATCTTCACAAATCATGACTTACCTCCTGTTTCTTATGCCAGTCTGGATGGACCATCTCCAATTTCTACCACATAGAAATCTGCGCTGTATCCAATTTTCTTTTCATAGGCACTGCCTACTGCTTCAATAAAATGCTCTACTGCTTCATCCTTTACAATACTGACGGTGCATCCGCCAAAGCCTGCACCTGTCATACGGGATCCAATGACTCCATCCACCTTCCAGGCTTCTTCCACTAAGGTATCCAGTTCAATTCCGGTTACTTCATAATCATCCCTTAAGGATACATGGGATGCATTCATCAGCTTTCCAAAGGTTTCCACATCATTTTCTTTCAAAGCTTCCACTGCTTTTAGGGTTCTCTGGTTCTCATATACCGCATGTTTTGCCCGACGCATGCGGACCTCACTTCCGATGGCTCCCTTATATTCTTCAAACTGTTCCTCGGACAATTCACCAAGACTTTTGATGTCCACTACCTTCTGTAATTCTGCCAGTGCTTCCTCACACTCTGCACGACGTTCATTATATTTCGAATCACCCAGACCACGCTTCTTATTGCTGCAGGAAATTACAATTTTAGCATCTTTTAAACGAACCGGCGCATATTCATATTTTAAAGTAGCCGTGTCTAAGAAAATCGCATGCTCTGCTTTTCCCATGGCAATAGCAAACTGATCCATGATGCCACAATTCACTCCATTGAATTTATTCTCTGAAAACTGTCCGATTAAAGCCAGATCCTGATTCGTTACACCAAATCCGAATAAGTCCTTTAAGATATATCCGGTCAGTACCTCAACAGATGCAGAAGAAGAAAGTCCGGAACCATTCGGGATATTTCCAAATAATAACAAATCCAGTCCGGTATCTACCTGCATGCCCTTTTCTCCAAACGCCCAGATAACACCCTTCGGATAATTCGTCCAGTCTGCTTCTTTCTCCGGCTTCAAGCCTTCAATGGAAGATTCCAGCACACCAAGCTGTTCAAAATTCATGGAATAAAATCTCAGTTTCTTATCGGCACGTTTTCTTGCCACGCCATAAGTTCCAATGGTCAGTGCACATGGAAATACATGACCGCCGTTGTAATCCGTATGCTCTCCAATCAGATTCACACGTCCCGGTGCAAAATACACACGGATGTCTCCTTCATCCCCAAATAATTCCTTAAACCTTGTCAAAACCTGCTCCTTCATCAATACATTCTCCTTTCGATTTATTTTCATCCGTTCCTGTTATCCGGCACATTTTCACAGGATATTATTCATCTGTCTTTGTGCTCGTCAGCAACATAATTTATATTTTTTACTTCTTGATAAGATTATACTATATGCCCTGTTTCTTTGCAATATTGCCGTTCTAGTCTGCAACATCTCAATTGCTATTTGGCAACATTTTTCCATATGCATTATGATAATTATAAATAAACACGAAAATATAAATAAATATATAAAACACCAGCCTCTGTTCGGATGATTTTGATACGAGGGAGAGCTGTAAGGGACATTGGAAATTCGATAAAAGCGTATCTGCTTCTGACAACCGGCGCAAATTCACATCCATGTTCATCTGCGCCTCGCCGGTACATCCCTGTACCGGCGTTGCCTGTTTCCGAACGAATTTCATAAGTCCCTAACAGCCCTCCCTCATGCATCTGCAATCATCCAGGCAGAGGCTGGTGTTATTTCTATTACATTTCTATTTTCAATTTTATTTCCGATGTCATTAGAATTGTCTGAACCGAGGGTAGTGTTCTCTTTCCCTGCTTTTATTTTACAATGCTGCTTCAGCGGCTGCCAGCTTGTCCAGTGCACTCTGTGGTACCTTCGCTTTTGCGCCCTCGCTTAAGGCATTATAGGCATTTCTTGCATTGGCTACTGCTGCTGCATCTGTGGCAGTTATCGTATCTGGCAATGCCATGATTGTATTCGTTACATTCTGTGCATCTATACTTTCCTGATTCTGCAATTCCTGCAGTGCCTGTTCATACTGCAACTGTGACAGAGCTGACTCGGCTGCTGTCAGCACATCCAGATTCTTTACATATGCTTTGGCGCTGTCAGATAAAGCATCATACTGGGAACGGACAGACGCAATGGTTCCTGCGGAGTCCAGGGTTACTGTTCCAATGGAGGTGATTGCCTCATCTACTGCAGATGCTGCATCCATATCCTTGCCCTTCTGGCTCTCGGTTCCCGGCAGTTCATAAACAAGCACCGGATAACCAGCTTCTATATTTTCATAAATTGTTTTTGCTGCACTGTATGGAAGATTGATACATCCATGTGAACCGCTTCTTTTATAAATTGTTCCACCAAATGTACTTCTCCAGCTGGCATCATGCATTCCAACACCACCGTTAAAAGGCATCCAGAAAGATACCGGAGACTCATAATCTTCGCCGCGAAGCACCGCATCCTTTGCCTTATAAGTAACACCAAAAGAGCCGGACGGCGTTCCATGATTCTTTGCAAGGTTACCGGAGACAAAATCAGATTCTACCACCAGTGATCCGTTCTTATAGAAAAACAAATGCTGTGCGGTCAGATTGATTTCCACATATGTATTACCATAGTCATTCTCACCATGGCTGTTAGCCGTCTGGGAATAAACCGGCTCTCTTGTTACATCCTTACCGGCTTTCAAATCCTCCAGTATCATTTCCTTTTCAGCTGCATTATCTACCCACCATCCGTAATTTCCACCATAAATTGTCACTGTCTGTCCATAAGAGGTATCCAGTATCCGGTTTCCATAGGCGGTATTATAATTTTTTGCCATAGCTTTTACATAAGCGCTCAATGCCTCATCATCTACAGACACATTGAAATCATCATCCACAGAAAGCCAGGTACTGATGGTTTCTCCATCCAAAACCACATCATCCTTGCCTTCTTCCTGATAGGTAATCTTCATCTGGGTATATTTATTCAAAGTATCCAATGCATCCTGAAATACATCATCCTCTTCTTTTACCTTAGGGTCTTCATAACAGCCTTCCCCGGAAAGGTCAAATTCCGGCTGCATTTTATCCAAGGCTTCTTTGATTTTCTCCGTAAATGCATCCTTATCGATTTTTGTTCCATATACCTCCGGCTGCACTTCATAGCCATCCTTTGTATAATCCTTAATCTGTGCATTTTCGGAATCCGTCCATTTGCTTTCATCCATACAGGACAAATTATCCAGAACATCCTTCAATTTTTCTTCATCAAAAGATATCATAGTCTCCGCTTCGTATTTCTGTGGAGAAATAAGATAGTACGGCCATGCAAATCCATTCTGTTTCTTTAAAAGCTCTTTTACCTGCTTATCAAATACCGGCTCCATGTCAATGTCTGTTCCATTGATGCTCTCTGTCTTATCCTCACGCTCCACCAGTTTCATCTCATACCTGGATGCCTGCTTCGTAATCTTCTTTTCCACACCACTGGTTGAGGAAGCGGATACCCCCACATTATTTATCGTGGTACGAAATGCAAAATGGCTCTGAAAAAACAGTGCCAGTACCAGATAAATCACAACTAATATTCCTACAGGAATTCCGATTACACAAAGGAGTTTTTTTCTGCTCATTTTTTCCTTTGCAGTTTCCTGCTGTTTCTCTTCATTCTTCTTCATATCCCTTAACCTTTCTATTTTGCTAGTTTCCATTATAGTTGACCGTTTTTCTTTGTCAATGAAATCCCGCATTTGTAATATTTATTTAAAAAATGAAACACATTTTCTTGTATTCTTGCACAATGAAAATGTTCCTTTTCCATTAAAATCTTAAGAATTCCATAAAAATTATTAAATTCGATTTTATAGCATTGTTTTTTAAAAAATGCTGTGCTAGAATTCCACCATAGAAGTAGTATTCTTACATTAAAAAAGGGGAATCCGATGTTGAAAAAAGATAACTTTAAGCAAAATCTCAAAGCATTTTTTCAAAAATATAAGCACGCATGGGTTCTGCTGTATGTATTCATATATTTTCCATGGTTTACCTATCTGGAAAAACATGTGACTTCAAATTTCAACGTAATACATACTGCACTGGATGATAAAATCCCATTTATAGAATTTTTCATCGTACCATATATGTTATGGTTTGGATATGTCGCATATGCGGTTCTTTACTTTTTCTTCAAAAATAAAGAAGATTATTACCGGCTCTGTACATTCCTGTTTGTGGGAATGACTGTATTTCTGGTAGTATCCAGCCTCTATCCAAACGGACATTATCTCCGCCCGCATTCCTTTGAGCATGACAATGTCTTCACCCATATGGTAGCCTGGCTTTATGCAACCGATACACCGACAAACCTGTTTCCAAGTATTCATGTTTATAATTCGCTCGGTGTTCACATTGCAATCTGTAACAGTAAAGAATTTAAGGATCGTCCGAAGTTAAAGCTGGCTTCTTTCATTCTTATGGTCAGCATTATTCTTGCAACCATGTTCTTAAAACAGCATTCTGTATTTGATGTGGTTACTGCATTTGTAATGGCTGCTGTCATGTACTCTTTCGTCTACGGCAGGAACTTTGCTTTCGGCCGCAGCAAGGCAAAAGAATCTTTAGAAAAACAGCTTAAGCACATATAGTTTTTATAAAAGAACTGCTGCTCCATTTTGAGCAGCAGTTTTTTTATTTCAAATGTTCGATTTCATCCATCCAGATACGCACTGATGCATCACTTGGCATTCTTAAATCACCTCTTGGTGATACTGCTACCGTACCGACCTTTGGTCCATCCGGCAGACAGGAACGTTTAAACTGCTGTGAGAAGAAACGGCGGTAGAAGGTCTTTAACCATTTCAAAATCACTGCATTGTCGTACTGCCCCGCAAATGCCACCTGTGCCAGGCGATATATTTTTGCCGGAGCAAAGCCAAATCGCATCACATAATATAAATAGAAATCATGCAGTTCATATGGTCCTACAATATCCTCTGTCTTCTGGGCGATTTTTCCATTTTCCGGCGGAAGCAGTTCCGGGCTGACCGGTGTATCTAAGACATCATAAAGTACAGTTGAAAGTTCCTTATTTCCACAGGTGTCTGCATAGTAGTGTACCAGATGGCGCACCAGCGTCTTCGGTACGGATGCATTCACTCCATACATGGACATATGGTCACCGTTATAGGTAGCCCAGCCCAATGCCAGCTCTGACATATCTCCGGTTCCGATTACCATACCATTATTCTTATTGGCAATGTCCATCAGAATCTGGGTACGTTCCCTTGCCTGTCCATTTTCATAAGTGACATCATGTACGCTTTCATCCTGACCAATATCCCGGAAATGAATGCGTACTGCTTCTTTGATATCTACTTCTATCAGCTTTGCGCCAAGACAGCGAATGAGACTTAATGCATTCTCATAGGTACGGTCTGTGGTTCCAAAGCCCGGCATGGTAACTGCATATATCTGCTCTCTCGGAAGCTTCAGCCGGTCAAATGCCTGCACCGTAACCAGAAGTGCCAGTGTGGAATCTAATCCTCCGGAAATGCCTACCACTGTGCATTTACATCCGGTATGCTCTAACCGTTTCTTAAGTCCCATGGACTGAATAGCTAAAATCTCTTCACAACGTTTATCACGCTTGTCCTTATTACCCGGAACGAATGGCGCCGGATCCACGAAACGGCTCAGCGTGGTATCTGATTTATCAATAAAGAAAGAAAATCTAAGATAATCCTTGCCTCTGCTGCCTGCTGCAAAAGTGCTCATTCTCCGTCTTTCGGATACCAGACGTTCCATATCAATTTCAGAATATACCGTCTCATTGGTAAAACGTTCGGATTCTGCTAAAACCGCTCCGTTTTCTGCAATGATATTATGCCCGGAATATACTACATCCTGTGTGGATTCTCCATCTCCGGCACTGACATAGACATAGCCACAGAGCAGGCGGGCAGACTGTCCTGCAACAAGCTCTCTCCGGTAAATATCCTTTCCGGTTGTCTCATCACTGGCTGAAAGATTTACGATTAAAGTTGCTCCTGCCAGAGCATGGGAAATACTCGGTGGGTTCGGTGTCCAGACATCCTCGCAGATTTCCACACCGATTACCAGCTCCGGCAATACATCATCACACTGGAACAAAATATGGCTTCCCATCGGTACATGATAAGCCGGTGCAATATCTACACCCTCCGCTTCTTCTTTTCCCGGAGTAAAATATCTTGCTTCATAGAATTCATTGTAATTTGGAATATGGGTCTTTGGCACGATGCCGATAATCTCGCCTTTGTTTAAAGCTGCTGCCACATTATAAAGCTTGCCTTCATGCATCAGGGGCAGACCAACAAATACAACGGCATCCAAAGCACCGAGTTCCTTTGCCAGCCATACCAGCCGCTCCCTTGCGCTTCTTAATAAAGTCTCCTGTAAAAATAAATCGCCACAGGTATATCCGGTAATGCAAAGCTCCGGGCACACAATGACTTTGGCTCCGTTTGCTGCTGCTTCCATTACTGCCGCTTTTATTCGAATGGTATTTTCTACCGGATCTGCGACTACTACTTTTGGTGTTACTGCTGCTACTTTGATAAATCCATCTCTCATTTTCTTATCTCCCTTAAATCATCCGGACTGAATACATAATTCTCATTACAGAAATGACATTTTACTTCAATCGGTTCTTCATCCTTGATTAAATCATCCAAATCTTTCTTGCTTAAGCTTGCCAGTGCTTTTGCCACACGCTCTTTGGAGCAGTCACAGTGGAAGGTAACCGGCATCGTATCATTGATTTCAAGCTTCATCTCTCCTAAGATTTCCTCTAAAATCATTTCCGGTGTCATGCCCTTTTCCAACATTTCTGTTACGGATGCTATCTGTGCGATTTTCTGCTCTAAGGCATCAATGACTGCATCCTCTGTAAACGGCATCAGCTGAATGATAAACCCGCCTGCCTGACGCACTGTATTGTCCTTATTCATGAGAACTCCTAAACCCACGGAAGATGGTACCTGCTCGGATACTGCAAAATAATAGGTTAAATCCTCTGCTATTTCACCGGTCTGAAGCTCGGTCTGTCCTACATACGGATCCTTTAATCCCATGTCCTTTATAACACTTAAAACACCATTTCCAATGGCTCCGCCTACATTTAATTTACCGGCTGCATTGGGTGGCAATATCACATCTGCCACGCCGGGATAGCCTTTTACACCCCCGTTAGCATTGGCAGTTACCGTAAGGCCATGCATCGGACCATCGCCCTGAATCTGCAGGGTCAGAAGGTCTTTTTCTCCCTTCATCATGCTGCCCATCATTGCTGCTGCGCTCATGGCACGTCCTAATGCTGCTGTTACAATCGGGCTGCTGTTATGACGGACTCTTGCTTCCTCCGTCATCTCTTTTGATGTAATCGCAAATGCACGAATCTGTCCATCTGCAGCTGTTGCTCTCACCATATAATCTGACATTTTTTCTTCCTCTTTCTTCTTATTTCCCCTGTTCTCTTGCGATGATATAAATCCGTTCACTGCAGGCTGTCGGTTCTTTTCCCGTCTCTACATCAAAGACACCTTCCCATTTCATACCGGCTTCTTCGATTAATTTTCGTACGGTTTCTATCTCATACGCCCGCTGAAAATGTGTTTCTTCATATCTCCGGAACAAATCATCCTCTTCTTTGATAAAAAGTGTTAAATCATACTGATTGACCTGTTCCTCCGGGTCATAATAATTTTCCCAGATAAAGCTGCTGTCCTCTCTGGTCTCGCAGAAGCTGTTGTCTCCTAAGAGTTCCTCATATTTATATCTGGTATTCATATCGAAAATAAAGATTCCGCCCGGGTCGAGATAATTATTGACCAGGGAAAATACCTGTCTTAAATCCTCTTCTGACATGATATAATTCATGGAATCGCAGACACTTACTACTGCCCGGATGGTTCCATACAATTCAAACTCCCGCATATCCTGAAGAAGATACAGTATCTCTGTATTTTCCATGGTATATTCTCTGGCTACCGAGAGCATTTCCTCGGAATTGTCCACCCCAATCATATCATAACCTTCTGCCGCTAAAAGTCTCGTCATCCTTCCGGTTCCACAGCCAAGTTCCAAAAGCAGGCCATCGTTTATTCCCTCTGCTTTTAATATGTCCACCAGATATTTTTTCCATGCTTCGTAAGGGACATTGTCCATAAATGTATCATAAACTGTTGCAAATTCTGTATATGCTTCCACACAACCACTCTTTCTGTCCTATTCTTCTGTAATACTAACAATTTTCCCTGATAAAAGCAAGTAGTCGCGCCCTAAGGCTTGATTATTTTTCCCTAAAACTTTATACTTAAAATCATAACACTACTGGGAGGAATTATGACAAACCAATTAGACCACTATATATCCAACCACATCAAAAGTCTTTACCGGCATAAGCTTTTTTCGCCGATTCTATATATGATACTGTTGATTGTTCTTTGGATTATCTTTCCCATCGGCACCATCTTAAGTCCGAGGGTTATCAACGAAAAGACTTCTCTTGATAAATTATATAAAGAGAATGACCGGTATGTCAGTATTACGCTGACGGATTTAAAATTTACCGGATACACACAGGAAGTCTTAGGGCAGACCCATGGATATTACTACTATACGATTCAGGATGGGTGCTGTAATATCGTACTGCTCTCTCCGAAGACCAGCGAAGAGGGACTTCCGAATATTAACAAAGTAACCGTCCATGCCAAAATCCAGACCGCAACCAAATCCTACCATACCCTGCTTTCTAAAATTGCAGCAGATTTGAACTGGACAGACAGCGGTATTTACGGAGAAAGCTCCTCCTATTATATCAGTGAGCCCGGTTTCCGTTACGGCTTCAGTATCTTTCTGATTCTGCTTTTTGCATGCAGTGGACTTTATGCTATTTTCAGTATCATATGTTATTTTGTATACATTCATTTTCCATGGCTGTCACCGCCCTGCCAGCAGCTTGCCCGGTTCGGTTCTCCGAAGACTCTTCTTATGCAAGCAGAAGAAGAACTGGCGACACTGCCACAGCTGGCTACGGAAGATATGTTTATTACCGAGCATTTCTTTATTGAAATCTCTACGGATGGAATTGCCTTTGTTCCGATTCAGGAAATCATCTGGCTTTATAAACATTCCACCCTGCACAAGTTCTTCTGGTACCATTTCAGTATCTCCTATACGCTGTGTATCTCTGCGAAAAAGCACTTATACATCCAGTGTCCGAAGAACTTAAAATCCGATATCGACGGTATCATCGACTACTTAGCAGAAGCAAATCATGATATTCTTGTAGGCTTCAATGAAAAGAACCGCCTGAAGGTACAGGAAATTCAGGGAACACCATTGCAGTTTGAGAAGTTTATTGCACTGTTGAAAAAAAGATTATAAAAAATATGGGAATTCCGCATTACGGTCTTCCCATATTCCCGGTATTTAATATTACCGGCAGGATGTGCTGATTGATTCAATGGCTACTGCCCCGCCACGCACTACTTCGATGGTCCTGAAGCGGCGTTTTAAAAGAGCTATCAGTTCATTGTTGCGGCGTTCTGTCAGCTTGCACTCTAACAATACGCTGTCTTCCCCAATATCTGCCACATCTACTTTAAAGGTTGTTGCAATCTGAAATACCTCCGCTTTATCTTCCACGCTGCAATGCAGCACTTTTGCGAAAAGAATCTCTTTCATATGGATTGGTACATTGGTTAAATCAATTACCTTAATGACCTCTACCATACTGTTTAACTGCTTCTTAATCTGTTCAAATGTAATATCATCACTGGTTACACAGATTGTCATACGGGACACACTCTCATCTTCCGTGGTTCCTACGGTAAGACTCTGGAGGTTATAGGATTTGCCGGAAAAAAGTCCGGAAACCTTCGCCAGTACACCAACCTGGTTTTCTACATATAATGCAATCCATCTGTTTTTCATACCAACGTTCCTCCTATTTCAAAATCATCTGGCTCATTGCAGTTCCACTCTTAACCATCGGAAGTACAATGTCCTCTGTTGCAATCATAAATTCTATTACGGTAGAAGTCTTTTTATTCTTCTTTGCCTCTTCGAAGGCTGCATTCATTTCTTCGGTGTTCGTTACACGAATACCCTTTGCGCCATAGCTTTCTGCCCATTTCACAAAATCCGGTTCATATACTGGGCAGTCTTTTCCCGGTCCCTTACAGTTGTTCGGACATTCCTTATGCTGACGCAGGCAGGTTGCAGAATAACGTTTTCCGTAGAAAAGCTGCTGCTGCTGGCGAACCATGCCAAGATAAAAATTATTTAAAATGCAGACAATTACCGGTGCATCCTGGCATACTGCAGTTGCCATTTCCTGCATATTCATCTGGAATCCACCATCTCCGGTGATACAGATAACCTCTTTTTCCGGACAGCCGATTTTTGCTCCGACTGCTGCCGGGAATCCAAAGCCCATTGTTCCAAGGCCCCCTGATGTAATAAAGGTTCCGCCACGTTCCATCTCAAGATACTGGGTTGCCCACATCTGATGCTGCCCAACATCTGTTGCAATAATGGCTCCTTTGAAATGCTCATTGATTCCTTCCATAATCATCTGCGGGGAAAGTCCCTTATCTCTTCGCATTTCCAGAGGATTTTCTTTGTTCCATTCCTCAATGCGGGCTATCCAGGCTGTTGTTTTCTTCGGTTCTGCCCACTCTGATAATTTTTCCAGTGCGGTTCTTGCATCCGCTACTACCGGTACATCCACCACAACGTTTCTGGAAATGGATGCTGTATCCACATCTACATGAACAATTTTTGCCTTTGGTGCAAACTCATTCAAATCGCCGGTAATGCGGTCATTGAATCTTGTTCCGATGGAGAATAATACATCACACTCAGAAACTGCCATATTGGCTGCATATCTTCCATGCATACCGCAGTTTCCCATATAATAAGGATTGGATGTGCCAATGGCTCCTTTTCCCATAATGGTGGTAACAACCGGCACCTGCATTTTAGTAACAAATTCATCGAAAATATCATTGGCACGGGCAATGTTGATTCCGCCTCCGGCAAGAATCAATGGTTTCTTGGCACTCTTTAAAAGCTTATATGCCTTTTTCAACTGTCCGATATGTACGCCCTCATTTGGCTTGTAACCACGAATCTGCACACTCTTTGGATAATCGGATGGTCCACTCTCTAACTGGATATCCTTTGGGATATCCACAAGAACCGGTCCCGGTTTTCCGGTGGTTGCAATGTGAAATGCCATGCGGATTATTTTTCCCAAATCTTTTCTGTCCCGAACGGTTACGCCGTATTTTGTTATGGAACGGGTCATTCCTACAATATCAACCTCCTGAAAGGCATCATTTCCAATCAACGGAAGTGGCACCTGACCGGTAATGCAAACAAGCGGAATGCTGTCAAAATGTGCATCTGCGAGTCCTGTGATAATATTGGTGGCACCCGGTCCGCTGGTTACCAGGCATACGCCCGGCTTTCCGGTAGCTCTCGCATAACCTTCTGCCTCATGAATCAGTCCCTGCTCATGTCTTGGAAGCACCAGGTGAATATCATCCTGTTTATATAATTCATCAAAAAGGTCGGTGACCATTCCGCCCGGATAACCAAATATGGTATCCACGCCTTCTTCCATCATCGCCTTTACAAATAATTTTCTTCCTGTAATATCCATCTAACATCCTCCTCTATATCAATCCCATGGTCTTAAGGATAAAAATCCAGCCAGTTAAGGTAAATGCTCCCAAAAGCGTTGTTGTCACAATAATACTTGCTGTCAGCACACCATCATTTTTCATGTTCTTTGCCATAATATAGCAGCTTGGTGTAGTCGGTGATGCAAGCATAATCAGAATTGCAATCATTTTTTCTCCGGTAAATCCCAAGGCTGCTGCCACCGGAAGTAATAAAAGCGGCTGTATCACAAGCTTGATTGCAGATGCTGCAAGGGTCGGTCTGATTTTTGCCAGGGCTTTTCTTCCCTCAAAGCCTGCACCCAGTGCAATCAACGCCAGTGGTGTTGCCATCTTTGCCACATTATCAATGGTCTTATCTACCATGGTAGGAAAATCAAGGGACAATAATGCTGCCACCATACCAAAGGCAATTCCAAGGATAATCGGATTCTTTAATATGTTAAGAAATGCTTTCTTGATTCTGCCACCATGTACTGCCTCTTCTCCCGCTCCATCTTCATTGGCTTCAAAGGTCAGTACAATAACAGAAAAGATATTATAAAGCGGCACTGCCCCGATAATCATCAATGGTCCCATGGCAGAACTGCCATAAATATTTTCAATAAAGGCAAGTCCCATGACTGCGGCACTGCTCCGGAAGGAGCTTTGCACAAATGCACCACGGATGGATTTATCCTTTACAAAAAGCTTTGTGGCTCCCCAGATTACCCAGAAACAGGCAGTACTTGCCAGTGCACAGAAAAGCACATATTTCAAATCAAAGATTTCCCGGATATTTACCGTAAAAATATCCCGAAATAACATAAATGGCAAGGTCACCTTAAAATTAAACTTATTCGCCACCGTCACAAAATTATCATTGAGCATACCAATCTGCTTTAAGATATAACCGATTACCATCACAAGAAAGATTGGCATGGTGGTATTTAAACTGAAAATAAGATTATTCATTTCTTACACGTTTCTTTCTGCTTATCTTATTCTTTCATATTTTAAGAAGTAATACTCCAGATCAAAATAGGTCTGTTCATCACTGTCTTCTGTAATCTGCCATTCTTCCTTTTCATCCAGATTCGGGAAATAGGCATCTGCATCATATGCATAGTCAATCTTAGTAATATGCGCTACATCGCACTCATCCAAAAGCTGACGATAAATGCTTTCACCGCCAATAACATAGACATCCTCACTGTTATACTGCTCTAACTCTTTATGCAGTTCGTCTAAATCATGCACCACAATGGCATCCTTCACTTTATAATTCTTATCACTGGTCAGTACAATATTGACACGGTTCTTAAGAGGCTGTCCATTTGGAAAGCTTTCCAAGGTCTTACGTCCCATGACTACCACTTTCCCGGTTGTGGTCTGACGGAAAAATTTCATATCATCCGGAATGCTTACCAGTAATTTATTCTTATAGCCAATTGCCCAATTAGCATCTACTGCTGCGATTAAATTCATCTCTTTCACCTGCTCCTTTTATATTGCGATTGGAATATCCTGAATCTGTGGTCCTGTCACATAATTATCAAGACGTACATCATTTCTGGTAAATTCATAGAAATCCTTTACATCCGGATTCAGCCAGAATGTCGGTGCGTCATACGTCGGTCTTTGAATCAGTTCCTTTATAATAGGAATATGCCGGTCATAAATATGTGCATCTGCAATCACATGCACTAACTCTCCCACACGCATATCGCACACCTGTGCCAGCATATGCATCAGTACTGCATACTGGCAGACATTCCAGTTATTGGCAGCTAAGATATCCTGGGAACGCTGATTTAAAATTGCATTCAATGTCAGCTTATCGTCCCCCTTCTTCTGGGTTACATTAAAGGTCATGCTGTATGCGCATGGATAAAGATGCATCTCACTTAAATCCTGATGTACATATATGTTGGTCATGATTCTTCTGCTGAAAGGATTGTTCTTAAGGTCATAAATCACACGGTCTACCTGATCAAACATTCCTTCCTTATATTTATGCTTTACTCCCATCTGGTAGCCATATGCTTTTCCAATGGAGCCTGTCTCATCTGCCCATTCATCCCAGACATGGCTGTGTAAGTCATTGACATTATTGGACTTCAACTGCCAAATCCATAACATCTCATCGGTACAGCTCTTGATTGCTGTCTTTCGTAATGTAATTGCCGGAAATTCTTTGGATAAATCATACCTGTTTACCACACCAAATTTCTTAATTGTATAAGCACTGGTTCCATCCTCCCAATGTGGGCGGACCTTTTCTCCTTCTGTACTTACCCCGTTGTCCAATATATCCTGACACATATCGATAAAAATTTTATCTGCCAGACTCATGCTGCGGCACCTCCTGCGCTAGTTTTTTCACTGTTTAGAGTATATTCTAAATTAATATTGTATCGGATAATCCCACCAAGCGCAAGAGTAGAAAATTTAACATTACAAATTTATGATTGTATCTTGTGCATTTTCTTTTTTACCTGCAAGTTGTCTTATCAATTTTTATTATTTTATATATTATGTAATCTTAAAATCTTTCTTTTAAGATTTATGTTAATTTGTTTTCTGATTTTATTATTTTTTAGAAGAAGGGAATGTGCCGGACTGGGGAATGGGCGGAAGAATTGGTCTATCCCAATATGAACCGGTCTGTTCTAATATGAATTGAATTATCGTAGTATGATTGGTTTTTATTTTATCAAAATTTATTATGTCTTGTTTTAATTTCAATAATTCGTCATTGATTCTCGTCTCTTTATTGCATTGCATTTTTAAATATAGAAAAAGTACCCGTAAATTTTTCTGTTTTTTACGGATACTTTTCTTATCTTTCTATTTTGTCGATTCGTTAAATCATTCTTTAACTTTATGCTTCATCTATGGCTTTTCCAATGTCATGGCGCATATACTTGTTATCGAAGTCTACCCACTCCGTTGCCTTATAAGCATTGGCTCTTGCTTCTTTTAAGGTAGCTCCCTTGGCTGTGATGCCAAGTACACGGCCTCCGTTGGTTACAATCCTGCCTTCGGCATTTAACTTGGTTCCGGCATGGAAACAGTAGTAACCTTCTTTGCCATCAAAGTTCTCAAGACCTTTGATTTCAAATCCTTTTTCATATGCCACCGGATATCCGTCAGATGCAAGAACAACGCATACGGCTGCATTATCTTCAAACTGTAAATCAATGGTATCTAATTTACCGTCTACGCAGGCTTCCATTACATCAATGATGTCATTTTTCATTCTCGGAAGAACTACCTGAGCCTCCGGGTCACCAAAACGGGCATTGTACTCTAATACCTTGGGTCCATCCTCTGTCAGCATCAGACCGAAGAAAATAACACCTACAAATGGTCTTCCTTCTGCTGCCATGGCATCTACGGTTGCCTGATAGATATATTTCTTACAGAAATCATCTACTTCTTTGGTATAGAAAGGACTTGGAGAGAAGTTACCCATTCCACCGGTATTTAAGCCCTGGTCGCCATCTTTGGCACGTTTGTGGTCCTGTGCGGAAGACATAATCTTAATGGTCTTGCCATCTACGAAAGAAAGCACGGATACTTCACGACCTGTCATGAACTCTTCTATTACCATATGGTTGCCGGCAGAACCAAATTTCTTATCTTCCATGATTTCTTTTACTCCGGCTTTCGCTTCCTCCAAGGTGTTACAAATCAGAACACCTTTACCAAGTGCCAGTCCGTCTGCCTTTAATACGATTGGCATTTTTGCAGTTTCCAGATACTCCAATGCCTTTTTCGGGTCATCAAAGGTCTCATATCCTGCGGTCGGAATGTTATATTTCTTCATCAAATCTTTGGAAAATGCTTTGGATCCCTCTAAGATTGCAGCATTCTTTCTCGGTCCGAATACTTTTAATCCTTCTGCTTCAAATACATCTACAATTCCACCGACCAATGGATCATCCATTCCTACGATGGTAAAATCAATCTCTTTTTCCTTTGCAAAAGCTACCAGCTTGTCAAATTCCATAGCTCCAATGTTCACACATTCTGCCAGCTGTCCGATTCCGGCATTGCCCGGTGCACAATAAATCTTATCTACACGGCTGCTCTTTGCTACGCTTGTCACAATTGCATGCTCTCTTCCGCCGCTTCCAACTACTAATACTTTCATGCTGCTCCTCCTAATCCGGTTATTTTTCTTCTATTTTTCATTCATTTCTACTTAATCTTTATTTACTTTTACTCAATTCTAATGGTCTGCTTTTGGAAGAATCTTCACTTTCCCGTCTTCGACTTTTACTCTTCCATTGGCAATTAAATCAATTGCCTGTGGCATAATTTTCCACTCTGCCTGTTCCATCACACGACGCTGCAGAATCTCCGGTGTATCATCCTCTTCAACTGCAACTGCTTTCTGTAAAATGATTGGGCCGGTATCTGTTCCTTCATCCACAAAATGCACCGTAGCTCCTGTTACCTTCACTCCACGGGAAAGTGCTCCTTCGTGGACTTTTAATCCATAGAAGCCTGTTCCACAGAAAGATGGAATCAGGGATGGATGAATATTGATTATCCGGTTGCGGTACTGTGCAATCATTTCCGGTGGAATTACCACCAAAAATCCTGCCAGCACCACCAAATCTACTTTATATTCATTCAATTTTTCTAAGAAATCAGCATTGAATGCCGCCCGGTTCTCATAGGATTTCGGAGAAATGCAAAGTGCCTTGATATTATGTTTTTTTGCACGCTCTAAGGCATAGGCATTCGGATTATTACTGATTACCACTTCTATCTTTGCATTGGTAATGGTTCCATTATCCATGGCATCGATAATTGCCTGAAGATTGGTTCCACCACCGGATACTAATACTGCAACTTTTAGCATAATGTAACACCCTTTTCTCCGTTTTCAATCTTACCAACAACATATGGCTTGTCTCCGGCAGATTTGATTGCTTCCATGGTTTTATCTACATCTTCCGGTGCAACTGCAAGTACCATACCTAGTCCCATGTTGTAGGTATTGTACATCATTTTCTCTTCTACATTTCCTTCTTTTGCCATCAGGGTAAAGATTGGTGGAATCGGATAGCTGTTCTTTTCAATCACTGCATGTTTTCCTTCCGGAAGCATACGTGGAACATTTTCATAGAAACCACCGCCTGTGATATGGCTGCAGGCTTTTACACGGATGCCGGCATCTTTGATGGCACGCAGTGCTTTTACATAAATTCTGGTTGGTGCAAGTAATGCTTCTCCCAAAGTAGTTCCCAGTTCTTCATGGTATGTATCAAGGGTTTCTTTATCCATAGTAAAGATTTTACGAACCAGTGAAAATCCATTGGAATGTACTCCGGTTGATGCCATACCAATCAGAACATCACCGTCTGCCAGGGTCTCGCCGGTAATCATATCTTTCTTATCACATACACCTACTGCAAATCCAGCCAGGTCATATTCATCCTCTGCCATCAGACCCGGATGCTCTGCGGTCTCTCCACCAATTAATGCTGCATCAGACTGAAGACATCCTTCTGCTACACCTTTTACGATGGCTGCAATTTTCTCCGGATAATTCTTACCACATGCAATATAATCTAAGAAGAATAATGGTTCTCCACCTGCACAGGCAATATCATTTACACACATTGCTACTGCATCAATACCGATGGTATCATGCTTGTCCATAATCATGGCGAGCTTTACTTTCGTGCCACAGCCATCTGTTCCGGATAACAGTACCGGTTCTTCCATTTCTTTAATCTTCTCTAATGAAAATGCTCCGGAAAATCCGCCCAGTCCTCCAAGAACCTCTGGACGCATGGTCTTCTTTACATGCTCCTTCATCAGTTCTACGGACTTATATCCTGCCTCAATATCCACGCCTGCGTTCTTGTAATCCATTGTTCTTCCTCCTGAAATTATTCTTTATCTTGCTCTTTATTTTTTCAGTGCAAGTATGGAAATGCTTCGCATTTCCATACTACGGGCTTTCGCCCTATCAGACCTACAGAACCTGCCACCGGCAGCTTCTTACGGATGCTTGGCAACCTTTTAATCAGCCCGTTTGGACTGCCAGCAGCCCAACGGACTGCTTATAAGGTCTGGCACTGTTCAATGCTACTTACATTATAACGTCATTTGCTTATAAAAACCAATTATATATAGTAATACCACTAATTAGTTTTACTAATTAATGGTATCTGGTTGCTTATTTCTACTTATAATTTACTTTTATTTCAATCGGGTTGTCCCATCTAATATGGCATGGGTCAAAGTATCTCCCTGATAGGATAATTTCAACGAAAAGAAATTCTCCCTCTCTTCTAACAGCCGGAAAAATATCTTATCACCCTCCCAGATTGGCAGGTCATATACTTCTTCCTTTGGCACCCATTCCAGTGTTCCTTCGTTGCACTCGGTCATCGTACCGTGGAATTCATCTGCCGTATAAAGAAACATATATTCTGTCGGCCACGCATCGGAATCAAAAGTGACCACGCCCCGCAGCCGGTAAGAATCCAAGGTAAGCCCGGTTTCTTCTTTTACTTCCCGAAGCAGACATTCTTCCGGAGATTCTCCTGCTTCAAAATGACCGCCAACACCAACCCATTTATCTTTATTTACATCATGACTTTTCTTCACCCGGTGCATCATCAGGTAGCAATTTTCCTTTTCTATATAGCAAAGCGTTGTATTTTCCGAACGTCTTTCTTCCATTTTTCTTTCTCTCTTCCGCTTTCTTTTTTACTTTCTTCCATGACTCTATGGTTCTATGCCGCTATCCGAAGCTTCCGGAAGCATACTTTGAAATAAATAATCTCGGCAATTGCTGTAATCGACCAGGAAAATGCATACAAAAGATATAAGGATGCAATGGTTCCAAAATATGCAAAAATCGTATATACCCAGATTACACGGAATACGCAGGAGCCCATGATAACAATAATGGTCGGCACAATGCTCTTTCCAATTCCGCGGGATGCCGCAATAGTGCAGTCCATAAATGCGGAAAGTGCATAGGAAAATCCCATAATCTTAATCCGCTCCATTCCGGCTTCAATTACCTCCGGTTTGCTGGCAAAAAGAGACAGGAACTGTCTTCCGAAAACCACCAGCAGCCCACCAAAAATTGCACCTGCCAGAAAAGAATACAATAAACTGATGCGGTAACTTTTTATCATGCGTTCCCTGTTTCCTGCCCCCATATTCTGTCCCATGAAACTGGCGCATGCCGTATAAAATGCTGTCATAATATTAAAAATCAGCGTATCTGCATTGATTGCCGCTGAATTGCCGGACACCATAACCGCATCAAAGGAGTTGACTCCGGTCTGCACAAAAAGATTTGCAATTGCAAAGATTGCATTCTGCATTCCGCCCGGAACACCAAGCATCAACACGCTTTTCGCCGCCTCTTTATGAAAACGCAGTCTGGAAAAGTAAAGCCTGCAGCTATCCTTTCTCCGGCACAGATGAGAAACTACCAAAATAGCTGACACATACTGTGCAATGACGCTGGCAATTGCTACTCCGCCTGCTGCCATGTTACACTGGATAACAAAGAAAAGATTTAACAAAACATTTAACACACCGGCAATACTCAGATAGATAAGCGGAAGCTTCGTCTCGCCGATTGCACTTAAGACACCATTTCCAAAATTGTAAATTGCAAGTGCCGGAAGCCCCAATGCATAAATCCGAAAATATAGTACTGCGCCATCCATAAACTCTGATTTCGTATGTAATATATTTAAAAACGGCTCCGCAAATATATTACATATCAGGCACAGTATAAGTCCTGCCACCAGACAAATCAATGCCGCCGTGTGCACGGTTTCTTCCGTTCCCTTCGCATCGCCTACTCCCAGTTTATGCGCTACCCTTACATTAACACCGCCACCCATTCCAATCAGGAAGCCGGTAAATAAGGACACCAGCAGCGTGGTCGAGCCAACCGACCCAAGGGGGATATATCCTGCATATTTTCCTACAATTGCTACGTCACTTAAATTAAATAATACTTCTAATATCTGAGAACACATCAACGGTATGCTAAAGAGGAAGATGTTCTTCCATAAAGAGCCGGATGTCATCCCGATACTTTTTCTTCTGCTTTCTGCTTTACTGCTCATAACTTTATTTCACTTTGATTGGTTTGCTGTTCCTTTCCTGCCATATATCTTCTTTGATAATAATCCATTGTACGATAATCTATTACATCACGCAATCCTCTTACTTTTCCATAGTTAAAGAAGGATAAGCATCAAGCATAGACTGTCTTGCTTCTTTTAAAAATTGTACTACTCGTTCCATGATGTAATCCATTCTTTAATATCTTTTATAATCTACGTCACGTCATAGGAAGCCTTGTCGTTAGCAGAAAGACAGAATTGTTACTGAGCTTACATACGCATACATAACATCGCCTTTCGTGTTATGGGCTAACAGGTATCCTTAACCACTTATTTTATAGCAAATTCTTCAACGAATATATAGCAGTTAATGTGAACAGAACGAAAATTTTTTGATATTCTCGCCTAAAGTTACACAGAAACGCTCATCCTCTGTTAGTCGCAAAAGTATATTTTCAACAAATCTGTTGTTGCTTTGTCATTTATGACAGCCCGTCCTATTGTTATGCCATTGCTGATGATAATATATTCTCCGTTTTCATATCTGGCATTTACCAAATCATCTTCCCTTTTTAAGTCTATACATATACTTGATATAATTCCACAAATCTCCTCTTGTGAGCTTCCGCTTTTTATCTCATAAGCATAATCCGCATCTCCTATCTCATTCAGATCAGTTACCAAACAATACTCCGCTCCATTCNNNNTATACTCATTAAATAAAAAGATAACTACAAGCGCAATGAATGCCGGAAAAAAGATACCGCCAAACCGCTGTGCATAATTTTGTTCTTCCCACCGCTTGCCATGACCACCAAACAGCGGTATTTTCATCTGCACCAAACCTGCTCCTATACTTACAAGCAAAAAATAAAATATAACTTTTATCAAAGACTCATCCCCCTTTTAATCATTAATAAAAATATCGTTCTTAAAACGACGCCTACTAACCATATAAAACGAAACACCTTGTTATATCTTGAACTATTAGAACACGGAACAAGCCAATGTTCCTGTGGAAACCCCAAAAGGTCTTCTTTTAATTCCTGCTTCAATTCCATGACTATACTCCACATTAATCCAAGCAGCACAATGCACACCGTTCCATAATATGCAATGCTGTTAGCTTTGCCTTATCGTACAAATTTGCAGATTATTCTTGGATTTGGCTCAAATCAAATGCACCGTTCTCAATCAACTGCAAAATTGTGTCTACCAAGTTGTTCTTTACAGTTTCACTTTCATTTTCAGTGCCAGAATACTCTACATAAATAGTGTTCTCTCCCATATCAAAGGTTGCATAATATATTACGGTTTTGATACCTTGACTATTTGACTTTGTTACGAAATATCCTGCATTGATATCAACGCCGTCTACACTTGAAGTGATTGTATTTCCATCAATGATAGTATCTAATAGATTTACACCCTGTTTAGAAACTACCATTCTTGTATCACCAATTTTTCCCTCAAAACCCAGAATATTATGATTGTCAGCATCAAAGTAAGCATCTGCGGTAACAGGCAAGTCTGCAAAAAGCATTTCAATTTCAGCAT
>QWCV01000417.1_pt1 | contig 50061 bp, 42 predicted proteins | sample 1972621 | NCBI WGS metagenome assembly QWCV01 (sample SAMN09866699, study PRJNA288562) | Human gut metagenome isolate pre2_stool, whole genome shotgun sequencing... | isolation source: gut | host: Homo sapiens | place: USA: California | reverse complement strand
TAAACTCGCCAAATCCTCGGATAAGGACCTGGCGAGTTTTTGATTTTTAGTCTCGCTTAAGAGCAACCTGAAATATGATTACTTTTTCAGTGCCCTGCTCAAAGCCGGCTTTTTATGTGTTCTCTTTTAATGATTTCTGCACGAAGAGGGACTCCGGGGATATTTCTGCAAGTTGATGAGGAAAATATCCACTCCCTGACCTCAGTCTTCCTCGATGGCGTTGTCGCGCTCGGCGGGGTTTTCCAGGAGATCTTTTTGACGGAGTTCCTCGGCACGGTGCAGCCAGACCTGGATTTCATTCTCGCGCATCTGACGTGGTTCCGGGGCCATTTCGGGCATATTCGCCAACAGTTCCTCGATGCTGGCGGCCATGGCCTGCGCGCCGCGCCAATCGCCATGCCCGTATGCCCTCACAAACAGGTCCGTTCCCTTGTCCATGTCCCGCTCACAACCAATACCGAACGAATAAAGGACACCCAGCCTATACGCATATTCCTCCGGATATGTCTTTTCGGCCACTTCCGTCCATCTGAATAACGGCTTGGTCCAGTCCGTATCGTCCGTGTGGTCCGGAAATGCCAAATCCCAGTAATAATCGCTCAACGCTTCGGCGGCAGGCGGATAACTGCCGGCTATCGACTCATAATACTCCACCCCTATCTCCGGATCGCCACCCTTGGCCATATCCATATAATAGTCGCCCAGCCACATCACTGCGTCATATCGCCACGGACTGTCTATCTTGGAACTCAGCTCATAGAAACGCTCGGCGTCGTAATGGTCATACTTCTGACGCGGGCCGCCCTCGGCCTGGTCGGGTGTCTCGGCATTCTCGCACATATATCCCAACAGATAATACCCCAGTCCATCATGCCATTCCAACGCCGCCTTCTCGGCATATCCGAAGGCCCGATCCATGTCCTGTTCCACTCCTATGCCGTCATGGTATATCAATGCCAGCAGACCGGCGCGTTCGCTGCTCTCCGGTGCGTTAAGCACAAGGTCCGCAGCCTCCTGCAATGCCTCGGGACGCTCATCCTCCTCCCCTATCAGTTTATAAAACTTATTTTCCAGTTCAGTCTCCATAATTCAACCTTCGACATTCATAATTACCGCCGTTATGTTGTCCTTTCCACCGGCCAGGTTAGCGGCATCCACAAGCGCCCTGGCCGTGCACGAGGGCGATTCAAGAATCTCCTGTATCTTCGCGTCGTCGATCATGTCGCACAGGCCGTCGCTGCATACCAGGTACTTGTCGCCGGCCACAAACTTGGTCGGCATTATGTCAACGAACGCATCGGGCACCCCCATCGCGTTGTAGATAAGGTTCGACGGCACGGTCATATCCCCGAGGCGGTTGCGCTCGGAGTGGTCAGTGGTCAGCTGCTTCAGATGCCCGTAGCGCAGTCTGTATACACGGCTGTCGCCACAGTTCAGGCAATAGGGCTTGCCGTCGTAGATCAGAAACCCGGTCAGCGTACAGCCCATTCCCGAACCATTGGCGGCCATCAGTATCTCATGGTTTGCACCTGCAAACCATTTCTTTATCGCCATCACCAACTCTGAGGAATCCATGCCCGGTTCCAGACGGTCGGAAAAACCGCTGAACGAAGTTACCGCCATCTCCGAGGCCACCTCGCCGGAGGCATAACCTCCCATGCCGTCGCACACAATTGCAGCCAGCTCGGTGTCGGGCTTTATGGGCAGCGTCATGCTGATCCGTCCGTCGCGTATCTTCTGACCGGCCACAAGCGCCATGTCCTCATTGTTGGAGCGCAGACGTCCCACATCGCTCTCCACATCGAACCGTACAGTCATGCTCATCTTACAACGAAATCATAGAAATTGGCAATCCGCACTATATTCCCCACATTGATTCGCACGGGCTGGTGGGGCACACAGGCCACGCCGTTCACCTTCGTGCCGTTGCGCGACCCGAGGTCGGTTATGGTCCATCCGGCGGCGTCCTGTCCCAACGAGGCGTGCGTGCCGGATATATATATGCACTGTCCCAACTGAGCCGTGTAATTGCCGGTGGTTCGGCCTATCACCGCGCCATGCACCAACGGAATCATGATGTTCATGGCCGCGCAATACAGGTCCACAGGCATTGCAGGCGGTGTATATGTGCCGGTTCGCGGCTGCTCCGGCTGTGCGGGTTCCACAGGCTGCTGTACAGGGCCTTGCGGCTGTTGTTTATCCAGTTGGTCGGCGGCTACGAGTTCCTTGCCGCACCGGCCGCAGCGCTTTCCCTGCCCCTTGCCGAATATCAGGTGCTCGGGGCACAGATACATCATCGCACCGCACTGGTCGCAATACCGGCTGTCGGAGTCTATCATTTCCCCGCACTGCGGGCATTTCTTCTGATTGTCCATAGTTGATTAATCTTTAACGATCATATCCTCGCGGCGCAGAATGTATAGTTCGCTGTTGTCGAAATCGGGATTTCGGAGCAATTCGCGCAGGCGGCGTCCCTGGTTCAGCTTCACGCGGTCGAAGTAATTGCGGGCCTCGCGCGCGTTGGCGAAGTTCCGCCCCTTGTTATAGACCAGAACGTTGAAATAGCGTCCCATCTCGGTCTCGGCACCGTCGTCCATCTTCAGTCCGGCCTTCCTTACGACGCTACGGAATATATTGCCTAATTCCCCGGCGGTGTAGTCCTCGAAATTGATACGCCGCTGGAATCGTGAATCCATACCGGTGTTGGTATCGATCCACTGCTGCATCTCGCGGTGATAGCCGGCGGCGATGCACACGAACTTCCCTTTCAGGTCCAGCAGTTTGGTCAGCAACACAGGCATGGCGTCCTTGCCGAATCCGTTCGGACCGTCGTTCAGTCCGTATGCCTCGTCCAGGAACAGGATTCCTCCGATGGCACGGTTTATCATCTGCTCCGTTTTCGGGGCGGTCTGACCCACATACGGAGCTATCAGGTCCTTGGGCGTCACCTCAATCACCTTGTTCGACGGCAGCAGTCCGAGCGAATAGTATATGTTTCCCATGATACGCGCCACGGTGGTCTTGCCCGTGCCGGGATTACCGAGGAACAGCAGGTGGTCAAGGTTCAGCTTATGCCTGCCGCCGTTGTCGGCGTTGCGCTTCTGCTCCACTATCAGCGTGTCGGCTATCTCCCTGACGGCATCCTTCACGGCTTTAAGTCCCTCCAGTTCGTCGAGTTCCTTCATGCACTCCTCCACGTCTATCTTCTTGGGAGCGTCGTATGGAATATCGCACTTTTCTATGGTATATAGTTCCTCGTCGGTCAGTTCTTCTGTTATATTCCCGGAGATGCGGTCACTCTGGCGGTCCTTGGTCGTGTTGAACAGTTTCACCATCTCGCCGGCGTTGCCGAACTTCTCGTCCTTGGCGCTCACCATCTCCTCTACCTTGAGGTTCAGCAGTTCCTCGGCTTCGGGCGTAAGCCTGTAACCCTCCTTGCGGGCGTTGAGCATGAATATCTGCACCAGTTCATCGACCGTATAGTCGTCTATATGGATGCTGTATGTGAAGCGGCGCTTCAGTCCGGGGTTGGCGTTATTGATGAATTCGTCCATTTCCTGCTTGTAACCGGCGAATACGGTCACGAACTTGCCGGCGTCGTTCGACATGCGGGTCATCAATGCCTCGATGGCCTCGTTGCCCGACTTGTCCTTCACGCCCGACGGATCAGCCGGCATGAAGGTATACGCTTCGTCGATAAACAGCACGCCGCCCATCGCCTCGTCCACGGCTTTCTCCATATTCTTGCCGGCGGAGTTGACATAGCTGTCGAGTATATGCTTGCGTTCCTTGCACACCACATGACCCTTGGGCAGAATGCCCAGAGCCTTGAACACCTGTCCCATCCGCTTGGCCACTTCGGTCTTGCCGGTGCCCGGATTGCCGGTGATGATTATATGGATGTTGGGCTGCTCCACCTTGCCGCCCCGCATGGCCTTGATTCGCGCTAACTTTATCCTGTTGGCGAATGAGCGTATCTGTTCCTTCACTCCCTGCATACCGATGAAGTCGTCGAACCCTTTCAGCAGTTCGTCGGCCGACAATACGGTCCGATCCCCCTCGATGTCCGCAAGGTCTATCTCGTTTTTCTTCGTCTCGTCGAAGGTGCCATCCTGCCGTGCCTTGTCGTTGCGGGCTATCAGGGCCGACACGGCCTGCTGATACTTGTTGCGCACCTCGCGGGCGTTGCCGAAGTTGCGGGTCTTCATCTTCTCCATCCGCTCAAACACCTGGTCCAAATGTTCCTCGGCCTTGGCCGACAGCGTATAGCCTTCCGGACTGCTTTTCACCATCCGCCGGAATATCTCGGCCAGTTCCTTGCCGGTGTAGTCACGGAAATTTATAATTTTGTTGAACCTCGACTCGAGTCCGGAGTTGGAGTGGATGAACTCGCCCATCTCCTTGCTGTAGCCGGCCAGTATCACTATCACCTTGCCGCGACGGTTCTCCGCCAGGGTCAGGATGGTGTCGATGGCCTGCTGTCCCACCGCGTCGCTGTCGTTCTGTTTCAGCGAATATGCCTCGTCTATGAACAGCACGCCGCCCATCGCCTTGTCAAATACTGAGCGCACCAATTTCGGGGTCTCGCCCACATACTGTGACACAAGGTCGTCGCGGCCCACTTCCACCAAGTGACCCACCGGCAACGCGCCGAGCGAGTTGAGGGCGTCGGCAAACAGGCGCGCCATCGTGGTCTTGCCCGTGCCGGGATTGCCGAGGAACTGGAACTGGTCATATAGCTCGACCGTGGCACCGGGGCCGAGGCGCTTGCGCTGCTCCTCGAGCTTGAGCGTTATCTTGCGTATCTCCTCCTTTATCTCGTCGACACCCACATATTTGTCGAACGACCGCATCACCTCCTCGTATGTCTTGGGTATGTATTCCGTGCCGTCGATCATGTCGGGACCCGCGGGCTGACCCTCGGGAAGTACGCCCAGACATTTCAGGGTAATCTCGTATGCGCGGCGTTCGGCATTATGGCCGCCGGCTCCCTTGGCGCCATCGGGGTTACGGCGGTCGTTCAGGTATATCCGTTTCAGCTTCTGCCGTCCCTCGTCGCTCAGAGTGCGCCCGCCATTGGCGAGTAGCAACCGTTCGGTTATGTCCAGCAACCCCTCGTCGCTCAGTTCAGGCGTCTCTAAGAAATAGTTTACCGCCGACGCCGGTACCGGATTCTCGTCGAAAAACTTCTTAAGCCGCTTTCCGCCCAACAGTATTACCACAGGCTTTGCGGCGTCGCCGCGCCATTTGCGTATATGCTTGATGATATGGTCTATCGGCGCCACATCCTTCTGCACTCCGTCCGGCACAAGTTTGTCGGCCTCCTTGATTATCAGGACTCCGTTTCCGAAATTCTTCAGATTCTCGTCTATCTTCTCAACGAATTGTTTGTAATCGGTCGGGTCTATGATCTTCGGCACAGGATTGTTCACCAGCCCCTTCTCGTGCAGCAACGCGGCTATGGCCTTTGCCACGGTGGCCTTGCCCGTACCCGAATCGCCTGTTATGACGAAACTGAGTTCCATGCGGAAGTTCAGGTTGTGAGCGTCGTTGTATGCCTTCATGGCTGCTCCCTTTGAGGCTATGTCGGCCAGCGTGGCGCGAATCAGGTCCTTGTCCACCAGTATGTCGAGTACGCCGCCGGCAGCCTGGTCCTTTGCTCCGTCAGAAGCCGTGCCTTTCGCTTCGCCCGGAGGCGGAGGCGGTGTCTGTATGGCGGCCATCGTGGCGCCACACCATTTACAGTATCTCGCTATGTCGCGGTTGTCCTTACCGCATTTATTGCATTTCATTTCTTGGTCAGTTTGTAGGTGTAACTCGAACCTTTGTGGTTGTTGGCATAGCTGCCCTCTATCGTGTCGTCGGCATCCTTGGCTTTGCCGATGGTGTATGTGATGTAATGGTCCACCGTGCCGTCGGCCTTCACCACGTTCAGCTTCAGCTTCTCGGGATGCTCGGGGTCAAGCGTACCCTTCAGCTGATGGTTCAACGGATGCCTGTAATTTATGGTCATTTCTCCCGTCACCACATACTTGCCGTCGATGGTGTCGGTCGTCAGCGTCATCGTGGAATTGCGGTCGTCAAACCGGCCGGTGTATGTGCCGTTGTACATCTCCATAGCCTGCGACTTGGCGGAGGCTTTGCCGGTGGCATAGCTCCTGAACCATGCGCTACCGGCGAATATCAGCACGGCCAACAGCAGTATGGAGAATCCCTTCAATGCCATCTGTCCGCGTCCCTTGCGGGCGTTGGAGGCATTGTCCTTATATACTATGGCCGGGTATTCGGAGTGCATCCCGGGCAGCAGTTTGTCGCGCGAGCCGAACGCCGCTCCGATTTCGGCATAGGTCGCGGCATCGTTCAGGTCCATCGTGCCGTAGTTGTCAACGGGCTTCCGCGACAGATAGACTTTCTTGAACAGCTGCGCGGCTCCGGCCCAAAGCACAAGCGCAAGAATGGCTATCAGTATCCAAGGCACCGCCGGCACTATCAGCACGAACACCCAGGCTATCAGGGCGTACACGATGATGCCTGCGATACCCCCGGCCAACAGACCGGCCTCGGCTGCGCATACCAACGCTACTAAGATGCCGATGATGATGCCCACCCATTTGCCGGTCGATTCCAACGCGGTGCGGAATATGCCCGAATCGGTTGTGGCGAACACATATCCGCCATAGATGCAGGCTATCAGCAGCGGCAGAAAACCGAGCACTATCGCGGCGATTTGGATGGTGCGCGTTCCGGCGCGGGCCACGGTGAACTGTGCCTTGGCGTTGCGTATCTTATTATGCGTTTCCTCGGCGTTGCGGGCCGACTGCGCGTTGGGCACATGCTCCTGCATGAATTCCAAATATTCCTTGGTTTTCTGCAAGTAGGGCGTTTTCTTCAGGTCAACCTGAGGATTCTCCTGGAACTGCACGGCGAGCCAGTCCTGTACCATCGCGTTTACCGCGTTGTCACGGTCCATCGCCTTGCGTATCTCGGCCTCGTGCTGCTTGAACTCGTCAAGGGTGGTGATGGTCAGATTGTCGATGTACAGCGGACACAGGCGCGACGGCAGCAGCCCGGCTATCATCTTCATCTGCGCCACGCCGCCGTTGAAACGTCCGTACTTACGCTTATTGTCCGTGCTCTTGAGGTTCAGACATTCGCGTATCCACTCTATCTGCTTGTCATACTTGCCTTTCGACCGCAGATACTGGCACACCCGCGAATCAGCGAAGTCCTTGTAAAACGGTCCCGGTGTCAATTGCCTGGTGAAGGATGTATGCTCCAGCCGGTTCAGGTTCTGCCAGTCCGCGGGATGCTCGCCTATGTGCCGAGCCAACTGATTGGCAAGGTCATCGATTGTGAGCCATTCGGAATCCTCGCGTTTCCGCACTTTCTTGAATAGGTAATCGACATTGCCGCATACATGGTACACCATGAACCATCCGAACGGACCGTCGTCCATAGGATAGTTTTTCTCCCAGACATCTTCGTACAGTTTCGCGTCGCGCCCCTTGACCCATTGCTTGAATTCCTCGCCGGCAAACATGGAGATGTCCCGCTTGCCGAAATCCTCCATATAGGAATCGGCTTCTTTTTCCATCAGCGAGCGCAGATGCTCGAAGTCCCGGATCTCGAAGTCATCTTTGCCGGAATCGGAGTCCCCGCGATACATGAACGGCAGGTCGGGGTCTATTTCATAACACATCTCGTCCAAGGCCGATATGGCGCGCTCCTCCACCGCCTCGATGTAGAAGTCCACGTCTATCGGGGCTTCGATGTGACGCAGGTATATCCACAGATTGCTGTACGGATCCTTGAGGGCATTTGCATATAGCCTGACATTACGGAATATGTCGCCGGCTATCTCGTATTCATCCTTCAGCACCTTCTTGGTGAGGTTGGATGTATAAGGCATATCTTCGTCCAGGAGCAGACAGGTGGCGAACAGGCCGGCATCCTGATCCTCGGCGTAGGTGTCCTCGGTGTATGTCAGGATGGTCTTTTTCAGCTCAGGTTCGTCGTTATCCTCCATCCAGTCGGCCACCATGTCGGAGTAAAGGTATTCCTTGGCCAGTTTCTTGTTGGCCCACATCATTTTGGCCAATTCCTTCTTGGTATAGGCTATCAGGTTCTTCTCGCGGCTGAACACCACGCGGAAGTCGGTCTTGAGTCCGTCGTATGTCGGATCTTCGTAGATGGTCTCTCCCTTCGACCATTTCACCACCTGGTCGAAGCCGGCGCGAATGTCGGCGTTACGCCGCGTCAGCGCCTTGAGCAACTGCAGGTTGTGGCCGTCTATCTCCTTCACGTCGGGATACGGCAGTGTCTCCTCCTCCTTGTCCTTTACTAATTTCTCCTCGTTGGCTATCAGGTTGCCCTCACCCTTCCACATGGCCAGCAACGTCATGCCCATGGCGTAGAAATCGGAAGGTGTGGATACGTATGTAGGCTTGTCGTAGTAGTACTTGTACATCTCGGGGGCGGCATACACAGGAGTACGGCCGGCATCGGTCGTGGCGCGCTTCTGGTCGTCGAGCATCTTTGCTATGCCGAAATCGGTCAGCACGAAGTCACGTTCCCGTTTGTCTACAAACATGAAGTTCGCCGGCTTGATGTCGCGGTGCAGGATGCCGTTCTTGTGGCAGAAGTCGATGGCCATTGCCATGCGCGGCGCCAATTTTCTGAACAGGTCCTCCTTCCCTTTCAGCGACACCTGCGACAGGTTGCGCCCCGTGTAATAGCGCATCAGCTCGTAGTCGTGCTTCGCCCCGTTGCCGAAATCCATAACGCCATGCTCGAACACGTCTACGGTCAGACCGTTGCCGCGAAGGGCTTTCAATTTTTCAAGCACTTCATGGTTGGGGTGACGGTGTGCGTTATAAATCTTAAGCGCGTACTTTGTGCCCTTGTGCTCCACCAAGAACACCCTCGCCTCGCCAGACTGGCTGGATATGCACTCCTTCTTTTTGAATTTTACGCCGTTTATCTCGAATTCGGCCACCTGCGAATCGTCGAAAGCCACCTGCTTAGCCGGTCCGGCCGCAGCCTGACCCGTCGCCGGTCCTTCCACTCCCGGCGGCACCGCAGTCCCGGATGGTGGCACCGCAGTCCCGGATGGTGGCACCGCAGTTCCACTCGGCGGCACTGCCGTCCCACTTGGGGGTACAGCCGTGCCTGACGGCGGTACCAGGGTGCCCGTATTATGTTCGTCAGTACGTTTCTTACTCATTGTTATCGTTGTTCAAATATTCAATATAAGTATGGGAACGTCAGATGTAAGCTGTGTTTTCAGTCTGATTGAAGGATACTACTTCTATTTCTTCGGTTTTCCATTTGCCGCCAAGTTCAGGCCGCGTACACTCCGAAGGCTGGCGATGGGAACAACCACAGTAATTACATACCCACCATACTCCTACAGTTTCTTTCTTCTTGATTTTTTCAATAGCCACGACCTTGCACGCGCACATAAAGCCACGTTGGATTTCGGGCGGGTCCGCAGGGTCGGGAATCAGGTCGTCGAGAGCCCGCTGCATTTCCCGGCTCTTTTCGCGCTTCTTGGCCTTCAGTTCACGGAGGCGTTCACGCTTCTTGGCCATGCTTTCCTGATCTGACTTACGCACAGTCGCCGGCTTCGGTTTCGGGGCATCAGGCACCGGCCCCGCAGCATCACCGAGCAGATTCTTGTATTCGTCAAGTATCTTGCGGGCATTGTAGTCCAACGGCGAAGCGGCGTCAAGGAACGAATCGTCAGGCTCACCGACCTCTCGCTCCAGCCGTTCTATCTCGTCGTTCAGCTGTTCTATTTCCTGCGCCACCTGTGCCACGCACTGAACGCGCCGGTCCTGACGCGCCCGTTCTATCTGACGGAAAGCCTCGGCTGTAATCGGCGTGTTGCAATTGCCGCAGAAGTGCCTGAACGCCAACGCTCCGCAGTTGGGACACTTCGTTCCGCCACGCGGATTGCCGCATTCACTGCAGAACATTTCATCCTGATCCATGGTGGCGCCACAGAACGTGCAACGCGAGCCGCCGTCATCGACAGCCGCACCGCATTCCTCGCAAAACTTCACTCCGTCCTCTAACTCAGCGCCGCAGCGCGCACACCGCTTCGCGGTCACGGCATCAACTTCCTCCTGCGACAGCTGACGAGGCCGGAAATTTGCGTATTGTTCCCTCTGCTTCTGTTGTTCCTGCTGTTTTTCCATAGATTGCGGAGTGTATCAGTCAAACATTACCCTTGGATTCATCTGCGACGGCGAGCGCCAGTCGATGCCGTATTTCTCCATCAGCAGTTCGCGCTTCATGGCCCAATACTGGAAGCAGAAACCCATCTGACGCGGCACATTAGCCAACCGTCGGTCAAGCTCTGCCTCCACGTCGTAATATATCTTCTCCCACTCCCGGGTATATTCCACCGGATCTGTGCGCAAATGGCCAATCTTCGGGTCAAGCATTATCTTGAACAGTTCCGTCTGCGTGAACATGTCTGCCATGGCGCGTTCCAGTTCCTTTGTAAGCCGGAAGTCGAGCCAGTCGCTTTCCTCAAGAAGCAGATGCAGCTTCATCCATTTTCTGACACGCCCTTTAAATTCGTCCGTCAGGTTTCCGGTCTTGAACGCCATCAGTATGTATATCAGCAGCAGTTCGTACTCGGCATGATGATAAACCGTTTCAGACACTGCATCGATGATGCGCGGCAACGTCTCTGTCATTGCCTCCCATGCCACGTCCTCATGGCGGATCATCTCCAGAACTTCCTGTGCGAGCTTGTATATGGGCCGGTAATCCTCCAGCTCCGTGTATGTCTCTGCCAACAGTGCATACAGCTGCAGCCGAGCCAGGTCTTCAACACGCTCCGTGTCCTCGTTCTCGATCATACGGATCATGCAGTCATAATAATCCACGTCGTTGCGAAGACGTTCCTTATCGTCCTTCACATCAAGTTGCTGACGCATATCGAACACCATATCAATCCGTTCTTCAATGCTTTTTGATCGGTCAAAAGTGATTTTCTCTATAAGATGTCTTATCCCCCGCGGTCGTACCATGGCAAGTGATTGAGTTTTTCAGTTAATAATCAGAGTCCGGACGTTCCACAGCCTCCATTTCCGCAACAAATATAGCATATCTACCCCACATTACCAAATCACGACCTATTCACAGTTTTGCATTTACTGTTTTTTAGTTGTAATTTTGCAATTAATTCCACAACCTTAATTAAAAAATAGTAAATCGACATGAATTTGCATTCTCTATATATCGCCGCAATAACAGCGGGAGCCGGTGCGGCATTCGCACCCCTGGCACTGAACGGAGCTGACACTGTGGCTGAAGCCCGCGGCTTCAGCTCCGACGTTATCCTATCCACCGACGCCTACCGCTGGCAGGGAGACACCATCTTCCAGAACGAATTCAAAGCCTGGGCCGTCTCGCCCGAGGAAATACGTTCCACCTACAAGGGGCGTCCCGGTTACTTCATGCCGGTGGAACAGACCTGGAAACGCAAGAACGACCTCTCCTCCTACCCTCGCCTCACTTCCAACAACAGGCTGCACGAGGCCATCTACAACATGGGCCTCGACGAGATGGTGAACGCCGTGGAGCCGGACACCACACTGCGCACCGGCAAGGAATGGGCCGGCGTGTGGACACGCGACGTGTCATATTCCATCATCCTGAGCATGTGCTATATGCAGCCGGAGGCTTCCATGATCTCGCTGATGAAGAAGGTGAATCCTTCCGGTCAGATAATCCAGGACACCGGTTCGGGCGGTGCGTGGCCCATCTCAACCGACCGCATGATATGGGTGGTGGCCGCATACGAGATATACAAGGCCACAGGCGACCGCCAATGGCTCGAGCAGGTGTATCCCGTCGCGCTCCGCAGCATCAGGAAGGATATGGCCACGGTTATGAGTCCGCGCGGACTCATAAAGGGCGAGACCAGCTTCATCGACTGGCGCGAACAGTCTTACCCCAAATGGATGCAGACCGTCGACATCTCTCAGTCTGAGGCCATGGGCACCAACGTCCTTTATGCCGCCGCGCTCAACGCATGCGCGCAGATGGCCGACATACTCGGACAGCGAAAGGAAGCCGCCCGTCTCAAGGCTGACGCCGATGCCCTGACCGACGCCATCAACAAATATTTCTGGCTCGACGACAAAGGCTACTACGGAATGTACACCTACGGACGGGACCACAAGATCATGAACCCGCGTGCGGAGACTTTAGGCCTGGCCCTCTCCATCCTCTATGACATCGCACCGGCCGAGCGTCAGAAATCAATCTCAACCCACAATCCGCACACTCCGTTCGGTCCCGCCATATTCTATCCGCAGATCAGCGACATGCCCAGCTACCACAACAACGCGCTGTGGCCTTTCGTGGCATCATACTGGACACTGGCCCAGGCCAAGGCCGGAAACGAGGCCGGAACAATGGAAGGCATCGGCTCGGTGTTCCGCCCCGCCGCCCTGTTCGCCACCAACAAGGAGAACTTCAACCTGGACAACGGCGACTACTACACCGAACTCAATTCCAGCAATATGCTCTGGTCGCTGGCCGGCAACATAGCCATTACAACCCGCGTGCTGTTCGGCATCCACTTCGAGAAGGACGGCCTGCTTATCTCCCCCTTCGTCCCCAAGGCCCTGAAGGGAACACGCACCCTCGACAATTTCAATTACCGTGGTGCCACGCTCAACATCACCGTCAACGGCTATGGCGCCAACGTGGCCAAAATCACCGTCAACGGCAAGGAATACGCACCCGGCAAGACCATCCCGGCCAAGAGGCTGAAAGGAGTGTGCAATATAGTGGTGGATATGGACTGCAAGCCTATACCGGCAATGGACGTGAACCGTCAGCCCAACCGCAAGGCTCCCCTCACCCCGCAGACATGGCTGTCGAACAATCCCGCCCTTAACGGCGAAGGAGTGCCCGTCAACAATTACCTGCAGTGGAATCCCATCGAATACATTTCCAAATATCAGGTGCTGAAGAACGGTATGCTTGTGGCCGAGACGCACGAGACCTCGTGGCCGGCCACCGAGCCGGGCGAATGGCAGGTAATCGGCATCGACGCACAGGGCGTTCCCTCTTTCGCCGGCGAACCCCGCAGCAACCGTCCGGTCACCATATATCAGTTCAAGAACGAACGCACCGACATGAAGTCGCCCGAACGCTGCAACGCCCCGGCCGACGGCGTAAAGGGTTATACCGGCCAGGGATTCGTGGAGATTGACAGGACCACCGACCCCGAAACCATCAACATCAAGATACCCCAGAGCGGCATGTACACGTTCGCCCTGCGTTATGCAAACGGCAACGGACCCGTCAACACCGAAAACAAGGCCGCCATACGCACCCTTATGCTCAACGGCAGCAAACGCGGCACGTTCGTAATGCCGCATCGCGGCGTCGGAAACTGGGACGACTGGGGCATGTCCAATCAGATTCAGGTGCCCCTCACCGCCGGGACATATACAGTAGGCATCACATACAGACCCGAAAACGAAAACATGAACATCAATACCAACCACGCGCTGATTGACCAGTTAGTGGTCGAGAAGGCCAAATAAGCCTGACGACAAGATATGAAAGACACCGGCACATCCAGATCCGCCATCGTCCGTCCCGATGTCATAGGCAAGCTGCAATGGGGCATGCACATCGTCGTGCTGCTCCTGTCGGCCGCGCTGATATACATGATTTCGGTCGATTCGTTCCGCAACCTTGATTTCTATCAGGAACCCGGATTCCTGAAATGGCAGTTCTGGATTTGCATGGTGTTCCTGGCCATATATTTCATAGATTTCGCCCTGTCCCACAACAAATGGCGTTATCTATGGTCGCAGAGCATATTCCTGATAGTATCCATACCCTATCAGGCCCTGATAGACAGATTCGGCATACAGATTCCCGACCAGATGTCCTACCTGATCCGATACATGCCACTGATACGCGGGGGATACGCCATGGCCTACGTCGTGTCGTGGCTGACGCGCAACAAGGCCACGGGACTTTTCTTCGCATACGTCATCACGGTGCTGTCCACGGTGTATTTCTGTTCGCTCACATTCTATATGTTCGAGATGCGTGTCAACCCGATGGTGCAGGATTATGCCGATTCGTTATGGTGGGCCTGCATGACAGTCACTACCGAGGGATGTGACATTTCCGCCGTCACGGGCACCGGGCGCGCCCTGTCGGTGCTGCTGGCCCTTATGGGCATTATTCTGTTCCCGGTCTTCACCGTTTACGTCACCGACCTGATTCACCGCCAGCGCCGCAAGTCCGAGGCTTAGACACTGTCAGCATTGCTTTTGTCTCAGGAAGCCCGGCCCTCTCTGTTTTGTCCCGGCCGAAGTCGCTTCAGCGGCTTCCTGTCGTCAGTGTTTTGTTCCGGCCGAAGTCGCTTCAGCGGCTTCCTGTCGTCAGTGTTTTGTTCCGGCCGAAGTCGCTTTAGCGGCTTCCTGTCGTCAGTGTTTTGTCCCGACCGAAGTCGCTTCAGCGGCTTCCCTGTCGTGTTCCGACACCAGACTGTTGAACACATTATTGCGTCCTATCACTTCGCGGCGGGTATTGACCTCGTCGCGAAGTTTCTCCGTATCGTCGGGCGTAGTATCGAATCCGCCGTTAATCAGATGATCCAGGCCCAGCAATATCATCGTCATCGCGCCTAAGATCACTATCACGAGTATTACCTTTATAAACACAATCATATACAATTCAACACCCGCAGCCCCCTCCCGGTTCGCCGGTCGTAACATTCTTACTCCCGGTATATGGATATTATATCTTATATGGATATTATACCCGGAGGCTTACCGCAGCCACCGGTGCAAGCCATTGCACGTGCCGGGCTTACAATTATTTAACCCGTACAAAAGTATTCTATATTTTTTTAACACGACCAAACCTTATTTGGGGTGAAATGTTATAGTAGTAAAAGTGAATGAAAACACAAAAGCATTCCACTTGAACAGGTATATCAACATTAAACATCAAAATTATAAGTTATGAAAAGAACAGTTTTATTTCTCGCTGCATTGATGACGGTATCACTGTCATGGGCACAGCTTAACAAGAGCGAGGTCAAGAATCTGACTTCCTTCTTATCGCAGACCGCAGCCAACGGTGAGACCAACGCCGCCGCCCTGGGCATCGGCGTCAAGAATATCGCGGCCGCTCCCGGTCTGAAAGTCGAGAACGGACACATCGTCGAAATCGACTGGAGCCACAAGAAACTGGCCGGCGACCTCAACCTCTCCGGTTTCACATACCTCAAGAAAGTAAACGTATCGGACAACAAGCTGAACACGCTCACACTGGCCAACAACCCCGCGCTGTACGCCGTGAACGCCAGCCACAACCGACTCACCGACTTCACCGTTGCCGGATGTCCACAGGTAATGAACCTGAAGCTGAACAGCAACCGTCTGGCCGAAGTGAACATTACCTCCGTGCCACTGCTTACGACACTGAACCTGTCAAGCAACGCATTCGAGGCCATCGACGTCTCGAACGCCAACAACCTCAAGACGCTGAACGTAATCGGCAACAAGCTGGAAACACTTGACGTAAGCGGCTGCCAGAACCTCAAGAACCTCTACGCAGGATTCAACAACCTCACCAGCATCACGCTGCAGGGACTTCTCAACCTCGCAAACCTGAATATCAACAACAACAAGATCAAGAAGCTGTATATTCAGGATCTGCCCGCTCTGAGCACCCTGCTTTGCTCCGACAACCACATGACCCAGCTGGCCGTGACCAACTGCAAGAACGTAAACGAAATCTGGGCTCCCTACAACGACCTTACCGAATTCTCGGTCGACAATGTCCCCTCTCTGGCTTTCGTAAATGTTGAATGGAACGACCTCACGCAGCTGTTCCTCAACAACCAGACATACCTGCAGCGCGTCAACGCTTCCAACAACCAGCTCATCACGCTGGACGTAAGCAACGACCCGATGCTGACCACCGTCAATGTCACCTACAACGACATGCTCACCGACTTCCGCGCACAGAACTGCCCGAGGTTGGCCCACGTGATAGGTTACAACGAATGGGATCCTTACTGGGAGTAACCTTCAACCCTCATATATTGAAAGAGTCCGGATTTTCTTAGGGCACTGAAAAAGTAATCACTTTTCAGTTTTCTCAAATAGGGCTAAAAGTCAAGGGGGCTGTGTCAGAATAGGCACAGCCTCTTTTGTAACCTGCCGTAAAACATAAAACGAAGCCCTGACTTTCACAAGCCGGGGCTTCGTCATGTCAGAAAGTTTTTTGTAACTTAGTGACATAAAACAAATTAAATGTCTACAAAGTTACATACAAAATCTTACAATAACAATAGGTCGTTCCTGACAATTGATCCGAATGAGGAAATCAGTCAGAACAATCCCGTCCGTGTTGTTGACAGTATCGTAGAGAATCCGGATCTGAAAGACTTCAGGGAACTGTATAAGGGAAAGGGTCGTTGTCCCTATCACCCGAAGATGATGCTCAAGATAATCCTGTACAGCTATATGAACAATGTCTATTCATGCCGCAAGATTGAACGACAGGTTCAGCGGGATATTCATTATATCTGGCTGGCGGCTCAGGAACGACCTGATTCTGTGACCATCAACCGCTTCCGTATTCGAGTAAAGAATGAGATCAACAATATCTTCACACAAGTGGTGCCGGTATTGGCCAAGAAGGGTCGGAGTGACCCTCAACGATTTCAATAAAAAAGGCAGCATCAATGCCGCCTTCTACTTTGCGGAAAGAGAGGGATTCGAACCCCCGGAGGTGTGACCCTCAACGGTTTTCAAGACCGTCGCAATCGACCACTCTGCCATCTTTCCTATTTCACCTCAATCCTTCGACCGGGCCGCTATTTTTCTTAGCGACTGCAAAGTTAGTCTTTTTTTGCCACTTTGCCAAATTTACTTCCTATTTCTGTTCCATCAGAACTTATTTAAGAAATTTATGCATTATTTTTACATTTATTTTTGGTATTTCATAAACTTTAAGCTATTTTTGTCATCTTAAAGACAAGATTGTGTTTATTGTCAGGTTAATTAAAAATGATAAAAGCGACAACAATGAATAAGACCTTCAGACATATTGCAGTGGCCTGCGCCTTGTTCGCCGGCATCTTCAGCATTAGCGCCCAACTCCCGTCAGTGCAGCTCAAGGACCTGAGCGGCAAACCCGTGGACAGCTCCACACTGAGCAATGACGGCAAGCCCTTCATCATCGATTTCTGGGCCACATGGTGCAAGCCTTGCGTTCGCGAGCTCAAGGCCATACACGAATCATATCCCGACTGGGTGGACGAGACCGGCGTAAAGCTATATGCCATCGCTACCGACGATGCCCAGAATTCGTTCAAGGTCAAGGCATTCGCCGAGAAACAGGGTTGGGAATACGTTGTGCTGCTGGACCCGAACAGCGATTTTCTGCGCGCCATGGGCGGCAGCAACGTGCCTCACACCGTGCTGCTGGACGGCAACGGCAACATTGTGGAGTCCCATTCCGGTTACACCGACGGCTCGGAGGAACACCTTATAGAGCAGGTGCGTAAACTCACGGCTAAATAACAACGGTTAAACAATCGCGACATGAACCTACGTCATGCAATGATATGCGCCACGGCCGCAGGACTCTGCGTTTGCGCCGAGCCTTCACAAGCACAGAACAAGGTGGCAGTCCACGGTTCCGTGCAGGCAGACATCCTTTTCCCCGAGAAGGATCACTCCATCGGCGCAGTCGAGGATTACGACTCCCCTATCCTGTTCAACACATACGCCGATGTAACGCTGGCCAGCAAATACGTGGACGCCGGCCTCCGCTTCGAATTCATGAAATGGCCTCTGCCCGGCTACGACCCTGACTTCGCCGGCTGGGGTTTCCCTAACATATATGTCAAAGGCAAGCTGAAGGGAGTTGAGATTACCGCCGGCAACTTCTACGAACAGTTCGGTGCCGGATTCATACTGCGCACCTACGAGGACCGCGCCCTGGGCATCGACAATTCCATACTTGGCGGCCGCATCAAAGTGAACGCCATCAAAGGCCTTAGCATCACTGCCTTAGGAGGTATCCAGCGCGTGTTCTGGGACTGGAACAGGCACAACCAGGTGTATGGAGCCAATGTGGAGGGATATTTCCAGGACTGGTTCCAGGGGCTGCGCGACCGCGACGTGTCGCTGACGGCCGGACTCAGCTGGGTCATGAAGCATGAACAGGAGGAAAACGTCACTCTTGCCGGCACCGACTACCGTATGCATCTGCCCAAGGAGGTGAACGCCGTGGACGCCCGCATCGGATTCAACAAGGGAGGCTGGAACCTGCAGGCCGAGTATGCCTGGAAGGGGCAGGATCCGTCGTTTGACAACGACTACACCTACAATCACGGCCAGGCCGTCATGCTGACCGGATCATATTCGCGCAAGGGACTCAGCGCCACGCTGCAGGCCAAGCGTAGCCAGAACATGTCGTACCGCACCCAGCGCATGCGCGACGGACTGCCGGCGTTCATCAACTATATGCCGGCATTCACATATCAGCACACCTACGCGCTGCCTGCCATATATCCTTACGCCACGCAATATGGTCCCGGCGAATGGGCCTTCAACGGTTCGTTCGGTTACACTTTCCCCCGCAAATCACCGCTGGGCGGCAAGTACGGCACAAGCCTTACCGTCAACCTCAGCTACATCAGCGGTCTGGTGCATGAGGGTGACCCCAGGAATCCCATCAACGGCTCCGTAATGGGAACCGACGGATACAAGTCGCCCTTCTGGAAGATGGGCCACACCAACTACTGGGACTTCAACCTGATGCTGGAGAAAAGACTGTCGCGACCCGTCACCATGCAGTTCATGTACATGAACCAGCGTTACAACAAGAAAGCCATAGAGAACGAGGGAGGAAATATCTACAACAACATCCTTGTGCTTGACACCAAATGGAAAATCAACCGTAAGTTCGTGCTTCGCGGCGAGGTGCAGTACATGTTCTCGCACCAGGACAAGGATGAGCGCGAATTCATGGCCGAGCATCCCGAGCGCGACCAGAAGGACTGGTTCTACGGACTGGTGGAATTCTCGTGGACGCCCTATCTTATGTTCTCGGCCTCCGACATGATCAACGTCGGTGGCACCGGCAACAACTACTACATGTTCGGACTGACCGGCACATATCGCAGCAACCGCCTGATGCTCAGCTACGGCCGCACACGCGAAGGCTTCGACTGCTCGGGCGGCATGTGCCGCTATGTGCCTGCCACCAAGGGGTTCAAGATTTCCTATTCCTACAATTTCTAAGAGCATACCGCAATGACTGTCATAAAGAAATTCATATACGCCGCCGCTGTGATGACCGGACTGGCCGCATCGCTGACCTCGTGCGACATCGCATCCGACGACCGCTTCATACTCGAGGACGAGGTGGTGCCCCAGCGTAACGTGCTGCTGATGGACTTCACCGGCCAGGGATGCATCAACTGTCCCAACGCCCACGACGTCATGTCCGAGCTGTCCAAGCAATACAACACCGACGGAAACACAAACCTGATTACCGTCAGCATCCATGCCGGCGCGCAGGCCATGTCGGTAGACCGCACCGACTTTTCCGCTAACCGCATCGGCCTGATGATAGCCGAAGGTCAGGAAATGAACGATGCCTTCAGCATCAACGCCTGGCCTACCGGAGCCGTCGACCACATCAACGGCAAGGACAACACCCTGCTGTACGCCGAATGGCCCGCTGCCGTACGCTCCGCTTTCGAGAAACCCACGGACATAAGCATCGAAGCCACGGCAACGCTGAACGACGACCGCATTGCAGTCTCCACCAACGTTCACTCCACTTCCGATCAGGACATCGCGCTGCAGGTATGGGTGATAGAGAACGGCATCACGGCTTCCCAACGTCTTCCCGACGGCAGCTTCGACACGGAGTACATTCACAACCACGTATTGCGGTTCGTGCAGTATCCCGTCAAGAGCGGCAAGCCCATGCAGCTGAAGGCCGGCGTGATCGGCACCGACGAATGCACCATCCCGCTGAAATGGACCGACAAGGAACGCTGGAACCGCGACAACCTGCAGATTGTGGTCTTCGCCTTCCGAGGCTCCGACATCCTCAACTGCACCATCGCCAATCCCGGCCCCGCTACTCAGCCCGAATAGCCAGCGCGTAGCCGCCCTGAACTCTCCCCGTAGCGCGGAGCCTTCCGGCCTCTCTCCGTAGCGCGGAGCTTTCCTGCCTCTCTCCGTAGCGCGGAGCCGTTCTGTTAAGGAGCTCAGCTCCTTCCCGTTTTAACTTAAACCAAAACACCACAATATGAAGAAACATTTACTCTTAGCATTAGCCCTTATCCCGGGCGCACTCACAGCCAACGCCACCATTGACATGTTCATGGGCGAGCAAAAGCTGGACATCGACGGCACCTACACCTTCAACACCATCACGGAAGGCCCTAACATGAGCGGCTTCATAATCGACCCGCACCTGTCGCTGTTAAGCACCGAAGACGCAATGGTGAACATAACAGCCCGTTGCACCTCCGGGCAGAAAATCCAGATGTGCGCCGGCGGTCAGTGCGTCACCAATACCACTGTAAGCAAGACTGTTGAACTCAAGACGGATACAAAGCTTGACCTTCGGTTCGAGTATATAAACAACGAGATAGAGGACCGGACACAGCTTCCCAAGAACATCACCACCGTCTTCACCGTCGAGGACCTTGAGGTTCAAACGTATACCATCGTGATGAACTCCGATGGCAGTGGCATCTCCGCTGTAATAGACCGTGACCGTGAGGTAGTTTACGCCAACGGCGAGCTGATATACAACCTTGACCGGGTCGCCAAGCTGACCCTATGCGATACCAATGGCCACGTTGTTCTCAACACCTCTGTAGATGGCTACGGATCTATCTCCCTCGCAAATCTGGCAAAAGGCATATACATCTATCGTCTCGGCCACAGCACCGGCAAGGTCGTGGTGCGCTGAGCCTTTTATTCACAGATAATTACCATCGTATAAATTATCAATACCCTATTACAACATGTTTAAACTGTCAACACTAATCATGTCGCTGGGTGTGATGTTAGCCACAGCTTTCAACGCCTCTGCCGACGAGTTTACGTTAGGCTATGCACACGGCAACAACACCGACGCAATAGCGTTAGAGTACACCGGAACCAACGCGGAAGTGAGTGCCGCTATTTATATCACTCCTGAATTGGCCAAGGTCATGAGCGGAGACGACCTCACCGGCGTTACATTCTATATGTTCAACCGCGTGGGCGTAAAGTCATGCAAGGTCTGGGTCCGCGAGACACTTGATGATGCAAATGTGGCAGAAAGCGAGGAAATACTTCCCGCCAGCCTACAGTTCAACAAGTGGAACAACTTCCACTTCACCACCACCTATCCCATCTCGGACAAGGGTTTCTATATAGGCGTAACATGGCAACAAAGCAAGGCATGTAAGCTTATATCATTTATTGAAACACCCAACCTGAACGCCTCATGGACCAAAATACCAAATCAGGCATGGACCAACGGTGATATAACGGGTACATTGTGTATCGAGGGTCTTGTTAGTGGCGACAACCGCCGCGCATTCGACGCAGCGCTAATGAATGCGTCCTTCGCCAAATACTACTTGGTAAACAAAAGTTACATACAGTCCGAATTCACCGTCTATAATCATGGCACTCAGCAGATAGACGGCCTTACAATCGAACTGGGCATCGAAGGACTCGATCCTGTAGACGTAAATCTGGACACTACTATTCCTGCGGGACAGGAAGTCTCTATTCCCGTTAAGATCTCATTGCCTATTCATACGGATGATCCAAGCAAATACACGATCAATTACGCAAAGATTACCAAACTTGACAACGGTACCGACGAATTCACAGGCAACAACGAACTGACGGACTTAGGCACGTTCACGGTCTTGATGAACAGTTACAACAAACGTGTACTGCTTGAAGAATTCACAGGCGAATCATGCCCAAACTGTCCCGCTGCCGCCAATCTGCTGCATCAGTTGCTCCAACTTCCTGAATACAAGGACAACATTGACGCCGTATGCCATCATACAGGGTTTTACGATGACAGTTTTACACTGAGTACAGATAGCCCGTTGGGTTACCTTTACAATATCCCTGAATATGGAGGCACATTCGCTCCCGCTTTTGCCATTGACCGCGTACCGGTTCGCAGCTATGACGAACAAACCGCCAAATATTATATGGCTCCTGCATTCTTCCCATCTCCTACTTCACTTGTTACAAACCTGCTTGACCAACAGAAGGAAGAAGTTGCACTTTCTCATGTCGACATTGATTTTGATGTACCGGGAGAGCATGACAAGAAACTGAACGTGACTTTCACCACCAAACGACTCTCCGATATATTGGACAATGACGGACGTCTTACAGTATATCTGGTTGAAGACAATGTCAAGGCTGTAAGTCAGGCCGGTGCTCCTGCCGGCTTCATGCACCAGCATGTCACCCGTCAGACCAATTCCACTTGGGGTGAGCCGATTGTATGGGATGAGAATAATGAATTCACATATACATTCGAATTCACTCTCGGAACCTCATATAAACTTGAGGACCTGCGTATTGTGGCCGTAATCAACGAATACAATACCATGAACTACAACGGAAGAGAAATCCCTGACTGCCAGAACCTCCTGGTCTACAATTCAAACTACAAGATTGTAGCTACTGGCGAAGGCCCTACAATCAGCGGTATCCATGACAATCTGATCGACAAGACAGCTACCATCAAGGTCATCTACGACCTGAACGGTGTGCGGCACAATGACTACGTCGACGGCATCAACATCGTGGTCATGTCGGACGGCACCACGCACAAGATCGTGAAGTAATTAGTAATTACGCAAACAATACGGAAAACGCCAGGCTAAATCGAGGGCTCTGAAAAAGTAATCACTTTTCAGTTTTCTCAAATAGGGCTAAAAATCAAGGGGGCTGTGTCAAAATAGGCACAGCCCCCCTTAATTCAGACCAATGTCTTATTGAAGGACTTTTCAGTGCCCTATCATCGGCCGGGCGTTTTTATTGTGTATATGTTCCTGACCTTACTGCCATCCGGTCCATTACTGCAGACCGGATTCCGGCATCGTCATTCAAGGCTTCGTTACTGAAGGCATCGTCATTTGACGGTGAAACGCACTTTCGACCGTATGTCGCCGGCCGAGGCGCCGACCAGGACTTCGAACGCTCCCGGCTCAAGCACCCAGTCGTGTTTGTCCGCGTCGAAATATTTCAGTTCGTCGGCTGTCAGTTCGAATGCCACTGTCTTGGTTTCGCCCGGTTTCAGCGATACTTTCTTAAATCCTTTCAGTTCCTTGACGGGCCGGGGCACACTTGACTTCAGATCGGACACATAAAGCTGCACCACTTCCTTGCCCTCGCGCGAGCCTGTGTTGGTCACAGGAATCGTGATGGTTACCGTGTCGTCGGACGAAGCTGTAGTCTTGTCGGCCGACGCTTTACCGTATTTGAAGATGGTATAGCTCAATCCGTGGCCGAACGGGAAATTCGGTTTAAGACGGTTCTTGTCGGTAAACCGGTAGCCCACGAAAATGCCCTCGTTGTAAGGTATGTCCATCACCTTGTTGCCGAGTGCGTCTATTCCGAGATGGCCGGGATATTCACCCATTTTGTGCGCTCCGCACTGGTCGAGTGAGGCATAGTATGTATAGGGCAGTTTTCCGCTGGGATTGACGTCGCCCATCAGCACATCGGCCAACGCGCGGCCGGTCTCTGTACCGAGATACCATGCCTGAAGCACGCCTTTCACTTCGCCGAGCCACGGCATCGCCACTCCCGTACCGCTGATGTTGACCACCACTATATTGGGATTGACCTTGGCCAGGGCAGAGATGAGTTCATTCTGACCGTAAGGCAGGTCCATCGATTCACGATCCGTACCCTCGCAGTCCTGACGGTCACTCTTGTTCAGGCCTCCGAAAAAGAGGACTATGTCTGCGTCACGGGCCACTTCAAGAGCCTCGTCCCTAAGTTCCTGCGCGCTGCGCCAATCGGCGAGACTCTGGCCGGTCACGACGCCGTTGTACGAAGTCGTGGTGTCGCCCACATATCCCCTTGCGTACACAATGTTGGCGGCGTCACCCACGCGCTTGCGCAGCCCTTCCAGCGGAGTAATCTCGTAGCGGGCCTTGAGCGAGGAGGAACCTCCACCCACGGTCATCATCTTGATGGCGTTTTCACCTATCACCGCAATCCGGCGTGTCCTGCCCGGATCCACCGGAAGAATGTTGTCCTTGTTCTGAAGAAGCACCACGCCTTCCTGCCCTATCCTGCGGCACGCCTCGATATGCTCGTCGGAACCCATCGAGCCGTAGGGGCGGTTACGGTTCATCGACGTGCGGAACGTGAGTCTCAGCACGCGGCGCACCTTGTCGTCGAGCTCCCGCTCGGAATATGTTCCGTTCCGGATGCCTTCCAGATAGGGATTGGCGAAATAATAATGGTCGTAGGCATTCGACATTCCGTCGGTCAGGCCGTCGGTCCAGGAACCGAACTCCATGTCGAGGCCGCCGGTCACCGCCGTCTTGGTGTCGTGCACAGCTCCCCAGTCCGAGATTACCGCGCCGTCATAATTCCATTCACCTTTCAGGATCTGGTTCATCAATATCGGGTTGTAGCTGGCATGTTCTCCGCGGAACAGGTTGTAGCCGCCCATGAACGACCAGGAATTTCCCTCGGTGGCGGCTGCCTTGAATGCCGGCAGATAGATTTCGTACAATGTCCGGTCATCCACTGTCGGATTCGATGTATGGCGGTTAATCTCATTGTTGTTCAACGCGAAATGCTTCACGCATGTGGCCACGCCGTTGCTCTGCACGCCCCTGACGTAAGGCACCACCATCCTGGACGACAGATAGGGATCCTCGCCCATATATTCAAAATTCCTGCCGCACAACGGCGTGCGGTAAATGTTGACGCCGGGACCTAACAGCACGCTTTTGTTGCGGAAACGTGCCTCCTCGCCTATGCTTTTGCCATACAGCAGGGCCATGTCGGGATTCCACGTGGCGGCCAGCGCGGTCAGCGACGGAAAGGCCGTGCAGGAATCGTTGGTCCATCCGGCCTGCTCCCATTCGTCCCACAGCACTTCGGGGCGGACGCCGTGGGGGCCGTCGGTGCACCATATCTCGGGTATGCCCAACCGGGGCACTCCCGGAGCACTGAACTTGGACTGTGCGTGTATGATTCTGATTTTTTCCTGAAGCGTCATCCGCGACAACGCATCCTCCACACGTTGCTCCAGCGACTTCGTGTCATCCAGATAAACAGGTACGGTCGTGGGGGACGACGCTCCCCCCGTAATGTCCCGCGCTATTGCCGGATTACCGCACAGCAACACCGGAACCAGCCATGCGGCGTTCAGTCGGAGTTTCCATTTAGATTTCATGAGATTTTTGTGTGTTATTATTGTTAGTAGTGAAATTGCAACAGATTTTCCCAAACCCCAAAGGGTGTCGTCAAGAATATCATGGCATTGCAAAGTTACTATTTTTTAACACAGTAAAAAAATGCGGTTAAAAGTAAATAGTAAGACACGCGACACTATTATTTCACTGAATCACAAACCACTAATGATTGCATCATTAGTGAAATTAGTAAGAAATTTTGTTTATCTTAGTAGTATCGTCAGGCGTCTTCACGCACGAATTGTCCCAGTGTGTGCACGCGTTCGGCGAAATCCTTCTTGTCTCCCTTGGCCCGGTTGCGCATGGTGTATCTGTAATTATATACCGTCTGCGGTGAGCAGTGCAGGAATTCCGCGATTTTCACGCTGTCGGATATTCCGAGCCGGATCAGTGCATAGATCCGCAGCTCGGTATTGAGCAGTTCGCTGTCCTTTGGCACCACATGCTGGTCGTCTGACAGCAGCTTGTTGAAGTCGGCCACGAAGTCGGGATATATGTGCAGGAATACGGAGTCGAACGACCTGAACAGTTTCTTCAGTTCCTGTCGGGTGTTGTCGTTACCTTCGGTCAGGCGGACTATATCGGCATACTGCCGGTTCTTGGCCTTGGCGTATACGGCGCTCCTGAACTCCTCCATTCTCTTTATATAGTTGGAACAGATGGTGAATACCGATCCTATATACTCCTCCTTCACATAGTTGGCCTCGTTGAGCTGTTCGTTCTTTCGCTTCAGGTCTTCGTTCAGGCGGTTCAGTTCGTTGTTGGATACTTCGATGTGCTTCTTGGCTTCCGATAGTTCGGTGTTGTACTTTGCCAGATCCGCGCTGACACTGGCCAGATGGGCGTTACGGTTACGCAGGCGGCGGTTCTGCAACACGATCCACACGGCGGAAACCAGCAGCACGAACACCAGCAGGCACACCACTTCCAGCCTAAGCTCCATCTGATGTTTCTGATAGTGTATCTGCTCCTGATACGCTTTGTTGATTTTGTCCAGCACCCGCATCTCGCCCAACGCACGCACGCGGGTGGGATAACCGATCGATTTGTTGATGCTGTAGTTTATGTATCGGTAGGCCCTGTCTATGTCTCCGCGTCTGAACAGCATTCTGGCAAGTTCCTCCATAGATGCTATTTCCGCATTGTAGATCTGAATGTCGGTCATGGCCGAAAGCGCCATGTATTTCAACGCCGACAGCGAGTCTCCCCTTTCTTCGTACAGCTTGGCCAGCATGTATGCCTCCTTGGCATCCTGGCGGCAATTATGGCCCGACTTCTCCAACTTGGCCACCAGGGCCGGTATCAACGTGGAATCCCGTCCGGGACTTCCGAGCACATCCCACCCCCTGTACCACAGATACTCGGGATGTTCGCGCGGGATGGTCTTCATCATGGAATCCTTGTAAGCTCGCTCCAAGGCATAATATATGTTCGACCCGCCACCCTGATAAGTCCCGAGATGGCTGTACAGGAATATCTTCATGCCGAAATACCGTATCAGCTCGTCTCGTGTCATGCCGGATGTATTGATGGACTCCATGATTTCTTCCGCCTCCTGCAATAATCCGGCCCTCGTCAGCAGATCCGCTTTTCTCATCATGGCGGCTGTCTTCCACTGCCTGTTGTCCGTCTCCATGCCAAGCCGCATACAGACGTCTATGTATTTCATGGCCGAGTCCGTGCAGAATACCATGTATTCGTCACTCAGCTGGGATGCCTGGAAGTATCGGTCCATCCGATCCGTGGCGCGCATATATTTATGTGTCAGGTCCGACATGTTCCGCTTTTTCTGAATTTCATATTCGTGAGCGTTTCCGAGTATGGAATCGAGCCGCGACAGATATGTTTCGGATTCTGATGCCTTGTGCCCGCATGACACGACACAGGCATACGTCATTATGCCGATAAGGATTACATATACGAGCTTTCTCATTTTCGCAAGGTGCCATTGGAGCTTCTGACAAAAGTATATAAAAAAGACGTAAAATCAAAATCCGGCTGCCGAATCACATAAAATTTGTATAGTTAGTGTTTTTTCATTAATTTTGTATTTAATCCATATATATGGTGTTTAATCATATATTTAGAGGATAATAAAACGAGGTTATGAACTATCAGCTGATTGCCGACGTAGGCTCCACCAAGAGCGCCTGGACATTGATATGTCCGGACGGTTCGCTGTCGCCTTACAGCGACACGGGCATCAACGCGCTGCTGGCCTCGCCCGACGAACTGGACGCCGCCTTCGGCCGTCTGGCGGCATGGCTTCCCGACAAGTGCCGCATCGACGCCGTGCATTATTACGGTGCCGGCTGCGCCACGCCGGAACTGTGCGACAAGGTGGCGGCGCAACTGCAGGAGGCTTTTCCGGACGCCCGCATAGAAGTCGCCTCCGACCTTCTCGGAGCTGCCCGCGCAATGCTCGGCACTGACCGTGGAATAGTCTGCATACTCGGCACCGGCTCCAATTCTTGCCTGTACGACGGCTCGGCCATCACACACAACATTCCATCGCTCGGATTCATTCTCGGCGACGAAGGTAGCGGTGCGGCACTCGGCAAACGCCTTGTGAGCGATACGTTCAAGCAGCAGCTACCCGAATCCGTGCAGCAGCGGTTCCTTCAGACCTTCTCACTCTCCGCGGCCGACGTGCTCGACAAGGTATACCGCCGGCCCAACCCCAACCGGTTCCTGGCCTCGCTGGTGCCCTTTCTGGCCGACAATCTCCGTGACCCGTACATCAGCTCGCTGGTGCGCCGCGAATTCGAGGCCTTCCTGCAGCGCAACGTGCTGCAATACCCCGACGCGCACTCCATGCCCGTGGCTTTCGTGGGCTCAATCGCATATCATTTCCGCGAAATCCTTGACAAAGTCTGTCTCGACGCCAACATCAGCATCGGCTCTGTAGCCAAGGACCCCATGCAGGGACTCATCGATTTCCACACTGCAAAAAAATGAACCTTAAGCATACCGATATGAAAATAGCCCGGACACTCACCATGATTCTCCTGCTGGCGGCGGCCTGCTGTCCGCCGGCACGTGCCGACGAGTACTGGGACCAGAAGACCAGCCTGTTCGACGTGCTGCCCGTCTATTCCGACGACATCGTGTTCCTCGGCAATTCCATCACCGACGGCGGCGAGTTCGCCGAACTGTTCGACATGCCCAACATCAAGAACCGTGGCATACGCTCCGATGTGATCACCGGCGTGGAGAAACGTCTCACACAGGTCACGTCAGGCAGGCCGGCCAAGATTTTCCTGCTTATCGGCATCAACGACGTGTCGCACGGCCTCACCGTCGACCAGCTGGCCGCCCGTTACGAGCGACTGGTCAGGAAAATCAGGGAACAGACACCCGACACCAAGCTCTACATACAGTCGGTGATGCCCATCAACAACGATTTCAACCGATACAAGAATCTGAAAGGGCGCGAAAAGGTGATTCCTTCCTTGAACAACCGCCTGCAGACCATCGCGGCACAGAACGGCGCCGAGTACGTGGATCTGACCAAGGCTCTGGAATCCGCGCCCGACAAGCTCAACCCCAAATACACCAACGACGGCTTGCACCTCAACGGCCCCGGCTACCGCGCCTGGGCACGCGCAATCCTGCATCTCGTGAAACAATAAAATAATGAAAAGATCTATAATTCTCAGCTTAATCCTTGCGGGGGCGTCGTTCGCGGCCTCCGCCCAGGTTCAGAGTGAATCCGGACCCATCGTGATCCAGCCTCTGTTCGAATATCCCGTAGCGCCAGACTCCATACCGACATTGTCGGGCAAATCGGAATGGATAGTGACCCATTTCTGGGACAACATGGACTTCCAGTCGAAGAATACCGTGGACCAGATAGCCCTGAACGACGCCTTCGAGGTCTATGTGTCGCCCATACGATGGTCGTCCGTGGAAACCGTCGACAAGTCGCTGCTGGCCCTGTTCAAGAAACTGGAGAAGAACCCGACCCTTACCCTGCAGTTCACACGTGCCGCCGAAGAGGCGCTGCACGGTCCCCGCGCCATATACTGGTCCGACCCCATCTATATCCGCTTCATCGACTTCATGGTGAAGAACAAGAAGATAGACAACGCTCGCAAGGAGCGCTACAGGCTGCACAAGAAGCTGATGGAGAATTCCAAAATCGGCGAGCAGCCCCAGACATTCGAATACACCACCCCCACCGGAACCACCGCCCGCTATATGCCTACGGGCGTGATAACCGTCATAGAGTTCGGCGACCCCGGCTGCGACGAGTGCCGTTACGCCAAACTGAAGATGGAGACCGACGTGACCTTCTCCGGCCTGGTGGACAAGGGTATGGTCAACGTGCTGTTCATCATCCCAGACCCGGTGGACGGCTGGCAGACCGAGATGACCGACTTCTCGCCCAAATGGCACACCGGTGCGTCCGACACGGTGGCCGACCTGTACGACATCCGCTCCACTCCCTCCTTCTACGTGATAGGACGCGACGGCAAGATCATAGTCAAGAACGTGGACTTCCGCAAGGCCATGCAGACCGCCGTACAGGCCGCCGAAGAATCAAACACCAAACAAGCCAACTGACCGGGAAATGCTTAACTTCATCAAACGCCTGTACATCTGGTCCACAGGTTATTCATACACAAATCTGGGCCGTCTGTTCCTGCGGCTGTTCGTCGGGCTCATGCTCATGCAGTTCGGAGTGCGGCAGATGTATCAGTACGGCAGCATTGCCCACACATTCCCCACGGTGGCCGGCATGTCGCCCGAAACCACCCTGGTCGTGATGATTGCGATAGAGATATTCTGCTCGCTGTGCATCATGATCGGCTTCTGTACGCGCTTCATGACGCTGCCCCCGTTCGCTGCGATGGTAGTGGCTGAATATCATCTGCTCAACTATGTGGTGGACACGCCGAGCTATATGATAACATGGGCCATGCCGGGCTACCTGCCCATCATGTTCATGGGCATATATTTCTTCATCATCCTGGTCGGTCCCGGCAAGATCAGCATCGACTATTTCCTGTCGCTGCACCTGCTGCACACCGACAATAAGAGCGAATCGGAACTGGAGGAAGTATGAGGATAGCTGTACTGGTATCGGGTGGCGTGGACAGCGCCGTGGTGGTGGACCGGCTCTATAAGGAGGGCCACGACCTGACACTGTTCTATATCCGCATAGGCAACGACAACGGCGAGGGTGACTGCTCGGCCGACGAGGACATAGAGATGTGCACCCTCATCGCGCGCAAGTACGGACTGCCGCTGCGCGTGGTGTCGCTGCACGAGGAATACTGGGACTCGGTCATGGCCTACGCCCTGCGCACCGTCAGGGAGGGACGCACGCCGCATCCCGACATGATGTGCAACAAGCTGATTAAGTTCGGATACTTCGAGCAGCGCTGGGGCCATGAGTTCGACAAGACCGCCACGGGGCATTACGCCGACATCGTGGAGCAGGACGGCAGGCTGTACCTGGCCACCGCCGCCGACCCCGTCAAGGACCAGACCGACTTCCTGGCGCAGATCAGCTACGAACAGCTGTCGCACCTGATGTTCCCGCTGGGCCGTATGCCCAAGCGCGAGGTGCGTCAGGCCGCGCTCGACGCCGGACTGCCCAACGCCACGCGCAAGGACTCGCAGGGCATCTGCTTCCTCGGCAAGATTGACTACGCCGACTTCATCGAGCGGCACCTCGGCACCCGCCCCGGACCCGTCATAGAGATAGAGACCGGCCGTAAGATAGGCGAGCACCGCGGTTACTGGTTCTATACCATAGGCCAGCGCAAAGGTCTCGGCCTGAGCGGCGGCCCCTGGTTCGTAGTGAGAAAAAACGTGCGTGACAACGTTATATATGTGAGCCGTGGCTATGACACCCCGCGTCAGTACGGCCGCGTGATCAACCTGCAGGAAATGCACTGGATCAGCGGCGACCCGGGACTGGAGCAGGTGGCATTCAAGACGCGCCACTCCCCCGAGTTCCATCAGGGGCGGCTGGAACGTCACGACGACGGCTCGCTGACAATCCGTTCCGAGCAGGACATACAGGGCATAGCACCGGGGCAGTTCGCCATAATCTACTCCCCCGACTGCCGCCTCTGTTTCGGTTCCGGCCTGATTTCATGAAGTTGTTCAACTGCTTCTATTGTTAACCATGATTGATCCGAAAGACAAACGCCTGATACAACTGATAGGCATAACATACAACCAGATAGAAAACGGCGTGTATGCCGTGATTCTGCAGGAGGTGAACGGCACCCGGCGCGTGCCCATCATCATCGGTTTTCCCGAAGCGCAGTCCATAGAATGCAAGCTTCAGGAGATAGCCACTCCGCGCCCCCTGACCCACGACCTGATGGTGAACCTTATGTCCACCTTCGGCATCTCGCTGCGCGAGGTGGAGATATACCGCCTGCCGTCGGGAGTGTTCGCCGCCGAACTGATACTGTACTGCAACGGCGAGCGCCGCATAGTCGACTCCCGCAGCTCGGACGCCATCGCACTGGCCATCCGCGTGGGCGCGCCCATCTACACGTCGGTGCAGGTGCTTGAAGAAGTTGGATTCGAACCAAACGACGACAACACGCCCCCGCAACGCAAGGCCGACATCAAGGGCAATGCCAAGACCCTAACCGCGCGAGCCCGCAAACTCTCAATCAAGGAACTCGAGGCCGAGATGCAGCGCGCCGCTGAAAACGAAGACTATAAACTCGCGGCACGGCTCAAGAAGGAAATCGACAGCCGTAACGCCCAACGAGACAATAATAAAGATTCCAATATAGAAAACCCAGACCTTACAAACACCATCCTCTGACCTACCATGAAAAATAGAAAACAACGCATCGAACTGATGGTTAAGCTGATCCGCAACAAATGCATCGGATCGCAGGACGAACTGGCCGCTCTGCTGGCCGAACATGGATACAGCGTGACGCAGGCCACCCTGTCGCGTGACCTAAAAATGCTGAAAACCACCAAAGAGCCCACCGACCGAGGCACATACGTCTACACTCTTCCCGACTCCAACACCTTGAAGGACAAGCTTCTGGCCCGGGGCAGAATGGACATTAACACCAACTACCAGAGCGGGTTCATCTCGCTGGAGTTCTCGGGCAACATCGCAGTGATCAAGACCCGCAACGGCTACGCCGCCGGTCTGGCCTACGACATTGACATGCACGATTTTTACGAAATTCTCGGAACCATCCCGGGGTCGGACACCATCTTCGCCATACTGCGCGAGGGTGTCTCGCACGAGGATGCCCGGAAAGTTCTGTCTCAAATTCTACCACTCTGATATGATACGCACAGTGATATTGGGTGCCGACACCCCCGATGCCGGCGAGTTGATCAGGATCCTGTCCATGCATCCGGACATCGAGCTGGTATGCGCCCAGGCTTACGGCAAGGAGGGTCGCGCACTGACTTCGCAGCACCACGGTCTGATCGGCGAGACCGACCTGACATTCACCACGGTGCCGGCTCCGGCCAAATGCAATGTGGTGCTCGACTTCTCCGAGCACGGCGAGCCTGCGATAGTCAGCAAGCTCGCGGCCGCGTTCCCCGAGGCCCGCTTCATCCGGCTGGACCGATGCCAGGCGCCCGACGACGGCAACGAATGGGTATACGGCCTCCCGGAAATCAACCGCAAGGCCCTGGTGCGTGGCGCCCGATTCGCCGCTGTGCCAAATTCTTTCGCCTCGATGGCGCTCGTGGCACTATACCCGCTGGCGCTCCATCTGCTGCTCAACTCCGACATAACCCTCGACATCGAGGCGCCTCAGGACATCATAGACGAGACCGACATCCCGGCCATCGAACGCGAGATTTCCGAACAACTCGCTTTGGCGCAGACCAGTTTCAAGGGCAACGTGACGGTTCGCACGTCGCTGAGCAACACGCGTCGCACCGCCTCGCTCCATCTGGACCTCCCCTGCTCGCTGTCGCTCGACGAACTCCTTAAGATATACGGTATGTACGAGGACCATCACTTCGCGTTCCCCGTCATAATGCCCGTGGGGCCCTCCGAGGTGGCCGGCACCGACAAGTGCGTCATCTCCCTCTCCAAGCCCGACCCCGACACGCTGCACATCGACGCCTCGGCCGACTGCCGGATGCGCGGTGCAGCCGGAGAGGCCGTGCATATCCTGAACCTGATGTGCGGCCTGCACGAACGCACCGGTCTCGCGCTGAAAGCCATTGATTTTCATCCTATTTAATGAATTCGTTCAAACCACGATATGTCGGTAAATAAAGTAATACTCCTCGGCTATGTGGGCCGCGACCCGGAAATCAGGTTTCCGCAACCCGGTTTCCAGCTCGCCATGCTCACCCTGGCCACTAACGAGACCGTAGGCAATCCCCCCGCCGAAATCACCGAGTGGCACAACCTCGTGATGACCGGAAAGAACGCCGAACTGGCCGAAAAATATATCCGCAAGGGCACGCGCCTCTATGTGGAAGGACGTCTGCGCACCCGCGAATACGAAGACAAATTCAAGATTCGTCGCCGCATCACCGAAATTCATGTGGACTGCGTTGAACTTTTAGGCCGCTCATCCGCTTCTCAATAATAAAGCAATATAACCCATCCGGCTATGCCGGTCTAATCCGATAGAAAAATGCGTAAATGGCGTATTGAAGATTCTGCCGAACTCTACAATATCCCCGGCTGGGGACTGAAATATTTCTCCGTCAACGACAAGGGCCACGTACAGGTCACCCCAAAGGAGAACGGGCCTGCCATCGACCTGAAGGAAGTGATGGACACCCTGCAGCTGCGCGACGTGCAGGCGCCGGTGCTGCTCCGTTTTCCCGACATACTCGACGACCGTATCCGCAAGATTTCCGAATGCTTCGGACGTGCGGCGAGCGAATACGAGTATCAGGGCAATAACTATATAGTCTATCCCATCAAGGTGAACCAGATGCAGCCTGTGGTGAGCGAAATTGTCAGCCACGGCAACAAGTACAACATCGGGCTGGAGGCCGGCTCCAAGCCTGAACTGCATGCCGTACTGGCCGTCAACACCCACGAGGACAGCATCATAGTCTGCAACGGATACAAGGACGAGGACTATGTGGAGCTGGCGCTGCTGGCACAGAAGATGGGTCGCCGCATATTCATCGTGGTGGAGAAGATCAACGAACTCAAACTGATAGCCAACGTGGCGCGCCGTCTGAACGTGACGCCCACCATCGGCATACGCATCAAGCTCTCGTCGTCCGGATCCGGCAAATGGGAGGAATCGGGCGGCGACGTCAGCAAGTTCGGACTCAATTCCTCCGAGCTGCTCGACGCCCTGCAGTTCCTGGAGCACAACAAGATGATGGGATGCCTGAAGCTGATACACTTCCACATCGGCAGCCAGATCACCAAGATACGCCGCATCAAGAACGCCTTACGCGAGGCCATGCAGTTCTACGTGCAGCTGCAGAAATCGGGCTTCGAGATCGATTTCGTCGACATCGGCGGCGGCCTCGGCGTGGACTACGACGGCACGCGCTCGTCCAGCGGCGAGAATTCCATGAACTATTCCATCCAGGAATATGTCAACGACTCGGTGTCGTCGCTGGTGGACGTCTGCACCAAGAACAATCTGAAGCACCCCAACATCATCACCGAATCGGGACGTTCGCTTACCGCCCATCATTCCGTACTGATAATACAGGCTCTGGAGACCGCCCAGCTTCCGATATGGAACGACAACGAGACACTGGACGAGGATGCCCACGAACTGGCCCGCGAACTTTACAATATCTGGGACAAGATAGACCCGGCGCGTATGTTCGAGGACTGGCACGACGCGCTGCAGATCCGCGAGGAGGCGCTGGAGCTGTTCAGTCTCGGCCTGCTGTCACTGCGCGACCGCGCCCGCATCGAGAAACTGTTCTGGTCCGTGGCCCGCGACGTGCGCGACCTGTCGGGCAACATGAAGCACCCGCCGGAAGAACTCCGCAAGGCGGCGCGGATGCTGCCTGAGAAATATTTCTGCAATTTCTCGCTGTTCCAGTCCCTACCAGATTCATGGGCCATCGACCAGATGTTCCCCATCATGCCTATCGCGCGCCTGGACGAGAAACCGACGCACCAGTGCACCATCCAGGACATCACCTGCGACTCCGACGGCAAGATCAACCGTTTCGTGGCTCCGTCGGGCAGCAGCTACTGCCTCAACGTGCATGGCATAAAGGCTAACGAGCCATATTACCTCGGCGTGTTCCTCGTGGGAGCCTATCAGGAGATATTGGGCGACCTGCACAATCTGTTCGGCGACACCAACGCCGTGCACATCACGCTGAACAAGGACAGTTACGAGATTGCGCAGATCATAGACGGACAGGCCGTGGCCGACGTGCTGGACTATGTGGAGTACAATCCCAAACGGCTGGTGCGCAACCTGGAGACCTGGGTAACGGCCTGCATGAAGCGCGGTGCCATCACGCCCGAGGAGGGGCGTCAGTTCCTCAACAACTACCGCTCGGGCCTGTACGGCGGCACATATCTGGAACGCTGATGCGCCGGTTCCTGAAGCTGAGTTATTCGGGAGCGCCCTTTCATGGCTGGCAGTCTCAGCCCAATGCCGTGAGTGTGCAGCAATGCATCGAGGAGGCACTTGCCACCGTGCTTCGCGCCCCCACGCCCATAGTAGGCGCCGGCCGGACGGACACCGGCGTTAACGCGCGGGTGATGTACGCGCACTTCGACACCGACACGGATATTCCGGACAGGCAACGGTTCCTCACGGCCCTCAACAGGCTGTGCGGACCCGGCATATCGCTGCTCGACCTGATAGATGTCGCGCCTGACGCACATGCCCGCTTCGACGCCTCAAAACGTACGTACAAGTATTTCGTCACGTTTCAGAAGTCGCCGTTCCTCAGTCCGCTCAGCTGGCACTCCCCCACACATCTGGACGTTGACCTGATGAACCGTGGCGCAAAGATACTGACCGAGACCAGCGACTTCACCTCGTTCGCCAAACTCCATTCCGACGCCAAGACCAACATCTGCCGCGTCTCCGAGGCCCGATGGGAACCGTGGCAAAACTCTTTCGGCACGCCGGGAATAGTCTTCACCATCTCGGCCGACAGGTTCCTGCGCAACATGGTGCGCGCGGTGGTCGGCACGCTTGTGGACATGGGGCGCGGAAAACTTTCGGAACAGAATCTGCGCGACATCATCGCCGCCAAGGACCGCTGCGCCGCCGGAACCTCGATGCCGCCGCAGGCGTTGTTTCTGTGGGACATCGAATATCCATATATCAAATCTGAAATCTAAACCGGATTGCTTATGAATCCTCAAGAACGAATCCTGTTTCTGCGCAAGGAGCTGAACAGACACAACCATAATTACTACGTTAACAACGCCCCGGAAATCACCGATCAGGAGTTCGATCGCCTGATGCGCGAGCTTGAGGATCTGGAGAAGGCACATCCTGAATTTGACGACCCTCTGTCGCCGACAAAGCGCGTGGGTTCAGACCTGACCAAAGGATTTGAACATGTGGTACACGAGCGCCCCATGATGTCGCTGGCCAATACTTACAGCATCGACGAGGTCGACGACTGGTTCATGCGCATATCTAAGGCGCTTGAGGGTCAGGACTACGACATAGTGGGCGAGATGAAATTTGACGGCACGTCCATCTCCATCACCTACGAACATGGCCGCATGGTGCGTGCCGTGACCCGTGGCGACGGCACACAGGGCGACGATGTCACCGCAAACGTGATGACCATACGCAGCGTGCCTCTGGAGCTACTGCCGGGCGACTGGCCCGACAAGTTCGAGATACGCGGCGAGATACTTATGCCCTGGCATGTGTTCGAGAAACTGAACGCGGAACGCGCGGCCAACGAGGAACCGCTGTTCGCCAATCCGCGCAACGCGGCCTCCGGCACGCTCAAGACGCAGGATTCGCGCGAGGTGGCCCGACGTCACCTCGACGCCCGTTTCTATTATCTGCTGGGCGACAACCTCCCCTTCGACAATCATTACGAGAACATGCTGGCCGCCCAGCACTGGGGATTCAAGGTGTCCAAAGCCATGACCACCATGAAGACGCTGAAGGAGGTGGACGACTTCATCGCATACTGGGACGAGCACCGCAAGGAACTCCCGGTTGCCACCGACGGCCTGGTGTTCAAGGTGAACAGTCTGCGCCAGCAGCTCAACCTCGGCTCCACAGCCAAGTCTCCGCGCTGGGCCGTGGCCTTCAAATTCAATCCAGAGCGTGAATGCACGCCGCTGCGTTTCGTATCGTTCGAAACGGGACGCATGGGCATCGTCACTCCCGTGGCCAACCTGGAACCGGTGCAGCTGTCGGGCACCATCGTGAAGCGTGCGTCGCTGCACAACGACGACATCATGCAGGAGCTTGACATACACGAGGGAGATTGGCTATATGTGGAAAAGGCCGGCGAAATCATCCCGCAGATCGTGGGCGTGGACAAGGAGCACCGCAATCCAGAGGCCGATCGCATCAGGTTCGTGACGCACTGTCCTGAATGCGGCACGAAGCTGGAACGCATCTACGGCGAGGCTGCATGGTGCTGCCCCAACAAGTATGGCTGTCCCCCGCAGATCACAGGCAGGATAACGCACTTCTGCGCCCGCCGCATGATGAACATAGACGGCATCGGCGAGGAAACCGCCGAACTGCTTTATAAAGCCGGTCTGGTGGAAAACATCGGACAGATCTATGACCTGACGGTCGATAAACTGGCGCGCCTGGACCGTATCGGCGAGAAGACGGCGCAGCGCATCGTCAAGGGTATAGAGGATTCCAAGTCTGTACCGTTCGAGCGGGTGCTGTACGCGCTCTCCATCCCCAACGTGGGCGAGACCACGGCCAAGCGTCTGGCCTCGGGCGTCATCTCGATGGACAATCTGCTTAGCATGTCGGTCGAGCAGATCGCCGCCATCCAGGACATAGGTCCGGTGATAGCCGAAGGCATCTACACCTTCCTGCGCGAGCCGCAAAATATGCTGAACATCGAGACGTTGACGAAGGCCGGCGTCACCATGCAGGTTGACGAGGCCAGGTTGGCTCCGACAGGCACGGCATTGGATGGCAAGACCATCGTGATTTCCGGCACGTTCTCGCATCACAGCCGCGACGAATACAAGGAGATAATCACTCGCGAGGGAGGCAAGAACGCCGGTTCCATCAGCAAGAAGACCAGCTTCGTCCTCGCCGGCGAGAACATGGGCCCGGCCAAGCGCGACAAATGCGCCCAGCTCAACATCCCCATGCTGACCGAAGACGAGTTCCTCGCCCTCCTCAACGAATCGGAATAACACCGCTGTATCCCCGTCGCGCTTACTGGAATGGTGATGTGGACATCGCCACTCCAGTAGAGGCGCGGGCTTCTCGATGGTAAAGAATGATTATAACGAATGCCTATAAATGATTATTCGGTTAAATGATTACTCGGTGCGGAGGTAGTCGACGGGGTTGCTGCGGGCTACCTTGAGGGCGTTGAGGCAGACCACGGCGAGGATTACAGTCAGGATTACGAGCAGGCAGAGGGCCATGCTCCAGGGCGAGAGGGACACCTGGTCGGTGAACTGCGACAGCCAGTCGCGGCCTATCAGCACGGCGGCGACTTCACCATCACCTCTACCTCCTCCCACGGCACCAAAGCCCTTATAACCCTGCAATAATAGTGGCGCAGGCTCTCCGACCCGCGTTTAGTGGCGCATCATTTGTCATTACCCATGAAACTTTTGGGTTATTATGGCGTTTATTATGTAAACACTTAATAGCATACTTTATGGATTTGAAAGCACTTTACAATCTATCGTACGGCGTATATATAGTCGGAGCGTTCAAGGATGGACGCGCCGTAGGCTGCACCATCAACACCTGTTTCCAGCTAACGTCCAAGGACCCGATAATAGCCGTCTCGCTCAATAAAAGCAACTACACGCTTGAAGCCGTGAAGGAAAGCGGACGCTTCTCCGTGTCAATCCTGTCGCAGGACACGGATCCGATGCTGATAGGCCGTTTCGGATTCTTCAGCTCGCGCGACACGGACAAATACGAGGGAATCGGTTATGACCTGATCGATTACGTGCCGTGTGTGAAAGGCTCGTTTGCCGGGCGGCTGATACTCGAGGCCTTCGAGACGGTGGACTGTGACACGCACACGCTGGTTCTCTGCCACCCGGTCAACGCCGTGGAAGGCTCCGGTATCCCGATGACCTACGCCTACTACCACAACGTCATCAAAGGCCAGGAACCCCCGACCGCCCCCCTCTACCGCAAGGAATAATGAATCCTTTCCTATGGATTTACTCAGAACAAGTCTGAGTGGCTGCCGGTACGTACTAATGAAATTATCTGCAATACGTCTTAGCGACGATAAATCAACAGCCAGTCGGGAGTGATATGACACTCCCGACATCCCTTATAATCATTAATCAGGGAATGGTCTCGATTCTTGGGAGGCAAAACCTCTCCATTTGAAAATTTTTGAATTATATCATTCAGTTTGCTCTCATCAAGATTCCGTTTACGCGCAAGTTTCAGATCCTTAAGATACTGGCGCGTGACTTCAATCTGATAACTCACTGTTGACTAATTTTAGATATTCATTAAAATCCGAGCAAACAACTGTCTGACCATTCTCAAGTTCATCAATCGCTTTGAGAGTTACCGGATTGGGCATGTAATCATTCACCTTCGATTCTTTTACGGAAACTACTCCTCTCAGCATTTTGATGGCTCGCTTCACGTCATTGAGCATGGAGCCGTCTTCCAACGATACTATTAATTGAGTCATAATATTTTCCGATTAATATGTAAAGATACAAAAAGTTTCAGCATTCACAAAACATTAACAATTATCGGCACGGGCCGGCCTACTCGCCGGATGGGGAACAAGCTATTCTTCGTCGATTTTCTCGAATTTGATATTAATCTTAAAATCTACATCGGGGAAGCCGGTACCGTAATCAGAAACAATAAGATTCCCATCTTCATCATACCTATACGAATCTCCTGAATTAAAGTATATCTTTTTATCAGGCTTATCGCTATACCAGAATGCTTTGCGTCCATTGCGTCCATTACGAGCATCTTCAACTGTCATTGTCTTCCCATCGTCAGAAATTAAGAAAGATACCGGACTGATATTATTAAAACTTACGCTTTCTTCCTGGAAAGTATGTCCCGAACTAAAAGACCAATCCGCTTCTCCGCATATAAAATACACAGGATCACCCTTTTTGTCGTCGCACATTTTTTGATTAGGTTCCAATATCAGCTTATGGCCCTCTACAGTTCCAATAACATTCCCATCGGGATATTCCAAAAACAAACCCTTAATCGTTACGCTATTCCCGACCGTAGTTATTATCACATTATTCGTCCGATTATTGTAATCACCCCCGGCTGTCATACATTTATAAGAATCGTAGGTCATCTTCCATGTTCCCGACAGCACAAATTCAGAATCTATATCCGGCTTTGAATCAGACCCCGGAGATACTTCCTCGTCGCGTGAACATGCCGATGAAGCACCAACCAGCAACACCCCGACAGTCATTATTATATATAACAACCTTCTCATACTTTATATCTAACTCCTATTTGTAAAGCGTTTCTTTTTAGAAGAACATCATTTGTATAGCAGTTATTGCATTTCACCGACATTTTGCTTTCATAGGCCCTACTTCTTATATTATAATCTATTCAACTTTCGTAAGCTGGAATTATTAGATTTTCAAGTCACAGAACTTGTTCTCCTATTGGAGTTTTCTGCCTCGGAGAGGCTGTTTCTCGATAACCCCACGATGGGCGGGTGCAGCCTTGGCTGACACCCGGCCTTCGTGGGGTTAGGCGTACGTCGTACAGCTTGGTCGGAGACCATGTCTCTGCACTGTCTGATGTGACAATAGTTTTACAACCCGTTTTACAGGGCGCGGAGGTCGCGGATGCAAGCCTTGGGGTCGGGAGCCTTGAATACATAGGAGCCGCTGACCAGGATGTCGGCGCCGGCTTCGGCCAACAGCGGGGCCGTGCGGCCGTTGACGCCGCCGTCGGCCTCGATCATGGCTTTCGATCCGGTCTCGTCTATCAGGGCGCGCAAACGGCGTATCTTATCAAGGCTGTGCATTATGAATTCCTGGCCGCCGAAGCCGGGGTTTACCGTCATGATCAGCACTAAATCCACCTCATGAATCACGTCACGCAGCATATCTACAGGCGTGGAGGGACACAGCGTGACGCCGGCCTTCATGCCGGCCTGATGGATGGTGTGGATGCAACGGTCCAGGTGCACGCAGGCCTCCTGGTGCACGTTCATGATCTCGGCACCGAGGTCGCGCACCTGACTCACCCACTTCTGCGGCTCCACTATCATCAGATGCACGTCAAGCGGCTTGGTCACCACTTCCGACACCGATTTCAACACCGGAAAACCGAACGATATGTTGGGGACGAACACGCCATCCATTACATCCAGGTGCAGATAGTCTGCCTCCGATTCATTGATCATCTGAAGCTGAGGCTTCAGGTCGGCGAAATTGGCTGCGAGCAGCGACGGACTTACTTTCATGTGTTTTATGGTTTAAGAATGCACGATGCATTATGAAAAAAATGCGCAATGCACAATGCGCAATTTTTATTTAGATTTAAGGATTCACTCTTTGGGCGCGGTGTCCTTCTTGCGGTGCTTGCCGAATGCGTTCCATAGTATCACTAAGATACATATCAGCAGGATGCCATAGCCGGCCCATGTCAGATAGCGGTTGTACTCCTCCACTTTCTCAAACAGCATTTCCGGCGGTACGGCGGTCGACAGCCAATAGCCGAGTCCGGCCAGTATGGCGTTCCATAATCCGGCGCCAAGAGCGGTGAACAGCGCGAACTGCCCTACGTTCATACGCGAGATTCCGGCGGGTATCGAGATCAGCTGGCGTATGGCCGGAATCAGACGGCCCACAAACGTGGACACCGCTCCGTGATCGTCGAAATATTTCTCGGCCTTCTCCACCTTGGCGCGGTCTATCATGCAGGCATGACCCAATTTACTGTCGGCGAAGCGGTAGATAACCGGACGGCCCACCCACAACGACAGATAATAGTTGATGAACGCTCCGCACAATGCCCCGAGCGTGGCCATCACTACCACCATATATATGTTCATGTCCGAACCGGCACCGGAATTGGTGCAGGCCAGATAAGCCGCCGGGGGCACGACCACTTCCGACGGGAAGGGTATGAACGAACTCTCGATGGTCATGAACACGAACACGAACAGATAGTTGGCATTCTCCACGAACCATTGGAAGAAACTGCTGGCATCGAATATGGCCAGAGGTATCATGTCAAGTATCATAAATATTCTATCAGGAATTAAGTTTAGCGGCCACCTCCGCAGCCAGGGCACGAGCGGAGTTGCGGACATCTTCGTCTATGCCCTGCTTCATCATCACGAAGCCCTGCATTTCCATACCGGCAGCGGCGCAGAAATCATCCATTTCCTTCTTTACGACGTTTGCGGCCCACGTATAGCTGCCGAATCCGGCGAACACCTTGTTCTTCACCTCGCGCACCTGCAGGGCCGTCAGCAATGCCCTGACGGGCGGGAACAGCGTCATGCTGTATGTGGCGCTCCCCACAATCAGACCCTTGTAACGGAACGCGTCGCTGATCATATAGCTCATGTCGCTGTGCGAGGCGTTGTGTATCCTGATGTTCTTCACTCCGGCCTCGGCAAGTCCGCGTGCTATCTCCTCGGCCACCTCGGCCGTGTTGCCGTACATCGAGCCATAGATGATGGTCACGCCATCCTCCCCCTCGTAGCGGCTGAGGCGGTCGTAGATACCCGTCACTTCGGCTATCTTCTCATGCCATACCGGGCCGTGGGTGGTGCAGATATAATCGGGCGTGACGCCGCTGAGCTTCTGCATGGCCTGCTGCACGAAGCGGCCGTACTTGCCCACGATGTTGCTGTAATAGCGGTACATCTCGTCGCGATATACGGCGGTGTCCATCTCTGTGTCGATCAATCCGCCGTTCAGCGCGCCGAAACATCCGAAGGCATCGCCCGAGAAAAGCACTCCCCTCTCGGCCACATACGTCATCATGGTTTCTGGCCAATGCACCATCGGGGTGAGACGGAACAGCATGGTCATGTCGCCCATGTCGATGGTGTCTCCGTCCTTGACAGTCACGAAACGGCTGTCGTCGTCCACGTGGTAGAAGCCCTTGATCATGCCGACAGTCTGCGCGTTGCCCACGATTTTCAGGTCAGGCCAACGGCGTACTACCTCGGGAATGGAGCCGGAATGGTCGGGCTCCATGTGATGCACCACCAGGTAGTCGGGCGCGGCGCCCTGCAGCGTACGCTCCACGGCGTCGAGGTATTCGTGCACCTCGGTTATCTCGACTGTATCCATCAGAGCCGTGGCCTTGGAGCCACGCACCAGATAGGCGTTGTAACTCACTCCGTACGGCAGCGGCCACATGCCCTCGAACTTGTCGGTTACGCGGTCGTTGACGCCAGTATAATATATGCCGGATGTTATTTCTCTTATATTCATAATCCAAGATCTTTGATTCTGTTGGGATATGCTTCAAGGGCATGCTCCAGAATGTCAAGGCCTTTGGCCAGATAATCAATGTTATGAACGTAGGCTATGCGTGCCTGACGGCGACCCATGGCGGGATTGGAGTAGAATCCGCTGCCGGGAGCCAGGAACACGGTGCCCCCTTCGTACTCAAATTCCTCGAGGCACCACTTGCAGAACTTGTCGGCATCGTCCACCGGCAGCTCCACCATCGTATAGAAGGCGCCATCGGGCATCGGGGCGTAGCAGCCCGGGATGCGGTTGATGCGCTCCACCAGGAAGTCGCGGCGCTTCTTGTACTCGTCGTACACGTCCTTGATGTATTTCTCGGAAGCGTCCACGGAGGCTTCGGCCACGATCTGGCCTAACAGCGGAGGGCTGAGACGCGCCTGACAGAACTTCATCACCGCAGCGTGTATCTCGGGATTGCGGCACACCAACGCACCGATGCGGATGCCACACTCGCTGTATCGCTTCGACACAGAGTCAATCATCACCGTATTGTAGGCTATGCGGTCCAGGCTCATCACCGATGTGAACTTCTGGTCGGTATAGCAGAACTCGCGGTACACCTCGTCGGCGAAAAGGAACAGATCGTACTGCTCGCAGATGTCGGCTATGGCTTCCAGCTCCTTGCGGGTGTACACGTATCCCGTCGGGTTGTTGGGATTGCACAGCAGGATGGCGCGCGTACGGTTGGTTATCTTCTTCTCGAAATCCTCGACGGGGGGCAGCGCGAATCCGTCGCGGATGTTGGATGGCAGCGGACGGATACGTATACCGGCCGAATCGGCGAATGCCATGTAGTTGGCGTAGGCCGGTTCGGGCACGATAATCTCGTCACCCGGATCCAGGCAGGCCATGAATGCGAACAGCACCGCCTCCGAACCTCCCGCGGTCACTATGATTTCGTCGGGACTGATGTCCAGTCCGAAGCGATGATAATACTCGGAAAATTTCTTACGCAGACTCTCCAGGCCGTCCGACGGCGAGTAAGCCAGTACGTTCAGATGGATGTTTTCCACAGCCTCCAGCGCCTCGCGCGGAGTGTGGATATCCGGTTGTCCAATGTTCAGGTGATAAACGGAAAGGCCCTTCCGGGCGGCCGCATTGGCCACGCCGGAGAGCCTCCTGATAGGTGACGAGGGCATGTATATCCCTCGTTTTGACGGATGTAACATTATTTGGTTTTATCGTATAAACAGCAGCTCGCGGTATTTGGGCAACGGCCATATCTCGTTGTCCACCATAAGTTCCAGATTGTCAATGTGTGTGCGGATTTCGTCCATCTTGGGCATCACGTCGTCGTGATAGGCTATCGCCTTGTCACGCTCGGTGTCCATACGGTTGGCCTTGTGTCGCACCTCGATCATCTCCTTCACCTTGGTCTTGATGGCTGCTATGTTCTCACTTATCTGTTCTATATTCTCCATGTCGATTGCCGCGATCGTATCGGCCTTGTCGCCCGAGAACAGCTGCTTGATCTTATACACGTTGTCAAGCAGCGTGGACTGGTAGCGCACGGCGGCAGGAATGATGTGGTTTATGGCCAGGTCACCCAATACGCGGCTCTCGATCTGTATCTTCTTGGAATATGTCTCCCACTTCACCTCGTTGCGGGCCTCTATCTCCTTGAGGCTGAGCACACCCGACTTCTCGAACATCTCCACGCTCTCGGGGCGTGTGTATGCGTCGTACATCAGGGGTGCCGAAGTCTCGGTGTCGAGACCGCGCTTGGCGGCTTCCTCCTTCCACTCGTCGCTGTAACCGTTGCCGTCGAAGTGGATAGGCTTCGAGGCCACGATGAGCTTGCGCACCTCGGACAGGATAGCCTTGGTCTTGTCCTCGCCTGCGGCCATACGCTTCTCGACAGCATCGGCAAATTCGTTGAGCTGTACGGCCATGGCGGCGTTCAGGGCAATCATGGCTGCGGCATTGTTGGCCGACGAGCCAACTGCGCGGTATTCGAAGCGGTTACCCGTGAATGCGAAGGGACTGGTACGGTTGCGGTCGGTGTTGTCCAGCATCAGCTCGGGAATCTGGGCCACGTCGATGTTGAACTTCTCCTTGCCGTTCACTGCCAGCGAGTCGCTGTCATGCTTCTCTATCTTATCCAGCACCTCGGACAGCTGGCGGCCCAGGAACATCGAGATGATGGCCGGCGGTGCCTCGTTGGCGCCCAGGCGGTGCTGGTTGGTGGCCGTGATGATGGATGCCTTCAGCAGACCGTTGTGCTTGTGTACGGCAGCCATCACGTTGGCCACGAAGGTGACGAAACGCAGGTTGTCCTCCGGGGTCTTGCCGGGTGCGAACAGCAGCGTGCCGTTGTCGGTGCCGAGGCTCCAGTTGTTGTGCTTGCCGCTTCCGTTGATGCCGGCAAAGGGCTTCTCGTGCAGCAGCACGCGGAAGTTGTGACGCTTGGCCACCTCCTCCATAATGGACATCAGAAGCAGGTTATGGTCGTTGGCCAGGTTGCACTCCTCGAATATCGGAGCCAGCTCGAACTGGTTCGGGGCTACCTCATTGTGGCGTGTCTTGGCGGGAATGCCGAGTTTGTGGGCCTCCAGCTCCAGGTCGAGCATGAATGCCTCCACGCGGCTCGGGATGGAACCGAAGTAATGGTCCTCCAGCTGCTGGTTCTTGGCCGATTCGTGGCCCATCAGGGTGCGGCCGGTCATCACCAGGTCAGGACGTGCGGCATACAGAGCCTCGTCCACCAGGAAGTACTCCTGCTCCCAGCCAAGGTATGCCACAACATGCTTCACCTCGGGGTCGAAGAAATGTGCCACACGTGTACCTGCCTTGTCCACGCTGTTGAGCGCGCGGAGCAGCGGCGTCTTGTAGTCCAGGCTCTCGCCCGTGTAGGAGATGAACACCGTAGGAATACACAGCGTGTTGTCCTCGATGAATGCGGGCGACGAGATGTCCCATGCCGAGTAGCCGCGGGCCTCGAAGGTGTTGCGGATGCCGCCGTTCGGGAAGCTGGATGCGTCGGGTTCCTGCTGGACCAGAAGCTTGCCAGCGAATTTCTCTACCACTCCACCTTTGCCGTCATGCTCTATGAAGGCGTCATGCTTCTCGGCGGTGCTTCCGGTCAGAGGGTGGAACCAGTGAGTGTAGTGGCGCGCGCCGTTGTCCAGCGCCCACTGCTTCATGCCCTGAGCCACGCTGTCGGCCAGCTCGCGGCTCAACGGTTTGCGGTTGTCTATGGCGTCTATCAGCGCCATGTACGTCTCGCGGGGCAGGTACTCAAACATCTTCTGTCGGTTGAACACCTGTTTGCCGTAGTACCGCTCTACTCGCTCCTTGGGAAGCTCAACCTTCACTGCTTTCCGGCCGGTGGCCTCAAGCACACTCTTTACTCTGAGGTTTGACATATATAATAAATTAGGGTAACTCTCTTGCTTTATTTACCTTTTATCTATTCCGTATATTTCACCGTATTGTCTCGATGCTTCGTGCATCCGCTTCGGTTTTAGAAGTGTTCCGACGCTTCGTGCATCCGCTTCGGTTTTAGAAGTGTTCCGACGCTTCGTGCATCCGCTTCGGTTTTAGAAGTGTTCCGACGCTTCGTGCATCAGCTTCGTGCATCAGCTTCGTGCATCCGCTGCTCCTTTTGTTTCGGCTGCTTGGCTTCAGCCAAGTCCCACCGTTTCCAGTCTCCTCATCGCCTCGCGGGTCTTCTCCTCGGTATTGAAGCCGGTGAAACGGATCCAGCCCTGCCCCAAGCTGCCGAATCCCACGCCCGGCGTGCAGCTGATCTGCGCCTGCTCCAGCAGCGTCTCGAACAGCTGCCAGCTGTCGTCGGCCGCCGGCGATTTCACCCATACGTACGGCGAATCGAGTCCGCCATATACCTTGAATCCGGCCTTAAGCATCGCATCGCGGATGATGCCGGCGTTGCGCAGGTAATAGTCCACATTCCGGCGTATCTGCTCCCGGCCTGCAGAGGTGTAAAGGGCCTCGGCACCGCGCTGTATCACATAGCTGGCGCCGTTGAACTTGGTGGTCTGCCGACGCAGCCACAGCTTGCGCAGCTGCACACGGTTGCCGTCGGCATCCGTGCCAGTAACCTCGGCAGGCACCACGGTGTATCCGCAACGCAGTCCGGTGAAGCCGGCCGTCTTGGAGAAGCTGCGCACCTCTATGGCAACCTCGCGCGCTCCCTCTATCTCATAGATGCTGCGGGGCACGTCGGCACTGCGCACATAGGCGCAATAGGCCGAGTCGTAGATTATCACGGCATCGTTGCGACGCGCATAGTCCACCCAGGCCTTCAGCTCGGCGTGAGTGAATGCAGCTCCGGTCGGATTGGCCGGCGAACAGAGGAATATCACGTCGGCATGCGCCTCGGGAGGCGTCGGCTTGAAGCCGTTCTGCTCCGTGCAGTCCAGGTATACGAAGTTGCTCCACTTGCCGTCAACCAATTTACCGCCGCGTCCGTCTATCACGTTGGAATCGACGTATACGGGATAGCCGGGATCGGTGACGGCAACTATGTTGTCTTTGGAATATATATCGCCCAAGTTGCCGAGGTCGCTCTTGGCACCGTCCGACACGAAGATGTCATCGGCCGAAATGCCGAGACCGGCATAGTCACCATCGGCGATGGCCTCGCGCAGAAAGCCATAGCCCTGCTCCGGACCGTAGCCATGGAAAGTATCGCCGGCCGCCATATCATCTACGGCACGGTGCATGGCCTCTATGCAGGCCTGCGGTACGGGCAGCGTAACGTCGCCGATGTCCATGCGGATCACCTCGCTGCCGGGATGCAACTCCTTATATTCACGCAACTTGCGGGCTACCGTCGAAAACAGGTAGCTCTCAGGCAATTTCTCAAAATTATCGTTAATCTTCATCTTTATTCAATTAGAAATCAGCAATTAGTAATCAGTAATCAGCAACGCCCACTTCATCACTCATCACTATAACTTAATACCTATAAAACGTTCCGTCGCACACGAACCGTGCCGGGCCGGTCATCATCACGTGGTTGGTGTTCTCGTCCCAGCGGATGTGCAGTGTGCCGCCACGCAGCACTATATCCACCTCGCGGTCAGTGTGACCGTTCAGCACTGCGGCCACGGCCGTGGCGCACGCTCCGGTGCCGCAGGCCAGGGTCTCGCCCGTACCGCGTTCCCACACGCGCATCTCGACATGGCCCCGGTCCACCACGCGGGCGAACTCGATGTTGGCCTTGCGCGGAAATACCTCGGCGCGCTCCAGCTCCGGGCCACGGCCCAGAACCTGCTCGTCGGTTATCTCATTAACAAAAACAACAGCATGAGGATTTCCCATGCTGACTGCCGTAATATCGTATTCCGTATTGTTGACAGTGATTCGCTCGTTTATCATGCGGTCGGCGCTGGTGCTGACCACCGGCACCCGATCGGGCCGAAGCTCAGGCTCGCCCATATCCACGGTCACCTCGGTCACCTCGCCGTTCTCCACATGCAGCTTCAGCACCTTGATGCCGGCCAGTGTCTCCAGCGTCACCTCCGTCTTGTCCGTAAGGCCGCGGTCGTAGACATACTTGCCTATACAGCGCGACGCGTTGCCGCACATTTCGGCCTCGCTGCCGTCGGAATTATACATACGCATACGGAAATCGGCTACGTCCGACGGACATATCACTACCAGTCCGTCCGAACCCACCCCGAAATGACGGTCGCTTACCTCTACGGCCAATTTGCTTAAATCTTCGGGAATCGCCTCAAAACCATTCAGATAAATGTAGTCGTTACCGGCGCCGTGCATCTTTGAGAACCGCACCTCGCGTTTCCCAGCACCCGCCGATTTGTCGTTGTAAGTACTCATACTTCGGTCTTGAAAGCGCAAAGTTATAAATAATTTCCGAAACCTTCAAATAAATTTACAAGTCCGCGCAGTGGGCGGAGTCAACTGGCCAGTGCGAAATTACGAAATTTTTCGATTCAATGCTTGGATTGGGGTCAGGAACTGTAATTTCTCACGAGGTCTTCGGTTT
>QWCV01001655.1_pt1 | contig 50192 bp, 45 predicted proteins | sample 1972621 | NCBI WGS metagenome assembly QWCV01 (sample SAMN09866699, study PRJNA288562) | Human gut metagenome isolate pre2_stool, whole genome shotgun sequencing... | isolation source: gut | host: Homo sapiens | place: USA: California | reverse complement strand
CTACCTGCTGGGTCTGACCGACATCGACCCCTCAGACGAGGCTCGCAAACAGCGCCAGCGCCTGACCGAAGAAGAACAGAACGAGATGCACCGCTACGAAGAATATTTGCTCTGGAAACGCAAAAAATAAGCCGCCCAGCGAGACCGCAAGGTCGCTGGGCGGCTGTTGATTTATACAGAACATTGAATCGATTCCTATACAGAATCGCCAAATTCCTCGTTCTTTATTGATGGGATTCATCAGTGGTAGTATAATAAAATCAAATTTTAGAGTTCGCTCTCACAAAGTACAATTTATAACACACCGATTGTGCTACTATATAGCAGGAGGGAAAGTCATGGACGTATCTGTAAACAGCACTATCATTCAAGTTTCCTCTCGTAAAAAGGGAAGCCCATTGCTTTGTTGGCAATCTCCTATTGATGGAAAAGATGATTTACTCGATTTGCTTATAAGCCGTATTCAAGACCCAACTCTATTTCAATTCACGAAGCAGAGATTTGGCGATGGTACGGCTGCTTCACCAGAAACAGATAATAAAGTTCGTATCCCTCAAAAATTTGATAAAAAGGTTTTAGAGCTTTTTGCTTTTGATGTTTCGCCTTATAAGGGCTCTTCTGTGGTCACCGATGTTGTGGTAGAAGATGGAATCGAACTCTACCGTTACGCTTTTTTCACCGTTTTATATGGTGAAGGCGGTGACCGTGCAGATGTTCGTCGCGAAGAGGGTGACGATGTTGAAGTTGGACCAAATGATGCCATTTGTAGACGCTTTCATGTTTTTATTGCGTATGCCCGAAGCCCTCGCAATACAACTGCCGTCATGTTAACTGAAGCACGGGGTCGTAATGGCGTTGCTGATCCCATGCGTTGGCAAGTAAAGAAACTTCTTAACGCTATTGATGGACAATATTTCTCAGTCAAAGCACAGGAATACATCAATGATGATGCTCTAAAAGCCTTCATTAATTCTAATCAGTGGGGTGAAATTCGACTATTCAAAAACGAAAAAGCATCTGAAAGAGGTGACTTGCCTGAATATTCTGAACAAGTCTTGACACTCATGCTAACTCCACAAAAAGAAGGAAAGAACGGTCAACTCAAACAGTCCATTCAGGATCGGATATTTTATGGAAAGCCTATCGAAAATATAAAAATCATAGACGATTTCGAACCGACTAAAATCAAATTCACTGTAAAAGGTCACAAAACAGCTCGTACATTCACAATTGATAAGCCTTTGTCTGGTGGTGTTCGCAAAGTTCTCGATAGTAACATTATTATGCCTGATGGTTTGTCGAACGATGTAGATATTCTAAATGAATTTAAAAAGATTTTTGAAGAAGAACATCTACCCCAATAATCGTGGCATAACATCAAATTAAAGGAGGAGGTGACTACTATATGATAAAATCTGAAATAAAAGAATTTTTACTTACTCTGTTTAATAATGTTTGGATTTGGATAGCACTGCTTATTATTCTTCTTGTGATATATGCGCTATCCACTGGGAAACGTGATGCAATTCCTAAGTTATTTGATATACGAGAAATAATCCGCGGTTATTATAAGGTGTTTCCTATACAAATAGATTTTCTTTATTTATTAGCGGTAGTTTCTCTTCTAGCAAGAATAACCATGTTACTAAATTTAAATGTTGATAAGACTTTTTCTCAAATAGGTGTTATCCTATCTCTGCTCGTTTCAGCTATTATTGGACTTATTCCTATGGTTCTAGACAAAAGTGATTATATTCAAAACTCTGCTGTCAAAAACTTGTCGCACAAGCAAAAGCTACTTTACACTGAGGATATTGTTCAAACCGGAATGTTTGATATTTTAATCAGTATTATTGATTTGATTCTTATTTTCTTATCAATAGGAACCACTCCAAATGACACTAACAGTTTTTTGTATCCACTCCTGATTTTTTCAATTTACTGGTTATTTTATTTATTTTCCTTTAATATACTCATTATTATGCATAAGTTGTATGTAGTTTACTTTAAATAACGCGATAAATTGCCCTTAATGATATACCGTCTGCTTTTCAGCGCTTATCATTAAGGGCAATTGTTTTTATAACATTTTGGAGATATACTCTCGCAATCCATCCTCCGTCCGAATATTATACTTCTCATCCACCTTTTTGAAGTACGCCTTCATCGCATCCAGCGAAATCTCCGCATGAGAGGTTTCGTCCGGCAGAAAACCCTTCCGGGCATCCAGCCAAGGGACTTCTTTGTGGGTGATGCTTTCCAGAACCTTTCCGCTGTACATACCAAAGGTATCCAGCACACGGTCTACCACCTCTTTGGCCTCCGGGGTAAGTGGCAGCGCACTCTCCTTCAGCGGCACAAAGCGGTCATCGTCAATGGGGTTGTACTTAAAGTCCCGGAACAGATTATAGACATTGCGATACACCGGGCCGTGCACCCACGCTTCGCAGGGGGCATCAAACAGCGGTTTGTCGTAAATCGCTGCATAGTTGCCCTGAATATAATACAGCAGCTTTTGCAGGGCCGATGCCAGTGCGTGCAGCATGATATCCGAGTACTCTTTGGACGGCACCTGCCCGGCAAGATAACGGGTGATGGTCACTTCCCCAAAGCCCAGTGCCAACGACAACGGTGCTTTGCCGATATTGTAGAGCTTCATCAGGCGTTCGATGTCCTCCACCGTGATGACTTCCTCCGCTTTGCGGTACTGCTCGTCAATCTCCTTCATGTTGTAGTCCATCAGGCCGGGGATTCCCATTTCGCCGCCGCATTCGTTGCAGAAAGCAGCCGTAATCTCAAAAGTATACTTCTTTTCCCGGATGGTCTGGTTGATTTTGATTTTCTTCAAGGTGTAGCTCGTTTCTCTGCGGCATTCTGTGCAGAAGTCCTTTCGTTCGCGCATAGTGTCCTCTCCTTCTTTTGTGCTCATTTATCTGAAGTAGTAAGTCAGCGGATGGCGTTGCTCGTGGAATGAGATCACGATGACGAATTCGTTGTCCAGTTTGTTGAACTTGATGTAAAGCGGAACCAGCTTTTCCGCTGTTCCGTATCGTTCGATCAACAGAACTTCTTTTCCAAAGATATAGAGTGTCTCATGTTCAAAACCAACGTGTTCATTCGGAACTGCGTCTGAGAAGTCCATTGCGTTCAGATCCAGAATGATGTTCTCTGCATCTTCTTCGGTAAGTGAATATGTCTGAAACAGTTTACGGTTATCCGGGCGTTTAGCATTCAGATCCAGCCGGTAGCGGTGTGCTTTTACCGCACACTTCACGGCTTCAAGATAGTTCTCAATATCGGACACGCTCAGGTTCATTCAGTTCACTCCTTTTGAACATGATGGTATTTTTGCATTCTTCCATCATCATTATACTTGCGTGATTGAATTTTGTCAATATGCCATCACGCAGAAAAATTCGCTGACGCTCTGCCCGGCACAGAGTCCCTATAGTGCGCTTTGATTTTTGGCGTAAGTGGCGTAAGTTTGGCGTAAATCCGCTTTTGCGCGCTCCAAAAATCAAGGATTCATGCGGTTTTTTGGCAGTTATTAGTACATGCCGCCCATGCCGCCCATGTCACCACCGGCTGCGGGAGCAGCGGGGGGTTCGGGCAGATCAGCGACCAGGCTCTCGGTGGTCAGCACCATCTCAGCGACGGATGCTGCGTTCTCCAGAGCGGAACGGGTGACCTTGGTGGGGTCAACGATGCCGGCGGCGATCATATCCTCAACAAAGACCTCGTTCTGAGCGTCGAAGCCGTAGTTGGGCTTGTTGGCAGAGACGATCTTGTCGATGATGACGCTGCCCTCCAGACCGGCGTTCTTGGCGATCTGGCGCAGAGGTGCCTCCAGAGCCTTCAGGACGATCTTGGCACCGGTGCGCTCATCGCCTTCCAGCGTGTCGCACAGGGCGCGCACAGCGGGGATGGCGTTGATGGGAGCGGTGCCGCCGCCAGCGACAACGCCTTCCTGAACGGCAGCCTTGGTTGCGTTCAGAGCGTCCTCGATGCGCAGCTTCTTATCCTTCATCTCGACCTCGGTAGCAGCACCGACCTTGATGACTGCAACGCCGCCGGCCAGCTTTGCCAGGCGCTCCTGCAGCTTCTCACGGTCGAAATCGCTGGTGGAAGCCTCGATCTGGTTGCGGATCTGTGCAATGCGGGCTGCAATGGCATCCTTATCGCCTGCGCCGCCCACGATGGTGGTGTTCTCCTTGGTGACCTTGACCTGACGGGCATGGCCCAGCATCTGGACGGTAGCGTCCTTCAGCTCATAGCCCAGATCAGCGGACACAACGGTGCCGCCGGTCAGGGTAGCGATATCCTGCAGCATCTCCTTGCGGCGGTCGCCAAAGCCGGGAGCCTTGACAGCGCAGACGTTCAGGGTGCCGCGCAGGCGGTTGACGATCAGGGTGGACAGAGCCTCGCCCTCGATGTCCTCAGCCACGACCAGCAGCTTCATGCCGTTCTGCATGACCTGCTCCAGCAGGGGGACCAGATCCTGGATGACGCTGATCTTCTTATCGGTGATCAGGATGGCGGCGTTGTCCAGAACAGCCTCCATCTTGTCGGTATCGGTGACCATATAGGGGGTCAGGTAGCCGCGGTCAAACTGCATGCCTTCCACGATCTCGTTGTAGGTCTCGGCGGTGGTCTTGTTCTCCTCGATGGTGATGACACCGTCGGAGGTGACCTTCTCCATGGCCTCGGCGATCAGGCGGCCGATCTCGGGGTCACCGGCAGAAATGGTGCCGACGCGGGCGATATCGTTGCTGTCCTTGACCTTCTGGCTGTGGGCCTTGATGGTCTCAACGGCCTTGGCAACAGCCTTGCTCATGCCGCGGCGGATATCCATGGGGTTGGCACCGGCGGTAACGTTCTTCATGCCCTCGGTGACCATGGCCTGTGCCAGAACGGTTGCGGTGGTGGTGCCGTCGCCTGCGGCATCGTTGGTCTTGGTTGCGACCTCACGCACCAGCTGTGCGCCCATGTTCTCGAACTCGTCCTTCAGCTCGATCTCCTTGGCAATGGTCACGCCGTCATTGGTGATGACAGGTGCGCCGAACTTCTTGCCCAGCACCACATTGCGGCCCTTGGGGCCCAGGGTGATCTTCACGGTGTTTGCCAGGGTATCAATACCGGCACACAGTGCCTTGCGGGCATCCTCGCCCTGCTTGATCTGTTTTGCCATAATCAAATCGCTCCTTCAAAGCTCAAATTTCAATTTCAGAGGGGAAACTTACTCCACGATGGCCAGGATATCGCCCTGACGCACGATGGTGCACTCCTCGCCGTCCACCTTGACCTCAGTACCGGAGTACTTGCTGGTCAGGACCTTATCGCCAACCTTCACGGTCATCTTGACTTCGTTGCCGTCCACGATGCCGCCGGGGCCAACAGCCACGACCTCAGCCACCTGGGGCTTCTCCTTGGCGCTGCCGGTCAGGATGAGGCCGCCCTTGGTGGTCTCCTCGACTTCAACGGCCTTGATAACAACACGGTCTGCAAGAGGAATGATCTTCATAGTTCTTGCCCTCCTATAATAAAAATATAATGAAAACTTTTTTGGCACCTTCGGCCCGTTTCTGCTGGGCCTTCGGTTGTTTAGCACTCCTTTTCTCTGAGTGCTAAGTGTATTGTACTCATCTTGAACTGAAAAATCAAGACCTTTTTGATTTTTCTTTTTGAACAATTTGTGACCACCCGAAAAAGTATCCTTACATCGAAAAAAGAGCAGTTCTCTTTTCCGGAGAGACTGCTCCTTTTCATCCAAACATCTTCTTATTTTACGTCCACGCTGCTCCTTTTCGCCACAAACCGCTCATACGCCGGGGCGGGCAGGAGGATGCGGCCGCTCAGGGGGCGCAGAACAGCCTCCACCGCATCACAGGGGGTGCACTCGCCGTCGGCAGTGGCAACGATAGGGCCGCGGCCATCGGCAGGGCGCAGCGCCACCCGCCGGGCACGGCGGTAGAGGAAGTAGGGCTTTGCCTCCTCGGTGAGCTGGCCGTTCACAAAATGCCGGCCACTCTTGTACATCCCCAGCAGCTTGGCAATGGTCAACCGCCCCACCCTGCGGACGATCATCACGTCCAGCCAGCCGTCGGCGGGGTCGGCCTCGGGGGCGGCAAGGAAGCCGCCGCCATAGGCCCGGCCATTGCAGATGGCGCACATCAGGCAGTCCACGGTCAGCTCCTCGTCGTCGATGGTAAAGGTGACCCTGCGGCCGATGTGCCCGCAGAGCTGCTCCACGATGGAGAGCAGATAGGACATCTCGCCGCCGCACAGGGGGATCCGCCGGAACTTGGGGATGCCGTAGGCCACCTGCGCGTCCAGACCCGCCGCGCAGATGGTGGCGGACAGGCCCAGACTGGTCTCCAGCAGGTCGATGGTCACTTCCCCACCCGCCAGCTGGGCATCGAGGTCGGTGAACTCTGCCCGAGTGCCGTAGGTGCGCAGGAAGTCGTTGCCGCTGCCGTAGGGCAGGCAGCCCACGGCGGCGTTGGCAAAGCCCTGCACGCCGGTCATGGCTTCCATGAAGGTGCCGTCGCCGCCCGCTGTCCAGATGCGCAGACTGTCCCCTGCCTGCGCTGCCTCCTGGGCTGCGGCACGGGCCAGCTCCCGGGCGTGGCCCGCATATTCAGTGGTGTGGATGGTATAATCCGCCGCGCTCCACCCGGCCCGGGCGGCAGCGGCTCTGATCTGCGGGATGAGCTGGACGGTGCAGTCCTGCTTGCCCGCAGCGGGGTTCAGTAAAAACAAATAGCGCATGGTTTCCTCCTTGGGGCGTTTCGCTTTCTCTATGATAAACGAAAATGCCGGAGGATGCAAGGGGGAAGCGTGCTCACCCTCTCAGTCTCGCTTTGCTCGCCAGCTCCCCCGAAGGGGGAGCCAATGCATCTGTAAGGGCAGCGTGACTGAGGGGTTTAGCCGATGGTTTGCTCTACTACTTTCCCCTCTTCCAACACGATTGCCCCATCCACCGTGCAGTCGGCTGTCCAGTGCTGGCCGGTGTGGGCCGTGCCGGAGGCGATCTGGTTGGCGAGGGCCTGTTCCACGGCGCGGTCCACCTGCCGCCGCAGCTCCCGGGCCCCATAGGGCGAGCGCGCCCTTGCGGCCAGCACTGCCCCCACCCGGGGCGTATGGGTCAGCTGATACCCATTGCGGGCGGCACGGGCTTCCAGCTGGCCCAGCAGCTTCTCGGCGATGGCACACAGGCTGTCCTCTGCAAGGGGGCGGAACACGATGAGCTCATCCAGCCGCCCCACCAGCTCGGGCCGGAACCACTTCTTAGCTTCCTCAATGGCCTGGGCCGACTGCTTCTCGAACACGGCCTCGCTGCCCGCTGCAAAACCCAGCGGGGCGCTCTGCCCGGCCAAAAAGCGTGCCCCCAGGTTGGAGGTGAGCAGGACGATGGTATTGCGGAAATCGGCCTTGCGGCCCATGGCATCGGTGAGCTGGCCGTCCTCCAGGATCTGCAGCAGGATATTCTGGATATCCGGGTGGGCCTTTTCGATCTCGTCAAAGAGCACCACGCTGTACGGGCGGCGGCGGACGGCTTCGGTGAGCTGACCGCCCTCATCGTGGCCAAGGTAGCCCGGAGGCGCGCCCAGCAGGCGGGCCGTGGTGTGCTGCTCCTGATACTCCGACATATCGAACTTGAGCAGGGCCTTCTCGCTGCCGAACCAGCTGGCGGCAAGGGCCTTGGCAAGGGCGGTCTTGCCCACGCCGGTGGGCCCCAGAAAGAGCATGGCCCCCATGGGGCGGCCCGGCTCTCCCAGCCCGGTGCGGCTGCGCCGGATGGCCCCGGCCACCGCCGCTACGGCCTTCTGCTGGCCCACGATCTCGGCGTTGAGGCGGGATTCCAGCTTGTCCAGCCGTTCCCGTTCCTTCTCCCCCACCCGCTCCACGGGCACGCCGCTGGCCTGCGCCACCACCCGGGCAATGTCCTCCCGGGTGAGGGTGGGATCTGCTTTCCCCTCCCGCTCGGCGCGGATGCGGGCAGCGGCACAGGCCTCGTCCACAAGGTCGATGGCCTTATCGGGCAGGAAGCGCCCCGGCAGGTACCGCACCGAGAGCTCCACGGCCTCCCGCAGTGTCTCGGACGGCAGATGCACGCTGTGGTACCGCTCGTAGCGGGGGGCAAGGCCCTCCAGGATCGCCGCGGCCTGTGCCGGGGTAGGCTCCTCGATCTGCACCCGGCCAAAGCGGCGCTCCAGCGCGGCATCTTTCTGGATATGGGTGCGGAACTCCTGATCGGTGGTGGCCCCGATGAGCTGCAGCTCTCCCCGGGCCAGCACGGGCTTCAGGATGCTGGCGGCATCAATGGCTCCCTCTGCCGCGCCGGCTCCCACGATGGTGTGGAACTCGTCCACAAACAAAATGGCGCTGCCGTCCCGCACAAGCTCCTCCAGAAGGGTCTTGAACCGCTCCTCAAAGTCGCCCCGGTACTTGGTGCCCGCCACAAGGCTGGCCATATCCAGTGCCAGCAGCCGCCGCCCCTGCAGCATCCGGGGCACGTTCCGGCTGGCGATGCGCTGGGCAAGGCCCTCGGCAAGGGCCGTTTTGCCCACGCCCGGCTCCCCCACCAGACAGGGGTTATTCTTCTGGCGGCGGCACAGGATCTCCACCATCCGGTCCAGCTCCGCATCCCGGCAGAACACCGGGTCCAGCTCGCCGTCCACCGCGCGGCGGGTCAGGTCGCGGCAATACTTATCGCTGGCGCGGCTGCCCCGGGGCATGGCGCTGGCCCGGGGCGTGCCGGGCAGGATGAACTGTCCCGAGAGCTGGCGGCACTCCCGCACGGCCTCGGCCAGCTGCACCCCCATGGAGGCCAGCAGCACCCCCGCCGCGCAGTCGGTATCCTCCAGCATGGCGCAGAGCAGGTGCTCCGGCTCCGCCTTGGGCAGGTGGGCGTTCTGTGCCCCGATGAGGGCATAATCCATCGCCCGGCGCAGGTCTGGGGCCAGCGCCTTTCTGTCCAGCTGGCGGGCCGGGCTGGTGCGGCCCTCGGCCAGCTGACGGCGCACGGCTGGCTCGGTGATGTTCTTGCCCGCCAGAAACCGCCCCGCCGGACCGCGGTCGGTCTGCAGCATGGCAAGCAGCAGGTGCCCGGTATCCGCCCGGGCACAGCCCATGCTGCCCGCAAGCTCCACGGCTTCGTCCAGCAGCAGCCCTGCCTCCCGCGAAAACCCCTTGTGTCTGCCCATGCCGAATGCTTCCCAAATGCTCATGCTCTGCTCCTTGCTGTATTGTTTCATACACAGCAAAGTATAGGCTCAACCTCCACGAAAAAAACAGCAATTTGTGTCAACCCTCTCAGTCAAAGCCTATCGGCTTTGCCAGCTCCCCCGAGGGGGGGAGCCAATTGCGGTCTGGCCTTTAGTGGCTGCTGAATTGAGACGATGCGTTGGCTCTCCCTTTGGGAGAGCTGTCGAGCAAAGCGAGACTGAGAGGGCGCTGCACAGCAAAAAAGCGCCGTGCAATGCACGACGCTTTCTCTGCGTTGATGGTTACATCTCTGCCAGAGCCTTTTTCAGGTTCTTGGCGATCTGGTCGGGGCAGCTGGTGGGGCGGGGGCCGCAGGTGGTACCCTCCATGCGGGCGATGGCATCCTCAGCCTTCATGCCCTTGAGCAGGCGGCTGATGCCCTTGAGGTTGCCGTTGCAGCCGCCGATGACCTCAACGGACTCGATGGTGTGGTCATCGTTCAGCACGATGTTGGTCTGCTTGGAACAGGTGCCCACATTGGGGAAGCTGAAAGATTTGCTCATGGAAAACATCCTCTCTTTTTGACTTGCCTGCATTATACTACAAAAACAACGTTCCTGCAAGGGGTGGAACCTGCCCTCTTTGCCAAGGGCTCCCCCTTCGGGGGAGCTGTCGAGCAAAGCGAGACTGAGAGGGTGAGGATGCTCACGGACTTTACCGAACTCACCCTCTCCGTCATTGCTGACGCAATGCCACCTCTCCCGAAGGGCGAGGCCTTGGCAGTTCTCATAAGAATGCTCAAATCGGTTTACTTTTTTCTCTTCCGGGCCAGCTCCTCGATCCGCGCGATCTGGTCATCGGGGGTGGTGCAGGTGCCCACGGGGTAGACCTTTTTGTGGTTGGCCCCGTGGAAGTCGGTGCCGCCGGTGTGGATGAGGTGATACTGCCCACAGAGGGCGGCACACTCGGCCTTGTCCTCGGGGCTGTTGCTGGGGTGGTCAATCTCGATGCCGTCCACCATCCCCTCCCTGACCAGCTCCCGGAGCAGGGGCATACTCTTGTACACGGTGGGGTGGGCGAACACCACCACGGCACCGGCAGCTCTGGCTGTAGCCAGCACCTCCCGCACCGGGATGTACTCGGGCGAGTGGAGTACCCTGCCCCGCGGGTTCCAGCCGAACAGCTCATGGTAGCGCTCGCCGTAGATGCTGTCGGCAAGGCCCAGCTCCCGCAGCGCCTGCATGATGCCGCTCTTATAGAGCACGCCGCTGTCTCTGGCGTATTCCAGCGCCTGCTCGGTGCGGAACTGGGGGAAGATGGCTTCCAGTTCCCGGGCGCTCTGCAAACAGCACTCGTTGCGGCGCTGGCGCATGATATCGCAGTGGCGGCGCAGGGCCTCGCTCTCGGGGTCGGGCCAGTAGGCCAGCAGGTGGACCCGGTGCTGGCGCTCGTAATCGTAGCCGGTGAGCTCGGTGGCCGGGATGAGTTTTACCCCATCCTGCACCGGGTGGTCGTAGGCATACTGCACGCTGCGCAGTGTATCGTGGTCAGAGATGGCCATGGCATCCAGCCCCACCCGGGCTGCCATCAGGGGCAGCCGGGCCACGGGCACGGAACCGTCGGAATAGGTGGTGTGGTTGTGTAGATCGCCGGGCATGGAATGGAACCTCCTGAGAATAAAACGGGCAACCCCACCGTCATTGCTTCGCAATGCCACCGCCCCTAGTAGGGGCGGCCTTGGCAAAGAGGCAGAGCTTTACGCCATGCCAAGGGCCCCACTATTAGGGGGGCTGGCACGCGGAGCGTGACTGAGGGGTTTAGTCCCGGGGAGCTTTATTTAATGCTTATAATAATTGATCAAACACCCGTCTGCCAGGATCTCCCGCTCATCAGAGGTCAGGGGTGCCATATAGAGGGCGAAGGGCTTCACTTCCTCACCCAGCACATAGGCAGGGATGTTCTGCAGATCGCCCTTGAGGGCTTCCCGGACATGGGGGATGAGGATGTAGTCCCCCAGGCCGAAGGGAGCCGCGCCGTTGAGCTGGAAGGGCAGCATGCCCCAGTTGATGAGGTTGGAGCGGTAGCGCTTGGTGGCGTACTCGTTGACGATGTTGGCCCCGGCCCCCAGCACGCGCTGGCAGCTGGCGGCCTGCTCACGGGCAGAGCCATCGCCGGGCTTGACGGCAAAAATGGTGGAGGCCAGCTGCACATCGTCCCAGGTCAGGGCCTCGCAGCCGGGCACGGCGCGGATCTTTGCCAGCAGGGCGGTATCCCCCTGCCCTGCCCGGCGGGCGGCTTCCTCGGCCTGCACGGCCTTGGCGCGCCCCACATAGGCGGGGTCCTTGCGGCTGAGGGTGAACTCAGCCAGACCCAGGGGGTTGGAGCGGTAGGAAGAGGTCTCACCCGAGGGGATGAGCTCGTCCGTGGTGGTGACAGGGTCGGTGATGTAGGAGGCCACCTTCAGCAGCAGGTTGTCGCCCAGCGGGGCGATCTCGGGCCAGTCCTTGATGTTGGGGCCCAGCTTGAGCAGGGCATCGTAATCGCCGTGACCAAAGCCCTGATACACCCGGGCCTCGTAGCTGGAGGGGTCGTAGTGGTATTCGGGCACGGTGGGGTCGTAATCCACCTCCGTTGCGGGGGTCAGGATGCCGCCGTTGGCTGTGGTGGCGGCAATGCTGCGGGCATCCATCAGGGCCACGCCTGCCAGCTGGCCGCTGCCGGGCTTGGAGCCCTCGCGGCTGGGGAAGTTGCGGGTGGTGTGGCGGATGGACAGTGCCCCGTTGGCGGGCACATCGCCTGCGCCGAAGCAGGGGCCGCAGAAGGCCGTGCGGATGGTGGCACCGCTGGCCATCAGGTCGGTGAGCACGCCGGTGCGGTTCAGCTCCATCATAATGGGCTGGCTGCCGGGGTAAACGCTGAGGGCGTAATCCCCGCAGCCGCCGGTATGGCCCTTGAGGATGGAAGCGGCCTCGTAGATGCTGTCGAACAGGCCGCCCGCGCAGCCCGCGATGACTCCCTGATCGACCCGGAGCCTGCCGTTTTCGATCTTGCTGCACAGATCCAGCTTCACGTCGGAGCGGCCCACCAGCTGCTGGACGTTCTCCTCGCATTCGTGGAGGATGTCCTTGAGGTTGGCGTTCAGCTCCTCGATGGGAAAGGCGTTGGAGGGGTGCATGGGCAGGGCGATCATGGGCCGGATCTTGGAAAGGTCCACGCTCACCACGCCGTCGTAATAGGCCAGCTCTGCCGGGTGCATGGGCTTGTAGTCCCCTGCCCTGCCATGGACCGTGAGGAACTGCCGGGTCTTTTCATCGGTCTCCCAGATGGAGGAAAGGCAGGTGGTCTCGGTGGTCATGGCATCGATGGCGTTGCGGGTGTCCTGCCGCAGGGAGGCGATGCCGGGGCCCACAAACTCCATGACCTTGTTCTTGACATAGCCGCTCTTGAACAGCTCGCCCACCAGTGCAATGGCCACATCGTGGGGGCCACAGCCTGCGGGCAGAGCGCCGGTCAGGCAGATGGCCACCACGCCGGGGCGGGCCACATCGTAGGTGCGGCCCAGCAGCTGCTTTGCCAGCTCGCCGCCGCCCTCGCCGATGGCCATGGTGCCCAGTGCGCCGTAGCGGGTGTGGGAATCGGAGCCAAGGATCATTTTGCCGCAGCCCGCAAAGCGCTCGCGCATGTACTGGTGGATGACCGCCATGTGGGGCGGCACAAAGATGCCGCCGTACTTTTTGGCAGCGGACAGGCCGAAGCGGTGGTCATCCTCATTGATGGTGCCGCCCACAGCGCACAGGCTGTTGTGGCAGTTGGTCAGCACATAGGGGATGGGGAACTTTTCCAGCCCCGAGGCGCGGGCCGTCTGGATGATGCCCACAAAGGTGATGTCGTGGCTTGCCATGGCATCAAACTTGATCCGGAGATCCCGGTCGTTGCCGCTGGTGTTGTGGGCGGTGAGGATGCCGTAGGCCATGGTGCCCTTGTAGGCCTGGCCGGCCTGCTCCGCAGTCACGCCCGCGGCTGCCAGTGCCGCAGGAGCCTGTGCGTCGGCGGGCACCCACTGCCCCCGCAGGTAGTATGCACCCGAGGCGCTGCATTTGATCGATTCCAACATAATACTTTCCCCTCGCTTTTGCAAAAAAGGGGCGGGCCCTCTCAGTCTCGCTTTGCTCGACAGCTCTCCCAAAGGGAGAGCCAATGCATCTGACAGGCAGACGACTGCAAATCTGCAGTGCCCTGTCCCGAAGCCGCCATTGCCTCTCCCTTTGGGAGAGGTGGCAATGCGTCAGCATTGACGGAGAGGGCGAACCGCCCCAAAGTGTTTCAATCAGTCAAACAGCATATCGTGGATGGCGCTGACCGCCTTGTCAGCGTCGTCACGGGCAATGATGCAGGAGATCTTGATCTCACTGGTGGAGATCATCTTGATGTTGATGTTGTTGTTGGAGAGTGCCTCGAACATCTTGGAGGCAACGCCGCTGTGGCTCTGCATACCGGCACCCACGATGGAGACCTTTGCGCAGGTCTCGTCGCAGGTGGCATCCTTGAACTTGCCGCTCTCCTTGAGCACGCGCATGGCGGTCTCAGCCTCGCCCTCGGCGCAGGTGAAGGAGATATCCTTCTTGCCGTCGCGGCCGGTGGACTGCAGGATGATATCCACGTTGATGTTCTTCTGGGCCAGCAGGCCAAAGATCTTGAAGCTGGTGCCCGGCTCATCGGGAACGTTCAGGATCGTGATAACGGCAACATCGGTGTCCTTTGCAACACCCTTGATCAGCATACCTTCCATGTCTTTTGTAACCTCCTTGACCACCGTACCGGGCACGGGATTCAGGCTGGACAGCACTTCCAGCTCCACATTATACTTCTTTGCCAGCTCCACGCTGCGGTTGTTCAGCACCTGCGCACCCAGAGAGGCCAGCTCCAGCATCTCGTCAAAGGTGATCTCTTCCAGCTTGCGGGTGTTGCGCACCTTGCGGGGGTCTGCGGTGTAAACGCCTTCCACATCGGTGTAGATCTGGCAGCGGTCTGCGTGCAGGGCCGCTGCAATGGCCACGGCGCTGGTATCAGAGCCGCCGCGGCCCAGGGTGGTGATATCATCCAGCTTGTTCAGGCCCTGGAAGCCTGCCACGACCACCACGCGGTTGCGCTCCAACTCGGAGGAAATGCGCTCGGTCTCCATGCGGGTGATGCGTGCCTTGGTGTAGGCACGGTCGGTGCGGAAGCCCGCCTGCCAGCCCGTCAGGCTGGTGGCGTGGCAGCCCAGCTCGTTCAGAGCCATGGCCAGCAGCGCGATGCTGATCTCCTCACCGGCGGCCAGCAGCATATCCATCTCACGGGCCGAAGGGTTGTGGGTGATCTCAGCAGCCTTTGCGATCAGGTCGTCGGTGGTGTCGCCCTGTGCGGACACCACCACCACCACGTCATTGCCCGCCTTGTGGGTGTTGGCCACGATGCGGGCCACGTTGAAGATACGGTTCCGGTCCTTCACCGAAGAACCGCCGAACTTCTGTACGATCAACGCCATAGTTTGTCACTCTCCTCTAGTTACTCCCAATTTATATCATTCCACAGTTGCGCCGGTATTATCTGCATCCAGCTCTAACAGTGTAAATGCTTCACATCCGTCCAGGCCTTCCAGCGTTTCCAGCCCGGCACGCAGCCCGGCATAAAAGCGCTCAGCCTCCGCGCGCTCGGCCACCGCCATCACGGTGGAACCGGCACCCGATACATACACGGCCTTTGCCCCGCACTGCTTTGCCAGCGCGAACACCTCCCGGGAACCGGGCATCAGGGGCATCCGGTAGGGCTGGTGGAGCTTATCCTCGGTGGCAATGCCCAGCAGGTCATGCCGGCCCTCACAGAAGGCGGCAGGCACCAGCGCGGCCCGGGAAAGGTTATACACGGCATCCTTGTGGGCCACCTGCTTGGGCAGGGCCGCGCGGGCGGCCTCCGTCAGCAGCTTGTAATCCGGCACGATGGCCGCAAAGCAGAGGCTCTGGTCCACATCCCGCTTGACGGAGTAGACCACGCCGTCCTCAAAGACGCTGCTGGTCAAACCGCCCAGCAGGGCCGGGGCCACGTTGTCGGGGTGGCCCTCAATGGCCGTGGCCAGCGTCAGCAGCTCCTGGGTGTTGAGCACATCGCCCAGCATCCGGTTCGCGCCCAGCAGACCCGCGATGATGCAGGCCGAGGAGGAACCCAGGCCCCGGGCCATGGGGATGGGGTTGGTCTGCACGATCTTCAGGGGCGGGATCTTCTTGCCCACCTTGTCGAACAGGCCCTTGGCCGAGCGGTACACCAGATTGCTCTCGTTGCGGGGGATGCGGGTGCCGTCCGCCGCCGAGATGTCCAGCTTATCGCTCTCCTCAAAGGTCACGGTGTTGTACAGGGTCACGGCCAGACCCAGCGCGTCGAAGCCGGAGCCTACGTTGGCGCTGGTGGCCGGAACAGAAACTTTGATCTTCATCGTCCGTCCCCTTTTCTCATGCTTCCTCGGGCAGCTTTTTCAGCACCAGCTTCACGCTGCCGCCCACGGTCTCCACCTTGCGGGCTGCCTCGGCCATGGCCTTTGTATCGGCCTGCTCCACCAGATAGGAGCAGCCGTCAAAGTGCTCATCCACCACACGGCCCCTGCCGTAGATGGCTTCCACCACGGCGGGAGCAACGCCCGCTGCACGCACATAATATGCGGCGGGAGCCGGGTCGGTGAGCATCCCCTCCACCGGCTCCGCAGGCTGCCAGAACAGGCTGTCGTGGACCTTGGAGCCGTTCTTGAGGGCATCCACCACATCGGCCACCACGGCGCTGGCGGTGGGCAGCTTGCCCGCGCCCTTGCCGTAGAACACCACGTCGCCCAGCATATCACCCTTGACCAGCACAGCGTTGAACACATCATCCACACCGGCCAGCTGGTGGCTCTTGGGCACCAGGCAGGGCTCCACACCGGCAGCCACGCTGCCATCGTCGCCCCGCTTCATCCACGCGATGAGCTTGATGACGCAGTTCAGACGCTCCGCCGCAGCCACATCGGCCACGGTGATGTCCCGGATGCCCCGGGTGGGGATGTTCTGGGGGTAGATCTGGTGGCCGCAGACCAGCGAGGACAGGATGGCGATCTTGCGGCAGGCATCCCGGCCGTCCACATCGTCGCCGGGGTCCTTGGTCTCGGCATAGCCCAGCTCCTGCGCGATTTTCAGGGCCTCGTCAAAGCCCAGGTTCTCCCGCACCATCTTGGTCAGCATGAAGTTGGTGGTGCCGTTCACGATGCCCTCCACCTCGGTGATGACGTTGGCGGCCAGACACTGGTGCATCGGGGTGATGATGGGGGTGCCGCCGCCCACGGAGGCCTCGAACAGGAAGGCACAGTTGTGGGCCTTGGCCAGCGCCAGCAGCTCCGCGCCGTAGGTGGCCACCATCTCCTTGTTGGAGGTGCACACGCTGCGGCCGCTCTCGAGGCAGGCCTTGACATAGGGGTATGCAAAGCGGGTGCCGCCGATGGTCTCCACCACCACCCGGATCTCCGGGTCTTCCAGAATGGTATCGAAGTTCTTGATGAAGAGGTTTGCCGCCGGATGTGCGGAGAAATCCTTGGGGTCAAGGATGTACTTGACCTCCACCGGCTCACCGGCCCGGCGGGAAACACCGGCGGCGTTGCGACACAGCACCTCGTACACGCCGCTGCCCACCGTGCCAAAGCCTAAAATCGCGATCTTTGCCATAGTTCAGCCCTCGTTCCTATTTCCTAACTGTTCTTGGTGCCCTTACAGGTTATACCCGCAGTGCACCCCCACCACCATGCGCTGGCGGCTCAACCGCTCCGTCAGCTCCTCAGGGGTCATCTGCATGGTATCGGTGCGGATGGTTACGGCAACCAGCGCTGCGCCGTTTTCCGGCGTGGACTGGTTGATGGTAACAATGCTTGCCCCGGCGGCGCTGATGCCCGCCAGCAGGCTTTGCAGCGCGCCTGTTTCATCCCGGAGCGTTGCCATTACGGTCACGACCTCGCGGCCATTTTCGGAATCAAAGATGCAGTCCTTATATTTATAAAAAGCACTGCGCGAAAGATCCACGCTGCGGGTCGCAGCCGAGATGCTGCGCACTTCCCCGCTTGCCAGAAGCTCCTTGGCCTTGACCACTTTCAGGAAGACCTCGGGCAGGACCTCCGCGTCCACCAGATAAAAACGGCGTTCCAACTTGTTCACCTCACAAACACAAGTGTTCTTACAGGGAATATAATAGCATCCGGCCCCCTGCATTGCAAGAGACCGGATGCTTTTTTGTCAGATTATCCAGTTTTGGAGCGTGAAGTGGCAAGCTGTCGCACCGGAATTGAGAAAGTAATACTGTTAGTCCGTATCCAGCCCGGTGGTGTCCTGACCCACAACGGGGGCGGTGTCCGCGCTCTGGGCTGCGGCCACGCCGCTGCTGTGGGAGTAGTTGCAGGTATCGGGCAGGTCATCGGCACGGTAGTAGCCGGTGGCGCGGCTGGGGCAGTTGGCCCCGGCCAGCAGGCCGCTCTGGGTGCAGTAGGCGCGCTCCACCACGCCGTCGCTGGTGGGGAATGCCTTATAGGGCAGGTTTGCCTGCACCTGCTCCATATAGGCCTTCCACGCCGTGACACAGGTGCGGGTCTTGGCCTGATTCTTGCCCAGGGTGTTGGTCATATCGTAAGGCGCGTCGTAGCCCCACCAGACAGCGGTGACGTAGTAGGGCGTGCCGCCCACGAACCACAGATCCTTTTCGTCGCTGGCGGTACCGGTCTTACCAAAGGACTCCATGCCGTTGGAGTTGGGGTAGCGGCCGCTGGCGGTGCCCACGTTGGAGTAGAGCACGTTCTTGAGCAGACGGTTCATAATATAGGCTGTCTGCGGGGTCAGGGCCTGATAGCTGGTGGCGTTGTTTTCCAGGTAGATGTTGCCATCCCGGTCCAGCACACGGGTGTACAGGTGCGGGGTGGTGTACTCGCCGTCATAGAAGATCTGGAAGGCAGCGGCCAGCGCCGTGGGGGTCACGCCGTGGGTCTGGCTGCCCATGACCATCTGGGCAAGGCCCACGTCGTTGGCAGGGTCCAGGGTGGTCAGCTGCAGGGTGTTGTAGACAAAGTTGAAGATGTTGCTTGCGCCCACCAGGTCGCCCACCCGGATGGCGATGGTGTTCAGGGAGCGGGCCAGACCGTTCCACAGGGGCAGGTCGCTGCCGTCGCCATAATTGCCGCCGTAGTTGCGGGGCCAGCTGCGCCATGCGTTGGGGTAGGCCTTGAGCTGACTGTCGGAAAGGCCCATCAGGCCGTTTTTGCGGCAGTAGTCCTCATCCCGGATGACCATGTCCTGCTTCTGGTACAGGGGTGAGTTGTTGAGCATGGTGGACCAGTTCACCAGCCCGTACTCCACGCCCAGCGCGTACGCGCCGATGGGCTTGATGGTGGAGCCGGTCTGCCGGGTCACACTGTAAGCACGGTTCAGGGAAAGGCTCTTGGTCTTTTCGCCCAGACCGCCCACCATGGCCAGCACATTGCCGTCATAGTCCAGCGTGACCATGGCCGCCTGGGTGCGGACATTGCGGTAGTAGTACACGGTGCCGTCGTCGCCGGTGCGGGTCTTGGGGGTGCCGTCGGCGTTCATCACCTGCACGTCATCGTCCGAGATGCTGGTCACCTCTTCCTCATGCCAGCCGGCCGGGAAGTAAGCGTCGCCCTCGTTGAGCATCAGGTTCTCCATGGCCGTCTGCATCTTGGGGTTGACGGTGGCCTCGATGGTATAGCCGCCGGTGTAGAGCATAGACTGGGCCGTGGATTCGTCCACGCCCTCCTTGTCCATGATGTCGTGGACCACCTCGGTGAAGAGAGCATCGGTGAAGTAGCTGGTCACGGAGGAGGTCTTCTGGTTGGTGTCCTCCTCGGCCAGCACAAGGGGCTGGGCCGCGCCGTTGCGGTAATCCTCCTCCGAGATGATGCCCTGCTGCCACATATTATACATGATGAAGTTGCGGCGGTGGATCAGGTTCTCGGGGTTGGTGTAGGGGTTGTAGTTGGTGGGGTTCTTGGTGATGGACGCGATGGTGGCGCACTCCCAGAGGGTGAGCTGGCTCACGTCCTTGTTGAAATACTCGTTGGCCGCTGTCTGAACGCCCTGAATGGTGCCGGTGAAGCTGATGGTGTTCAGGTAGGCCTCCAGAATGGTCTCCTTGGAGTAGGCGCGGCTCAGGCAGAGGGCGCGGTAGATCTCGCGCAGCTTGCGCAGCGCACCCTCCACGCCGCTGGCGCTCTTGTCGCTGGTCAGGTTCTTGATGAGCTGCTGCTCCAGCGTAGAAGCGCCCTGCTTGGAGCTGTAAATGGGCAGCAGATACTCGTTGACCATGGCACCGATGGTGCGCTTGAAGTTCACGCCCGGCTCGTTGTAGAAATCCTTGTCCTCGGTGCAGATGAACGCATACTGCAGGTTGGTGGGGATCTGTTCCAGGTCTGCCCAGACGCGGTGGCTGTTGGAGGAGCGCAGGGTGGCATACTCCACCTGCGCGCCGGTGTCGGGGTCGGTGGCCACCACGGTGCTGGACTGGCTCAGCTCGATGTTGTCCAGGTCCAGCAGGTTGCCGTCGTTGGCCGTGGCCTGCACGGCGTAGTACACCGCCGCCACTGCCGCCAGGCTGCACACCATGATGCCCAGGCAGATGAGGGTGGCCAGCGTGCGGCCCAGCGCCCTGAGGATGGGGTGCTTCGCCTTTTCCCGGGGCTCCTTTGGCTCCCTGGGGGCACGCCCGCGCTTGGGCGGCTCTTCCCTGCGGCTGTTGCTCACATTCACTTTACGTCCCCCCGTGGGCTGCACGTCCGTGCGTGCAGCGCCGCGGTGGATCTTTCTCGATTCGTTTGAGATAAGGATCGCCTCCTGACGTGGTATCTTTACAACCCTCTTGGTCAAAGTCCTGCCATCTCCCCTCAAAAGGGGGAAAACAGCCCTCTCAGTCTCGCTTCGCTCGCCAGCTCTCCCAAAGGGAGAGCCAATGCATCTGTAAGGGGAACGGGTGCTGAAAGAACCCCCCAGTCGCCTACGGCGACAGCCCCCGCTAGTAGGGGGGCCCTTGGCATAGCGTAAAGCGCCACCTCTCTGCCAAGGCCGCCCCTACTAGGGGCGGTGGCATTGCGAAGCAATGACGGTGGGGTTGAGGTCAGCACCCTCTAAAGGCCATGCCCCTATTTCTAATCAGATACTGCTAGTATAGCACACTTCCCCCCGTAAAGTACAGCATTCCGGTGTGAAAATTGTGCACTTCTGTCTCAGGGGCGGCATTTTTGCGCATACTACCGCTGGAAAGACCCGCTGGAAAGGAGTGATTTTCTCCATGCGGAAAGTAGTTCTCTGCCTGTTTAACGCCCTGTGCGCCTTTGCCATCGCCTTCAGCCTGTTCTGGATGGCCCTGCCCCGGCTGGCGCTTCCCTCCCCTGCACCGGGAGCGGACAGCGCCGCCGAAACGCCGGTGCCCTCCGAGCCGAGCCTTGCGGCCCAGACTCTGCCCGACACCGGCCAGCCCACCCAATACCTGCTCCGGGACGAGGGCGGCATGGTGGCCGTCTACACCTGCGGGCCGGACGGCTCCCCCACTCGCCTTGCCCGGCAAACGGATATTTACGTCAACCTTCTGCCAGAAAATGACGCGCTGCGTGTCAAACAAGGCATGACAGTGACAGGAGATGCTGCCCTGCAGGAGGTGCTGGAGGACCTGGGCGGGTGAATCAACAAACCCCCTGTACCAGACCATGGCACAGGGGGTTTGTTTTGCGGTTCTATTTCAGCCGGAGTGCAATTTTACTCCACGCTGATCATATAATAGTATACGGGCTGACCGCCGCGGATGTGGCTGACCTCAACATGGTTGGGGCACTTTGCCTTGACGATCTCGGTCAGCTTCTCGGCCTCCTCGTCGGAGACATCGCAGCCGGAGATGATGGTGACAAAGCTGGAGTCCTTCTTGCACATGCTGCGGGCCAGGCGGTAGGTGGCCTTGGTCAGGTCGGTGGAGGTGGCAACGATCTTGCCGTTCTCCAGAGCCATGATCTCGCCCTTCCGGATCCGCTTGCCGTCAAACTCGCTGTCGCGGGCGGCGTAGGTAATGAGGCCGGTGCTGACCTTGTCGGCGGCGGCCATCATGTTGATGGTGTTGGTCTCAGCGTTGGCGGAGGGGTCGAAGTTGAGCAGCGCGGTGATGCCCATGGGCACGGTGCGGGTGGGCAGAACGATCACCTGACGGTCAGCCAGCTTCTGGGCCTGCTCCGCTGCCATGATGATGTTCTTGTTGTTGGGCAGCACGAACACGGTCTTGGCGGGCACGCTCTGGATGGCGGCAAGGATGTCCTCGGTGGCGGGGTTCATGGTCTGGCCGCCGGAGACGACAGCGTCTGCAGCCAGGTCGGTGAACACGGCCTTCAGGCCCTCACCGGCGGCAACGGCCACAAAGCCGTAGTCACGGCTGGGGTCCACTGCGGCGTAAACGAACTCGCTGGCCTGTGCGGGAGCCTTTTCAGCGGAGGCCTGCTTTTCCAGGCTCTTACCCTGCTTCTGGCGGGCCAGGAACTGCTCGTGCATGTTCTCGATCTTGAAGTTGGTCAGGTAGCCGTACTTGATGGCCTCGCTCAGGATCTTGCCGGGGTCAGCGGTGTGAACATGCAGGTTGATGACATCGTCATCCTCGATGCAGACCACGCTGTCGCCGTTGGATTCGGCAAAGGCGCGCATCTTTGCGGCGCTTGCGCCCTCGTACTTGTTGATGAGGAACTGGGTGCAGTAGCCGTTCTTGATGTCCTCCACCTTCATCAGGTCGTCGGTGAACACGCCCTTGCCTGCGTTCTCGGTGGAGAGCTTGGCCTTGTTGGGGGTGCCCTCGCCGCCGGCCACCATGGGTTCGCCGTGGAACACCTTGCCCATGCCCTCAAAGATGATCATGATGCCCTGGCCGCCTGCGTCCACAACGCCGGCCTTTTTCAGCACGGGCAGCAGGTTGGGGGTATCCTCCAGCGCCTTCTGGCCTGCGGTCATCACCACGTCCCACAGGGCGGGGATCTCCTGGGCACCGCAGGCGGCAGCTTCCTCGCTGGCCACCCGGGCAACGGTCAGGATGGTGCCCTCGGTGGGCTTCATCACGGCCTTGTAGGCACCCTCCACGCCCTTTTTCAGGGCGGCGATGATGTCGGCGGTGTCGGCTTCCTTCTTGCCTTCCAGGGCCTTGGAGAAGCCGCGGAACAGCAGGCTGGTGATCACGCCGGAGTTGCCGCGCGCACCGCGCAGCATGGCGGAGGCAGCGGTCTTGGCGGCCTCACCCACGGTGCAGCCGTCGTCCAGCGCGTTCAGCTCTGCCACGGAGGCACCCACCGTCATGCCCATGTTGGTGCCGGTGTCGCCATCGGGCACAGGGAAAACGTTCAGCTCGTCCACGCGGGAGCGCTGGTTGTTGATGTTGTTCGCGCCGGAGATGATCGCGTCGCGCAGGATCTTACCAGAAATCATTGTCCTTACTCCTTAATATACAGTTCCATCAGGCGATCACGTCGTCCACCGACACGATCACGCGGGCAACCTTCAGGCCGGTGGCCTGCTCCACTTCGTCCTTGACGCGGTGCGAGATGCTGCGCGCGGCGGTGGAGATGTTGAGCCCGTAGCTGACGGCAATGTGCAGCTCGATCACGAGACGGCCCTCTTCCTGTGTGACACGAACGCCCTTTTCAGAGTAATCGTTGCCGCGCACCACGCTCTTGACCACGTCGGTCAGGTCGCGGGGGGTCATTGCGGCCACGCCGTAGCATTGTTTGGTTGCTTCGCCTACCAGCGTAGAGAAGTACTCGGCGGAAAAGCTGACATCTCCCAGCGGGAAACGGGAAGTGATCATAGTCGCTCTGCTCCTTTATTTGAAATCTTGTTGGGGTGGCCCGGCTTGCCGCGGCAAACCCGCCGCATACCGGGAAAGGAATCGGTATCCTTATTATACAACTTCCCACGCCCTGTGTACAGCACAATTTCCAAAGGGCGGGCAATGTGAGCCGATTCGTGCTCCTATTATACCACAAAACCCTGCCCTGTGCACGGTTTTCCTGCATGTTTTGCAAAAAGGCCGGGCGCGACTGTGAATAAATTCTAAAAAGTATGATTTTTGACTTTATCCGCCTGTGGAAAAGTGCTAAAATCAAAGCAGAGAAACGGGAGCTGCGCCCTTACGGCAGAACCACTGTTTACGATAGGATAACGATTGGAGAGCTGTTTGATGAACATTTTGTTTTTCCTTTCCCCCAAGCAGGACCTGATGTATGTCTACGATGACTTCACCCTGCGGCAAACGCTGGAAAAATGGGAGAACAACCGCTACGCATCCATTCCGGTGCTCAACCGCAAGGGCGAGTATGTGGGCACCCTGACCGAGGGGGATATCCTCTGGGGGCTGAAACAGCAGCACGGGCTGGACATTGAAGCCGCCGAGGATGTGCCCATCTCGAGCTTTGCCCACAAGCGGGATTACAAGGCCGTGACTGTCACCACCAGCATGGACCAGCTGATCGAAGCGGCCATGAACCAGAACTTTGTGCCGACAAGGCCCGCACCGAGGCCCGGAAGGCCCGGAAGGCCCAGAGCGCCCCGGATGCCTGCCCCAAAGGCAGCCTTGCGGCGGGAGGGTAAGGCCCTCACTCTCTCTTGCACCTGCACCCTCTCCGTCATCCCTGCGGGATGCCACCTCTCCCAAAGGGAGAGGCTATTGCGGCATGACCTTTAGGGAGTGCTGACGGTATTAAACCTCTCAGCCGTCGCTGACGCTCGGCAGCTCCCCTAGTAGGGGAGCCCTTGGCAGGCCGTTGCGTTTTCGTGGTTTGGCGCTTCGCTCCTGTTTGCCCTGCTGGCGCAAAGTCTTACCCTTGCGGCAGGAGTGCGTTTTGGAGCCGATAGGCGATCATTGCGAAAAATGAACCCTATGCCAAGGCCTCCCCTACTAGGGGAGGTGGCATCGAGCGAAGCGATGATGACGGAGAGGTTTAGCCGTAAGTAGCAGCTCCCCTTGCAGATGCGTTGGCTCTCCCTTTGGGAGAGCTGTCGAGCGCAGCGAGACTGAGAGGGCACGCCATCAACCCCCAACGAACCCCCTTCGGTACACACCATACCGGAGGGGGTTCTCGTTATACTCATTTCTATCGTTGCATTCGTTGCAATCGTTGCAGAGAATGCGGTTTTATCAACGATAGCAACGATATCAACGATAATTATGTCTTAACGACAGTTGTGTAGAATCCATAACAGGCACAGTATTATCAATCCGATTCATCTTAAAGCAGTATCGTTTTCCGCCTGTTCCATTCTGTTTATCCCAGCACTTGATTGCATCTCTTTCCCAGAGCATTGGTTGCAGCTCTTTGATTCGTCCTGCCAATGCTCGTGTACTGGAAGCAAGCTCTTCGTTTGTATAACGCACTCCCATCTGCATCAATGCTTGCGCATTGCCGCTCCACGTTCCATCCCCCTGCTGCAGGAGCACCCGCAGGGTCTTGACGATAGGCTCTGCCTCATACTCGGCAAGCGGATGACCCGCTCGCACTGCTCGATGTCGCGGCCGGTGAGCAGAAAGCCTGCTTCATCGTCCATCCGGCTCTGCTTGTCCAGCACGATGGTGAAATCCGCCGCACCCAGGATGCCGGTGGAGCCGTTGATGTTGTCGAAGCTGTCCTCGGGGTTCTTGCTCTTGCGGGTGTGGTGCACCAGCAGCACGCAGATGCCCCGGCTGTCGGCAAAGGCCTTCAGCCTGCCCATGTAGTCGTAGTCGGCATCGTAGGCATTTTCAAAGGGCTTTGCCTTGGGCTTGATCTTGGATAAGGTATCGATGCAGACCAGATGGATGTCCGGGTTGGCATCCAGATACTCCCCCAGCGTTTCCAGCAGGCCCTCGCCCAGCCGCTGGGCCTGAAACATAACGTGCATGTTGGCCGGGGCGGGCCTTCCCTCCAGCAAGCGGCGCAGGCGGGTCTGCATCCGGCTCTTGCCGTCCTCCAGGGCAAGGTAGAGGGTGCCGTGCTGCCGGGTGGGGAACCCCAGGAACGGCTCCCCCTGTGCCACGGCAAGGCAGAGGTCCAGCACCATCCAGCTCTTGCCCAGCTTGGGCTTTGCCACCAGCACCCCCATGCCCATGGGCAGCAGACCCTCCACCACATGGCGGATGGGCGGCAGCACCATTTCAGACAGCTCCCGGGCCGACCACGCCTGCACCCCGGCAGGCTTTGCGGTCTCCGGCTCCGGGGCAGCCTGCTGCGGGGCGGCCTCCGGGTCGGTCAGGCTGTTGATGTAATCGGCGTAGTCCTCCCCGATGCGGGCCGCGAACGCCTCCTTTCCGATCTGCTCGTACTCGTCGGCCACGCGGTCCTGCCAGCGCCGGAGCTTGAGCTCCAGCCCGTTCCAGAGCCGCAGTTCCCGGGCCCGCTCCTGCACCAGATGATACCGCTGGTTCTGGTCCGCAGGCAGGCCCCGGAAGGTAAACCAGAAGGTCAGCCGGGAAAAGAGTTTCTCCTCGGTGTCGGCCTTGTCCAGCCACCGCAGGAAGTCGTTCTCGTCCGCCGGGCTGAACTGCTTTGCCTCCCGCCAGTTCCCCACTGCTTCCTTCATTTCGTTCATGGAAACACCTCTTTCTTTTGCATTACACAGCGTTGTTTTGTTACCCAAAGTGTAACACCTTTTGGTTGTGTCGTCAACGAGTATGTTCCGGCGATTTTTCGCGTGAAAAATGCGAAAAAAGAGGGAGAAAATTTGCCTTTTTCCTTCCTGCATGATAAAATAGAAGCAGAAAGGGGCTGTGCCGATGCTGCTGCAATATTTCGTTACAGAAAACAAGACCGGAGCCTGCATCCCGGTGGAGATCACGCCTGCCACACAGTCAGACCTTCTGGTGACAAAAAGCGGCTGGCAGTCCGATTGGACCAGTGACTTTATCCGTGACTCCCAACTGGAAAAACGGGTCGCCAAAGCGGCAAGCGGTGAGATCATTGCGCTGGGGGCTTACCGGGAGGATCAAAACGGCATTTCTATTTTTATCGTGAACATGGAAGCTCACCCGCAGAGCAACCCGACGCTGACAGATCAGCGTAAATATACCGGTATCGGTCGTATGATGATCGCCTATGGCATCCAGCTATCCATTGACAGCGGCCACGGCGGTGTCGTGACCTTTGCCGCTAAGACAGATGAACTGTACGAACACTATATTCAGGATTTCCATGCTGTGCCGATCTTCCAGCCGCTGCCAGGCGGCCCCAAGCTCTTGATGCTGGCTGATGAAGGCGCGCAGGAGATCTTCAGCACCTATTTATCCTGAGAGCAGGAGGGGTTATTATGGCAAATCACGAAATCGAACTGCAGGTCGCACCCATGTCGGATGAAACGATGGATTATCTTGATACCCTGTTTTCCGTCTGCAAGCGTTTCAACACCGATTATTATCATGCAACACAAAAAGAGCGTGATTTTATTGATGCTGTTGCCAGCCATGAGTACCAGCTGAAAAAGGCTCGCGAAAAGGGTCAGCAGCGTGCAAGCGTTCCGCCCTTCCTCGGCATCGTGCGAAGCGAGCGGAGCGATCACATGCCCGCCTGATGATTTGAAAACCTCTGCAAAGGGTTTCCACCGATGCAGAGGTTTTTTCATGCCCACTCCTGAAAGTCCCCCTTATCGTACCCTGCATCTGGTATACTCCTCTTGTCGAACAAAACAGGAGCGGCCCGGAGGCGGGCTGCAGGAACAGGAGGGAACACCATGAGTGAGTACGAGATCCGATCTGTAGGCGGCCATGTGGAGGTTTATACCCGGGGCGGGGTGTTCCTCTTCTCGGCGGACACAGTGCGGGAGGCCATGGAGGAGCTGGATGAGGCCGCATGACACATTCCCGGCAGTTCCCGGAAACATGTCAGGAGCGCGCGGGGAAAGCTCAAATGTAAAATACCTGTAAAATATAAGAAAAGAACAGTTGACAAAAGGACAAAGCGGCGCGGAAATGCAGTAAAAATGCAAAAAACATGTAAAATAACGCTTGTTGTCCGGGGGAGTTCAATGCTATAATAAAAAGGACGGCGTTCAGGGCAGGAAGCCCCGGGCGGCCGTCCTTGGTTTGTTTTAAGAGCAAAAGGAAGTTTTTAGGAGTATCGAGATGGATATCACACACATCACCTCATTGTTGGGCGGTATTGCGCTGTTCCTCTATGGTATGTCGATCATGGGTGCCGGCCTGGAAAAGCTGGCGGGCGGCAAGATGCAGGGCGTGCTGCAAAAGCTGACCTCCTCCACCATCAAGGGTGTCATTTTCGGCACCCTCATCACCGGCGTGATCCAGTCCTCCGCAGGCACAGTCGTCATCTGTGTCGGCCTTGTCAACTCTGGCATTATGACCCTGACGCAGTCGGTGGGTGTCATCATGGGTGCAAACATTGGTACCACGGTCACCGGTCAGCTCATCCGCATGGCGGATATCTCGGGTGAAAGCCTTCTGCTGACCCTCATCCAGCCCAAGACGTTTGCGCCGGTGGTGGCATTTGTCGGCTGCATTTTTTATGTGTTCCTGCGCAACGCCAAAAAGAAGAACATCGGCCAGATCATGCTGGGCTTCGGCATCCTGTTCACGGGCATGAGCCTGATGGACACCGGCGTGTCCCCCCTGCGGGAGAGCGCAGCCTTTCAGGAGCTGTTCGTCAGCATGACCAACCCCGTGCTGGGCGTGCTGGTGGGCATGGTCGTCACCGTCATCATCCAGTCCTCCTCGGCTTCGGTGGGTATCCTGCAGGCTTTGTCCAGCACCGGCCTTGTCACCTTTGGCAGCGCCATCCCCATCATTCTGGGTGCCCACATCGGCACCGCCTTTACCCCGCTGCTGACCATCGGCGGCTCCTCCAAGGACGGCAAGCGCGCCGCCCTGATCCACCTGTATTTCAACATCATCGGCAGCTTTGTGCTGCTGGGTGCCATTTACGCCGTGCGGTACACCATCGGCATCCCGGTGTGGGGTGACGTGATGAACAAGAGCACCATTGCAAACATCCACACCCTTTCCAGTGTGGCGGCCATGCTGCTGTTCCTGCCTTTCAGCAGTGTGCTCTCCAAGCTGGCCATGCTCACCGTGCCCAACAGCGCCGAGGAAGCGCAGGAGCTGAGTATGCCCGTGCTGGATGAGCGCCTGTTCAAGAGCCCGGCCGTGGCCCTGCAGCAGGCTAAGAGCGCCGTGGTCAGGATGTCCCGCCGTGCCGCCCGCAACGTCAGCCTCTCCACTCCCCTGCTGCTCAAGATGGATGAGGACGTGGTGAGCGCCATCAATGTGCGGGAGAACCTTATCGACCGGATGGAGGTGGAGATCTCCAACTACCTCATCAAGATGACTGACCAGGAGCTGGGCGACGACGAGAGCCACGCCGTGACCGAGCTGCTGAACTTTGTCACCGAGTTCGAGCGCATCGGCGACTACGCCGTGAACATTCAGGAAAAGGCTGTGGAGCTCTACGAGAAAGAGGCCTCCTTCAGCGACATTGCCAAGAACGAGCTGAAGCTGCTGGATTCCGCGCTGGAGCAGATCCTGACCCGTACCAACGATGCCTTTGAGAACGATGACATCGCGCTGGCCCGTCAGGTGGAGCCGCTGGAAGAGGTCATCGACATTCTGGTGGAGAAGCTCCGCGACGGCCACATCAAGCGCCTGAAGGACGGCATCTGCTCCATTGATACCGGCGTGGTGTTCCTGGATGTGCTGAACAATGTGGCACCAGCGAGGGCGATGACTACGATTCCCACACCCTCAAGAGCCTGATGCACCACAACCCCAGCAAGGAATACTCCCTCATGTACGAGGAGTGCTGCAAGGAGTACCTGACCCCGCTGGCCGCTATGGAAAAGGACGCGTAAAGGGGTCCAATGCATCTGCAAGGGAAGCGGGCTGCTTGCGGCTAAACCTCTCAGGCGCTCCGCGCCAGCTCCCCTAGTAGGGGAGCCCTTGGCAGGCCGTCGCGTTTTCGTGGTCTGACGCTTCGCTCCTGTTTGCCCTGCTGGCGCAAAGTCTTACCCTTGCGGCAGATGCCGGTTTTGGAGCCGACAGGCGATCATTGCGAAAAATGAACCCTATGCCAAGGCCTCCCCTACTAGGGGAGGTGGCATCGAGCGAAGCGATGATGACGGAGAGGTTTAACCGCCAGTGGGTGAGAGATTATCCAAAGACGAAGCTTAACTATAAAAGAAGCCCCTTCGGTATTGAGGGATACCGGAGGGGCTTCTTGTTGCATTTGGTGAACCCGTGAAGAGTTCACATTCTCACTCACATCTTTATTATATGCCGCCTTCCCCCAAAAGTCAAGGGGTCAGAAGAAGCTCACCTGGCTGCTTTCGGGCAGGTCTGCCAGCACACCGGCGCTGCGCAGGCTTTCCAGCACGGCGCTGGTCACGCCGGTGGCCTGCTGAAGCTCCTCCACGGAGATATACTCCTGCCCGTCGATGGTGGCCCGCTCCAGCGAGGCAGCGGCAGTGCCGCCCACGCCTTTCAGGGCACAGAAGGGCAGGCGCACCTTGCCATCCTCCACGATATACTTGTTGCCGCGGCTCTTGCCCAGCTCGATGGGCAGGAACGCATAGCCGCGGGACAGCATCTCGTTGACCAGCTGCAGGCTGACCAGCACGTCCTCGTCCTTGGCGTTCTTCTCCTCTTTCAGGCGGCGCTTCACCGCCTCCATGTGGGCGCGGGCCACAGCCGCACCGCCCACAGCGGCCTCATAGTCGATATCATCGCCGCGCACGGTGAAGTAAACGGCGTAGAACTCTGCCGGGCGGTAGAGCTTGAACCACATCAGCCGGATGGCGCTCATCAGGTAGGCCACAGCGTGGGCCTTGGGGAACATATACTTGATCTTGCGGCAGGACTCGATGTACCAGTCCGGCACCTCGTGCTCCCGCATGGCTTCCTCCCAGCCGGGCTTGAAGCCGCCCTTGGCCACCTTGCCCTTACGGACAGCCTCCATGATATCAAAGGCCATCTTGGGCTCCAGCCCCTTGCGCAGCAGATAGAGCATGATGCTGTCACGGCAGCCGATGACCTCCGCGATGGTGCAGGTGCCGCTGCGGATCAGCTCGTCGGCGTTGCCGGTCCAGACATCGGTGCCGTGGGACAGGCCAGAGATCTGGATCAGCTCTGAGAAGTTCCGGGGCCGGGCCTCCACCAGCATTCCGCGCACGAAGTTGGTGCCCATTTCCGGGATGCCGAAGGTGCCGGTCTGGCTGTCGATCTGCTCCGGGGTCACGCCCAGCTCCTCCGGGCTGGTGAGCAGGCTGTACACCCGGGGGTCGTTCATGGGGATGCTGTCCACGGGGATGCCGGTGTACTCCTCAAAATACTTGTAGAAGGTGGGCATATCGTGGCCCAGCTCGTCCAGCTTGAGCAGGGTGTCGTGGAGGTACTTGAACTCGAAATGCGTCGTGAGCAGGCCGCCCGCCACATCATCCGCCGGGTGCTGGATGGGGCAGAAATCGTAGATCTCGTAGGTATCGGGCACAACGACCATGCCGCCGGGGTGCTGGCCGGTGGTGCGCTTGACACCGGTGCAGCCCAGGGTCAGGCGGTTCTCCTCGGCGTGGTTGACGGTTTTGCCGCGGGCTTCCAGATACTTTTTGACGTAGCCGTAGGCGGTCTTGTCCTGAATGCCGGACACCGTGCCCGCCTTGAACACATTGGCCTTGCCGAACAGCTCCTCGGTGTAGCGGTGGACGTTGGACTGATACTCGCCCGAGAAGTTCAGGTCGATATCAGGCTCCTTGTCGCCGTAGAAGCCCAGGAAGGTCTCAAAGGGGATGTCGTGGCCGTCCACCAGCATCCGGGTGCCGCAGTGGGGGCAGTCCTTATCGGGCAGGTCAAAGCCGTCGTCCACGCTGCCGTCGGTGATGAACTCACTGTACTTGCACTTGGGGCAGCGGTAGTGGGGCGGCAGGCTGTTGACCTCCGAAATGCCGGAAAAGTGGGCCACGGCAGAGGAGCCCACCGAGCCACGGCTGCCCACCTGATAGCCGCCCGCGTTGGAGTAGGCCACCAGCTTGACGGCAATGACGTACAGAACCGCGTAGCCGTGGCCGCAGATGGAGTCCAGCTCCTTTTTCAGGCGATCCTCCACGATCTTGGGCAGGGGGTCGCCGTAATCCCGCTTGGCGTGTTCCCAGGTGGCATCGCGCAGCTGCTGCTCCGCACCCTCGATGCTGGGCGGGTAGGTGCCGCGCGGGATGGCCCGCACGTTGTTGTCGATGGTGGCCGCGATCTTGCGGGGGTTGGTCACCACGATCTCGTAGGCCTTTTCCTTGGGCAGGTAGCTGAACTGCTTCAGCATATCCTCAGTGGTGCGGTAGAACAGCGGGGGCTGGGTGTCCGCATCCTTGAAGCCGTTGCCCGCCTGCAGCACCGTGCGGTAGATGGCATCCTCCGGCTCGGTAAAGTGCACGTCGCCGGTGGCGATGACCGGTTTGTGCAGGTCCTCACCCAGCCGGATGATGGTGCGGTTGAAGTCCTTGATGACTTCCTCGCTCTCCACCTTGCCGTCCCGCACCATATACTCGTTGTTGCCCAGGGGCTGGATCTCCAGCACGTCGTAGTAGGAGGCGATCTTCTTCAGTTCCTCGTAGGAGCGCCCCTCCACAACGGCACGGTAAAGCTCGCCCGCCTCGCAGGCGCTGGTCAGGATCAGGCCGTCGCGGTACTTGTTCAGCAGGCTGCGGGGCACACGGGGCTTCTTGAAGAAGTAGTTGACGTGGGCCTCGCTCACGATCTTGTACAGGTTCTTCAGGCCCATCTGGTTCTTGACCAGAATGATGAGGTGGAAATACTTCTTTTTCAGCACCTCCCGGTTGCCGCCCAGACCGGTGTTGATGCCCTCCACGGTGGTGACCTCTTTCTCGGCAAGGTCACTGAGCATGACGCAGAAGATGCGGCCCAGCGCGGCGGAATCCTCGCAGGCGCGGTGGGCCTCGTAGCTGGGCAGCTCCAGATGCTTGTTGATGGTCCCCTGCTTGTAGTTGTGCAGGCCCGGATACATGGCCTGGGCCATGGTCAGGGTGTCGATATAGGTCGGCTCAAAGGAAATGCCGCTGCGCTTGGCGGCGGCTTTCAGGAAACGGATATCGAACGCATGGGCATTGTGGGCCACCAGGATGCGGCCATCCGCGAACCGGAGAAAGGCTTCCAGTGCTTCCTTCTCCCCGGGGGCATCGGCCACCATCTCGTTGGTGATGCCGGTCAGCTCGGTGATCTTGGGGGTGATGGGCTTGCCCGGCTTGACAAAGGTGTCGAACTCCTCCACCACTTCCCCGTTCCGCACGATCACCGCGCCGATCTCGGTCAGATACTCCACGCCGGGGTCCAGGCCGGTGGTCTCGGTGTCGAACACGCAGAACTCGCCGTCCAGCGGCTGGTCCTTCACGCCGTAGACGCAGGGCACCATATCATCCACAAAGTAGGCCTCGCAGCCGTAGATCAGCTTGAAATCCGGGTCGCTCTTGTGGATCTCGTCGGTGGCCAGCATGGCCTCCGGGTAGCCCTGACAGACACCGTGGTCGGTGATGGCAATGGCAGGGTGGCCCATCCGGTGGGCCAGCTTGACGATGCCGCCCGGGTCGCAGAAGGCATCCATGCTGGACAGCTTGGTATGCAGGTGAAGCTCTACCCGCTTTTCCGGGGCGTTGTCCTCCCGCTTTTTCCGCTCCACGAACAGGACATCGTAGGGGTAAACGATGTAGTCATGCTCGTACTTGTCGTAGGTGCAGTCGCCGCGCACCAGCAGGGTGGTGCCCTTGGCGATGTTCTCCCACTTGGAGCAGTCCTCCCCTTCCTGCGCGCGGATCTTCAGGTTGATGGAGCCGGTGTAATCGGTGATGGACACCGTGTAGATCTTGCGGTAGTTGCCCTTGACCTCGGTAAAGAACACGTCGCCCCAGATCACGCACTTGCCGCCCTCGCCGCCCAGGTCCTTGAGGGGGGTGAGGTTCTTGGGGGTGAACATCTTGCCGTGGAAAATGGTCACGGGCTTGTCGGTCAGGTCAAGGCCCTCCACCTTGATGGAGGGGGCGGTGTTCTTTTTCTCGAACTTGACCACCGGCGGAGCGATCTTGCGCTCCAGCTTTTCCTCCATCTGGCGCTGTTCGGCCTCGCCCACCGCGCTTGTCAGGGTGACTTTGGGCCTGACACCGGTGTGGGCGGCAACGCGGTCCGCCAGCAGGCGCTCAAACTCCATCTCCTGCAAAAACTTGGTGCCGTGGCAGACCCCCACCGTGATGTTCTGGCCGGTGATGGTGATCCGGCACCGGTCCAGAAAGCCGTTGATGGGGATGCCGTCCCGCTTCATCTCCTCCATCAGCTCCCGCAGGGCTGCTTCGTCCAGCGTGGCATAGCCGAAGAGGTTGTCGATCTTCAGTTCAAAGCCCTCATAATCCGGCTGCAGGGAGGCCAGCAGCCGGGCGCACAGCCCCTTGTCCAGCGGGGCGGCACTGCGCAGGGTAAAAACGACCTGCCGCTCCTGCCGCAGCATCCGGGCATGCTCCACGATCACGCGCCCGAAACTGGCCGCGAAATCCGGGTCCGCCATGAACTGCGGCCATAGCTGAGATACAAGTGGTGTCACGATGGGTTACTCCTTTTGATATTATTTCTGAACCTCTCAGGCGCTTCGCCTGCGCCCTCTCCGTCATCCCTGCGGGATGCCACCTCTCCCAAAGGGAGAGGCGATTGCGGCATGACCTTTAGGGGGTGCTGACGGTATTAAACCTCTCCGTCAAAACCTGACGGTTTTGCCACCTCCCCTAGTAGGGGAGGCCTTGGCATAAGGTTCATTTTTCGCAATGATCGCTGACGCTCCAAAACGCACTCCTGCCGCAAGGATAAGGCTTTGCGCCAGCAGGGCAAACAGGAGCAAAGCGTCAGCCCACGAAAACGCGACGGCCTGCCAAGGGCTCCCCTATTAGGGGAGCTGCCGAGCGATAGCGACGGCTGAGAGGTTTAGCCGTCAGCACCCTTTCCCCTTGCAGATGCGTTGGCTCCCCCTTTGGGGGAGCTGGCGAGCGCAGCGAGACTGAGAGGGTTGTCTCTCAGATCTTATAGATCTCCTCCATGAACTGGTCGAGGATATGATCCCCGGTCAGCTTCTTGATGGGCTGGCCGTGGATGAAGAGGACAGCCTCGCCCTTGCCGCCTGCAATGCCGATATCGGCTTCGCGGGCCTCGCCGGGGCCGTTGACCACGCAGCCCATGACGGCCACCTTGATGGATTTCTTATAGCCCTGCAGGCGCTTTTCCACCTCGTTGGCGATCTCGGTGCAGGGGTACTGGGTGCGGCCGCAGGTGGGGCAGGTGATGACCTCAGGGCCAGCCACGGGGAAGCCCACGGCGCGCAGGATGTTGTAGCCTGCTTCCACTTCCTTCTCAGGCTCGGCGGCCAGCGAGACGCGGATGGTATCGCCGATGCCCTCCAGCAGCATCCCGCCGATGCCCATGCCGCTCTTGAGCAGACCCATCTGGTAAGTACCGGCCTCGGTCACGCCCACATGCAGGGGGTAATCGGTCACGGCGCTCAGCTGGCGGTAGGCCTCCATCATGCGGGGCACGTTGGAGTTCTTGATGGAGATGACGATGTTGTTGAAATCGAACTTCTCCAGCAGGCGGACATGGTACAGGGCGCTTTCCACCATGGCCTCGGGCACGGGTGCGCCGTACTTTGCCAGGATGTGCTTTTCCAGGCTGCCGCCGTTCACACCGATGCGGATGGGGATGTTCTTCTGCTGGCAGGCCTGCACCACGGCCTTGACCCGGTCGTCGTCGCCGATGTTGCCGGGGTTGATGCGGATCTTGTCCACACCAACGTCGGCGCAGGCCAGCGCTGCCTTGTAGTCAAAGTGGATATCCGCCACGATGGGGATGTTCACTGCGTTCTTCACGGCCTCGATGCACTTGGCATCCGCCGCGCTGGGGCAGGTCACACGCAGGATCTGGCAGCCCGCCGCCTCACAGCGCTTTGCCTGGGCAACGTTGCCCTCAATGTCCTCCACGGGGACATTCAGCATGGTCTGCACCGCAATGGGGTTGTTGCCGCCAATGGTCACATTGCCGATCTTCACTTCTCGTTTCAGCTGCCGCATGGTCATTTTCCTTTCCGTATCACATTGCCCCGGTAATGAGCCGGAGGATATCGTTGTAAGTTGCAAAAATCATCAGCCCGAACAGCAGCGCAAAGGCTGCCACGGTCAGGCCGCTCTGGATTTTTTCGGGCACGGCATGGCCGGTCACGCCCTCAATGAGCAGGAACACCACTTTGCCGCCGTCCAGCGCCGGGAAGGGCAGCAGGTTGAAGATGCCCACATTCACGGTGATGAGCACCAGCATCTCCAGCAGGTCCTGCCAGCCGTAGCTGGCGGCCTGCCCGATGGCCGTTACGATGCCCACCGGGCCGGAGAGGTCGTTGATGCTCTCCCGCCCCCGCAGCAGGTCGGAGAGGGAGGCAAAGATGATGCGCCCGTAGTAGAGCACACTGTTGCCCGCCTCTTTCAGCACGTTCAGCGGTGTTTTTTTGATGCCGTAGACCGTAAAGCCCAGGCTCATGTGGGTCTCGCCCTTGTCATCCTGCCAGGTGTCGAACTGCACACCGGGCAGCTCCACCTTTTTGCCGTCCCGCAGAACGGTAAAATCGGCGGTGTAGTCCTCCGTGCGCATCAGCTCATAGAGGATATCGTTTGCCACAAAGCAGCGGCGGCCGTTCACCGCAAGGATCTTATCCCCTGCCTGCAGGCCGGTCTGGCCGCAGAGGGCGTTTTCCTCCACCTGATAGAGGACCTTGCTGGTAATGGGCTCGCTCTGGACCGTGATGAGGATGGCCATGACCACAAAGCCCAGCACAAAGTTCATCCCGGCACCCGCCAGCATGATGAGGGCCCGCTGCCAGACAGGGGCCTCATTCAGAGGAATACCAGCAGGCTTTTCCTCCTCGGGGGAAGTCTCCGCTATGCCAAGGGCTCCCCTATCAGGGGAGCTGTCCGCATCAGAATGCGGACTGAGAGGTTCCTCGTCAGTGTTCTCCTCCGCCTGCTTGCTCTCGGGGCTTTCCTCCCCTTCCAGCGCCACAAAGCCGCCCACGGGCAGGGCGCGGATGCTGTACTGGGTGCCCTTGCGCACCCGCTTGCACAGCACCGGCCCCATGCCGATGGAGAACTCGTTGACCTGCACACCGCAGAGCTTTGCCACCATGAAGTGTCCGAACTCATGGATGGCGATCACGGCGCTGAACACGAACACCGCAGCAATAAAGGTGACAATAAAAGACATCAGTTCTCCTTACAGGTGCGCTCTCACAAAGGCACGGGCCATCTTGTCGCACTCATACACATCGGCCAGGGTGTAATCGCCGCCAAAGCTGTCGCTGTCCACAACAGCCTCCACCAGACGGCCGATATCGAGGAAGCCGATCTTATCCTCGAGGAAGAGCTTGACTGCCTCCTCGTTGGCACCGTTGGCGGCGCAGGGGCCCAGACCGCCCTTCTTGATGGCCTTTTTGCAGGCAGCCAGGCAGCGGAAGGTCTCCTCGTCGGCCACATCGAAGGTCAGCAGCTTCAGGGTGGTAAAGTCCAGCTCGGGCACCACACCGGGCACACGGGCCGGGTAGGTCAGGGCGTACTGGATGGGGATGCGCATATCGGGCACGCCCAGCTGGGCGATGATGGAGTTATCGCTGTACTGCACGGCAGAGTGGACAATGCTCTGGCGCTGCACCACGATCTGAATCTTCTCGGGGGGCAGGCCGAACAGCCAGACCGCCTCAATCAGCTCCAGGCCCTTGTTCATCAGGGTGGCGGAGTCGATGGTGATCTTGGCACCCATGTTCCAGTTGGGGTGCTTGAGGGCATCGGCCTTGGTCTTGCCCCGCAGCTCCTCGGTCTTCATGCCGAAGAAGGGGCCGCCGGAGGCCGTGAGCAGGATCTTGGTCAGGCTCTTGGCGCTCTCCTTATCCTGCAGGCACTGGAAGATGGCGGAGTGCTCGCTGTCCACAGGCAGCAGCTTCACGCCGTGCTTTGCCACGGCCTGGGTCACCAGGTGACCGCCCGTAACAAGGCTCTCCTTGTTGGCAAGGGCCAGATCATGGCCGCTCTCAATGGCGGTCAGGCTGGCACCCAGACCGGCGATGCCCACCACACTGTTCAGCACCACATCGGGGCCGTCCATGGCAGCCAGCTCCTTCAGGCCCTCGGGGCCGGTCAGCAGCCGGGGGGCGTTGGCACGGCCCGCCAGAGCCGCGTCCAGCCGGGCGGCGGCATCGGGGTCGGTCATGCAGACATACCGGGGGTGGAACTCCTCGATCTGTTCCAGGATCTTCTCCACATGGCTGTGGGCGGAAAGGCCGAACACCTCATACCCCTGGGCACGGATGACATCCAGGCTCTGGGTGCCGATGGAACCGGTAGAACCCAGCAGCGTGATTTTTTTAGACATAAGCTACCTCCTGCATTCAGTGATAGAAAACAGCGATGACCACCATGGTGACGAACGGCGCAATGAACATGACGCTGTCGAAGCGGTCCAGAATGCCGCCGTGGCCCGGGAAGATGGTGCCATAATCCTTGATGCCGCACTGGCGCTTGACCACGCTGGCGAACAGGTCGCCGTAGATGCCCAGCACAGCGGCCACGCAGGCCAGCAGGGCAATGATCACGTACATCGAAACGCCGATGTTGGTGCGGGTGAACGCCTCCATCCGGTTGGCCGCAATGGAGTAAATCACGGTGGCGATCACACCGAACACCATGGTGCCCAGCACGCCGCCAATGGCTCCCTCCACGGTCTTTTTGGGGCTGACCACGGGGCAGAGTTTGTGCTTGCCAAAGGCTCTGCCTGCAAAGTAGGCGCAGGTATCGCCGCCCCAGGCAAAGCAGAGGATGAGCAGAATAAAGAACATCGCGTCATAGCCGTAGGTCTCCACCGGCAGCAGCTCCTTCAAACGGATAAAGGAGTAGAAGCAGAAGATCACGATGCCGGAAAACATCACCAGACCGCTGGCTTTTGCAAAATCCACCTGTGCGTTGCGCACCACCAGATAGATGCCGAAGAACAGCACCATCAAAAAGGAGGCCGGCATGACCAGCCGCCGCCACACCTGATAGCTGGACAGCATGATCAGCAGGGTGTAGGGCACGAACACGGCGTACATGGGCCATTCCTTTCTGCCAAAGCCCAGGGCCTTGAAGACCTCGTGGATGGCGATCAGGGTAATGGCAGCAATGACAAAATTGAACACCAGCGTGTCAAAGGTGAACAGCACCCCGATCAGGACGAGGATGCCCACAATTGCGGTTATGATACGAGTTTTCATTCAAATTTCTCCTTTTGGGAATTGCAAGGGTCAGATGCCGCCAAACCGGCGGGAGCGCTTGTTGAACTCCGTGATGGCGGCATCCAGGTCATCACGGGTGAAATCAGGCCAGAGCACATCCATCTCCACCAGTTCGGCGTAAGCGGCCTGCCAGAGCATGAAGTTGGAAAGGCGCTTCTCGCCCGAGGGACGCAGGATGAAATCCGGGTCCTTCTGGCCGGCGGTATACATGTGGTCGCTCATCATCTCTTCGGTGATGTCCTCGGGCTTGAGGGTGCCCTCTGCCACCTGCTGGGCCAGCTGCCGGGCGGCCCGCACGATCTCGGGGCGGCCGCCGTAGTTCACGGCAATGTTCAGGGTCATGCCGGTCTTGGCGGCGGAGTCCTCCTCCAGCTCGTTCATCAGCTTCTGGAGCTTTGCATCCAGCGCGGCCCGGTCGCCCAGGAACTTGATGCGGATGTTGCGGTCCTTATAGTTGAAGCCCTTGAGCAGATACTCGCCGAACAGCTTCATAATGGCGGAGACCTCTTCCAGCGGGCGCTTCCAGTTCTCGGTGGAGAAGGCGTAGAAGGTCACGGACGAAACGCCCAGCTCCTCGCAGTAGTTGGCGATATCCTGAAACACGGCGGCACCCTTTTTGTGGCCCGCGGTGCGGGGCAGGCCCCGCTGCTTGGCCCAGCGGCCATTGCCGTCCATGATGATGCCGATGGAAAGGCCCTCGGCAAATTCTTTGGGATGGTTCATAATCATTCTCCTGCGTTTGCGGGGCGGGGGTTCCCTGCCCCGGTTTCGGCAAAAAGTGCCGCGCACTCGTTCCAGCGCACGGCACCTCACACGTTTCGTTTCGCCGCGGCGATCAGACGGACATGATCTCCTTCTGCTTTTCCTCAACGGCTGCGTCGATGTTCTTGATATACTTGTCGGTCAGCTTCTGGACCTCTTCTTCCATGGTCTTCTGGGTGTCCTCGGTCAGCTCACCGGCCTTCTTCATGGCCTTGGCCTTGTCCATAGCGTCACGGCGGACATTGCGCACGGCCACCTTGGCCTCCTCGCCCAGCTTGGCAACTTCCTTTGCCAGCTGCTTGCGGCGCTCCTCGGTGGGAGCCGGGAAGTTCAGGCGGATGGTGGAGCCGTCATCAATGGGGGTGATGCCCACATCGCTGGCCATGATGGCCTTGGTGATGGCGCGCAGCAGGGTGCGGTCCCAGGGGGTGATGGTCAGGGTGCGGGCCTCGCTCACGGCCACAGAGGCCACCTGCTGGATGGGAGTGGGGGCACCGTAGTAGTCCACGCTCACCTTGTCCAGAACGGCGGGGTTGGCGCGGCCTGCACGCACAGCGGCCAGCTCGCGGTCCAGATGCTCCACAGAGCTCTTCATCTTTTCTTCAAATGCCTTGGTGTTGCTGCTCATTGTCCTTTTCTCCTGTTATATATTGTTCTGCACAGGCGCTGTGATTGCTGCCTGTTCCATTCTATGGTACGGGGATGCGGGCTATGCTCAGCCCTCGTAGACCAGGGTGCCCACATTCTCGCCCTGCACGGCCTTTGCAATGTTGTCCGGGTCGGCCAGGTCAAAGACCAGGATGGGGAGCTTGTTGTCGCGGCAGAGGGTGGCGGCAGTGCCGTCCATCACAGCCAGGCGATCCTCCAGCACCTTGGTAAAGGTCAGGGTGTCGTACTTTTTGGCATCGGGGTACTTGTGGGGGTCCTTGTCGTACACGCCGTCCACCATGGTGGCCTTGAACATGATGTCCGCGCTCACCTCAACAGCACGCAGGGCCGTGGTGGTGTCGGTAGAGAAGAAGGGGTTGCCGGTGCCGCCGCCGAAGATGGCGATCTTGCCGTCTGCCATGGCCTTCAGGGCATCCTTGCGGGTAAAGGCGGGGGCCACCTGCGGCATGGTGATGGAGGTGAACACCTCGGTCTCCACCCCCAGCTGCTCCAGCTTGTCGGAGACAGCCAGCGCGTTCATCACGGTCGCCAGCATTCCGATCTTGTCGGCCAGGGTGCGCTCCATCTTGCCGCTGGAACGGCCGCGCCAGAAGTTGCCGCCGCCCACCACGATGCCGATCTGCACGCCCAGGTCGTGGGCCTTTTTCACGCCGCCGCAGATCGCGTCCATGGTCGGCTCGTCAAAGCCGGTGCCCTTTTCGCCGCCCAGGGCCTCGCCGCTGATCTTCAGAAGGATCCGCTGATATTTCAATGCCATATCAATACACCACCTAAATCATTTCTCTCATCAGGCCAAAGTTTCCCCTGCCCCTGATTTATTCATCTTATTTTACTATAAAATCGCTTCAAAGTAAACAGGTAAAGTGTGAATGACCTCTCCCCATCAAAAAAGCAGACAGCCCACAGGCCATCTGCTTTGCATCACTTATCCCGATAGTGTGAACCGCACTGAACGATTTTGACCACATTGCCATCGATCCGATACACAATGCGGTTGGCATCATCGATGCGGCGGCTCCAGTAGCTGGACAGATCGCCGCTCAAGCGCTCGGGCTTTCCGATGCCCTCATAGCCGTTGCGGTCAATGTCCTTCAGGAGCTGCAAAATGCGTTTCAGCACCTTGCGGTCCTGCCGCGTCCAGTATTCAAAATCTTCCCATGCTTCCTCTGTCCACGCTTTAATCATCCAGATTTACCTCATGGACTGTGCCGCCGGTGGCTTCCATCTCCGCAATGGACTTGCGCAGGCGGGCCATGTTCTGCTCGGAGTAGAACGGGTCTACCGAGAGCTCAAAAGGCAGGCGCTGTTCCCGGGTCATCTTTTTGGCCAGCATGGTCACGGCGGTGGACATCGACATGCCCAACTCGGTGCAGATATGGTCAAAATTGTTCTTCAACTCATTGTCCATACGGATGCTTACCGTTGTCTGAGACATACAAATCACGCTCCTTTGCCTTTAATATAATACGTTGTATGCACAATGTCAACATTTTTTTGTAAACAAGAGATGAACGCCAAGCATTTTGCCCCAGATATGCAAAAAAAGCCCCGAGTTCCGGAGGAATTATACCACGTTTTGGCTCAAATGTCCAGTGCTAATTTTTAAGAACCGGACTTCATGCCCAGATAGACGGTGCCCACGCCCGCAGCGATGTTCAGCAGGCCCATGCCGATGCCGGCCACGCTGGAGAAGTAGGTCAGGGTGGAATCGATGATGAGGTTGCCGTTGATGGTTCCTTCCGGCTCAGGGTACTTCTCGGGGTCCTTCTTCTGCAGCTGGACCGCCACACCGGCAATGTTGGAGACATTCAGGTAGGCCAGCATACTGGTGGCCAGGCCCATAACGGTGGAGCCCAGTGCCATCCAGTTGATGGACAGGCCGCCGCTGGTGTACTCCATTTCCTCTTCAGCCAGAGGAGCATAATTCTTGGGATAGTTGATCATGGTTTTGTACCTCCAAATGTGTTTCAAGAGGGGTCATCGTGGTTTCATTATAGGTTCTGCGGCTCCGGCTGTCAAGGGTCGAAACTTCAGCAGACAAAAGCAGCGCCCTCCCTTCTTCAGGGAGAGCGCCGCGTTCCGGTTCTCTCTTATTTTTTCTCAGAGCCGCCCTGCTGCTCCTGTTCCTGCTCCCTGCGCAGCTTTTTGATCCGCTTCTTCTCGCTTTCCACATGGGGCCAGGGCCAGGAGAAGCCCTCGTTCTCGCGGCACCATTTGACCAGCGGATAGAACGAGAACGCCAGCCCGAACAGATACAGCAGGACGTAGAGCGCGCCGGAAAGGCTCACCAGTGCGTCCAGCGCGCCGATGAGCGCCATGATCAGGCCCGCCTTCAGGAAGAACAGGCCGTTCTGGCGGCAGTATTCCGGGAAATTCTCCGCCTTGACTGCCTGACGGCCCTGATCTCCCCACACACGGGGGTTCTTCATCACCGAGTAGCCGTAAAAGACCATCATCAGGCCGCAGGTAAGCTGGAATCCAAAAAACATATCACACCTCGTAGGTTTTCAGGGGGACTCAGTCGTCGTAGCCCTCGAACAGGGGCTTCATGGCGGGCAGGAAGTCCAGCGTTGCAAAGTAGTCGCGGGGGGTCTCGGCGCGGCGGATGAGGCGGTGAGAGCCGTCCTCGCAGAGCAGGACCTCGGCGCTGCGGAGCTTGCCGTTGTAGTTGTAGCCCATGGCGGAGCCGTGGGCACCGGTGTCGTGGATGTAGATCAGGTCGCCGATGTCGATCTTGGGCAGCATCCGGTCAATGGCGAACTTGTCGTTGTTCTCGCACAGGCCGCCGACCACATCGTACTTGTGGTCGCAGGGGGCGTTCTCCTTGCCCAGCACGGTGATGTGGTGGTAAGCGCCGTACATGGCGGGGCGCATCAGGTTGGCAGCGCAGGCATCCAGACCGATGTACTCCTTGTAGATGTGCTTTTCGTGGATGGCAGTTGCCACCAGCGCACCGTAGGGGCCGGTGGTAAAGCGGCCCATCTCGGTGAAGATGGCCACATCGCCCATCCCTGCGGGCACAAGGATCTCCTCAAACTTCCGGCGCACGCCCTCACCGATGGCCATGATGTCGTTCTCGGTCTGGTCGGGGCGGTAGGGAATGCCCACGCCGCCGGACAGGTTGATGTAGCCGATGTGGGCACCGGTGGCCTTCTGCACACGGACTGCCAGCTGGAACAGGATGCCTGCCAGCTCAGGGTAATAGGCATCGGAGATGGTGTTGGAGGCCAGGAAGGCATGGATGCCAAAGTTCTTTGCACCCTTTGCCATCAGCTTCTTGTAGCTGTCGATCATCTGCTCCTCGGTCATGCCGTACTTGGCATCGCCGGGCTTGTCCATGACCTGGAAGCCCTCCTCGCTCTCGCCCAGCTGGAAGGTCCCGCCCGGGTTGTAGCGGCAGAAGATGTTCTCGGGGATTCCGGCCACACGGTCCAGGAAGTCCACCATGGTGGCATCGTCCAGGTTGATGTATGCGCCCAGCTCGTATGCCTTCTTCATGTCCTCCACGGGAGTCTGGTTGGAGGAGAACATGATATCGCTGCCGGTAAAGCCGCAGGCCTCGCTCAGCATCAGCTCGGTCAGGGAGGAGCAGTCCACGCCGCAGCCCTCTTCCTTCAGGATCTGCAGGATGATGGGGTTGGGCAGCGCCTTGACGGCAAAATACTCCCGGAAGCCCTTGTTCCAGCTGAAGGCCTTGTTGATACGGCGGGCGTTCTCACGGATGCCCTTTTCGTCGTAGACGTGGAACGGGGTGGGCACGTCCTGGATGATCTCCTGGGCCTGCTCTTCGGTCAGAAACGGTCTCTTTTCCATAATATACTTCCCTCTCGTTTTTATAGCGCATACGGCTTTGGAGCCGCAGTTGCGAACGTAGTTTACTCCCTCAGTCTGCTTCGCAGACAGCTCCCTCGGAGAGGGAGCCTGACCGCACGGCAAAGCCTCCCTCCCTGAGGGAGGTGGCATCGCGCCAGCGATGACGGAAGGAGTTTACACCTTTAGATTTTTCCGGGTGGGGGTAAAGGTGGGGATCATCTTTTCCAGCTGATCCACCACGCCCTCGTCGTTGTGCTGGGCGGCAGCGGCAAGATCCTGCAGCTGCTGGTAGAACACGGCCAGGTCGATGTCCCGGGGCGATGCCACAAAGATCTTGTTGTGCTCGGTACGGCGCATCTTGCCCTGCTCCTCGTCCATCATCAGCTCCTCGTAGAGCTTCTCGCCCGGGCGCAGGCCCACGATCTTGATCTCCATATTCACGCCCGGCTCGTAGCCGTAAAAGCGGATGAGCTGCTTGGCCAGATCCATGATCTTGACCGGCTCACCCATGTCCAGCACATAGATGCTGCCGCCCTCGGCCAGCGCGCCCGCCTGCAGCACCAGCTGGGCCGCCTCGGGAATGGTCATAAAGTAGCGCTCGATGTTGGGGTCAGTCAGGGTGACGGGACCGCCCTTCTTGATCTGAGCCTCGAACAGCGGGATCACGCTGCCGTGGCTGCCCAGCACGTTGCCAAAGCGGACCGCCACGCACTTCATGTCGGTGTTGCCCGCAAAGGTCTGGATGAGCATCTCACAGATCCGCTTGGTGCAGCCCATCACGCTGGTGGGGTTGACCGCCTTGTCGGTGGAAAGCTGGACGAACCGCTCCACGTCGTGCTCGCTGGCGCTGGTGAGCAGGTTCTTGGTGCCCAGCACGTTGTTCTTCACGGCCTCGGCGGGGCTGATCTCCATCAGCGGCACATGCTTGTGGGCCGCCGCATGGAACACCACGGTGGGGTGGTAGGTCTCAAATACCTCGTCCAGCCGCTTTTTATCCCGAATGGAGCCGATCAGCACGGTCACAGGGATATCGCGGCCGTACTTCTGCTGCAGCTCCATCAGCAGCTCATAGGCGCAGTTCTCGTAGATATCAAAGATCAGCAGCTTGCCGGGCCGGAAGCGCATCACCTGGCGGCAGAGCTCACTGCCAATGGAGCCGCCGCCGCCCGTCACCAGCACGGTCTTGCCGGTGAGGTAGCCGGAGATCTTCTCGTTGTCCAGCGTGACCTCATCACGGGAGAGGAAATCGGCGGTGTTCAGTTCACGGAACGCCCCCTGCTGGGGGCCGTTGCTGCCCACCAGCTGGGGGTCGCTCAGGATCTGCACCGGGCAGTGGGTGGAAACGCAGAGGTCGATGACATGGTTCAGCCTGCTGCCCCGCAGGGTGGGGATGGCAATGATGATGTTGTGGATGTTGTACTGGGTGCAGAGCTGGGGGATCTGCTCCAGCGTGCCCTTGACCGGCACGCCGTGGATGGTCTGCCCCTGCTTGACCAGGTCATCGTCCACCGCCACAACGGGGTGGCCGTAGCTGCTGTTGGATTTGCAGACATTGATGGCCCAGGCACCGGCCTCGCCCGCGCCCACGATCATCACGGGGCGGTTGGGATCCTTGTTGGGCACGCCCCGCAGCCGCTCGCCGATGGGATGGTTCAGGAAGAGCCGCCATGCCAGACGGCTGCCTCCCACCAGCAGGAAGATGAGGACAGCGGCCATGGCGTTGGCAGAATCGAACAGCACGCCGTGGACGCAGAAATGGTTCACGAAATAGACCACCCCCGTGGGCACGGCGATCATGCCGCCCAGACGGATGAGGTCACGCTCCCCGGCATACTTCCAGAGCACATGGTACAGCCCGCCCGCCAGAAAGCTGAGCAGGTAGAGCGCCACGATCCAGGGCAGATTCTGGTAGAGCAGGGCACGGTTGTGGGGCCACCAGCTGGCCTCCACCGCGCCGTCGGCCCGGAGCAGCAGGGCAAAGTAAAAGCTGAATATCACGATGGCCGCGTCCAGCAGCACCAGGATCATCCGGCGCAGCAGCACCTGCGGCACAAGCTTCTTTGTTTTCTTCACAAAAATCCTCTTTTACATCGGGGCGGGATCTGTCCGCACCCGTTTTTCCCGGCGTTGCCGGCCACAGGGGCCAAAGCCCCATGCGCCTGTTCCGCCATAATATCCATTGTATTATACTCAATTCTCCCCCCTGTGTCCAGAACAATTCCGATTCTCCGGGCTTTTCTGCCGCTCCCTGCGGGATTTTTCTGTCTGCAGGATGGCCCGCACCTCTTCGCCCAGCCCCAGCGGCCACTGCACGGCAAGGCAGACTGCCGCCATGCCAAAGCCGCCCGCGCAGAGCGCCGCCAGCCGGGTGGGCGTGCTCCCGCTGCCCAGCCACCCCGCCAGCAGAGTGCGCAGGCCCTCGCCCGCCCCCGCTGAGACCAGTGCCGCCAGCGCCGGAGCCCCCAGCCACCGCCAGAGCCTGGGCTTCAGCCCGCTGACGTGCAGCAGACGGGCCGTATTCATCTGGCAGGTATAGGCACTGGACAGCAGGATCACCCACAAAAAGCCCTTCATCCCCCATCTGGGCAGGAGGAGCAGCACCCCCGCAATGCGGAGCACCGCGTCCCACAGGCTGTACCGGAACACGGCCTTCTGCTCCCCCATCCCCTTCATGGCACCGTCCACCATGCTTTCCAGATACATCAGCGGCATGGCCGGGCCCAGCACCCGCAGATAGAACCCGGCCTCCTGGCTGTGGTAGAGCAGCAGGGCCAGCGGCTCTCCCCACACCCAGAACAGCGCCCCCGCCAGCGCCGAGAAGCAGCCCGTCAGCCGGAGCATCCGGTCCAGCAGGCAGTCCAGCCGGGCGCGCTCACCCCGGATGTGGGCCTGGGTGATCTCAGGCATCAGCAGCACCGAAAGGCTCCCCAGCAGCCCGAAGGGAAAGGTGAGCAGAGGCAGAGCCATCCCCTTCAGGCTGCCGTACTGGGCCACCGCGGCACTGCGGCCCCCGGTATCCAGCAGGCAGACCGTCAGGCAGGCGGGCACCAGCATGTTCTCCGCCGTGTGCAGGGCGCTGGCAAGGCACCGCCCGCCCTCCACCGGCCACAGGATCTCCCAGAGCCGCCGGGCAGGGTCGGCAGGCCGTCGGGCCTTTTCTGCGCCGAACGCACGCACCGCCTCCCCACGGTAAAACAGCAGCAGGATGCAGGCCGACACCGCTTCGCTCACCGCCGTGGCGGCCAGCACCGCCGTGCAGCGGGCGCTCACGTCCGGCGCGTTCCCCCATTCCAGCGTGTACCAGATGATCCCGATGCGCACGCTCTGCTCCACCAGCTGGCTCAGCACGTTGGGCTCCACCCGCCGCCGGGCGATAAAGAACCCCCGCAGCACAGCCGAGAGGGCCATCCAGGGCATCCCGAAGGCCGACACCCGCAGTGCGCCCACCGCCCGCACATCTCCCAGCCACCACCGGGCAGCGGCCCCGGCCAGCCCGTACTGCGCCGCCATGGCCGCCGCACCCAGCAGCAGCCCCGTGCCCGCCAGCCGCACCAGCATCCCCCGCGCCTGTGCCCGGCCCCGGGCCAGCTCCTCAGCCATCAGCCGGGTGGCCGCCACCGAGACCCCCGCCGTTGCCAGCGTGACAAAGAGCGCGTAGACCGCCAGCACCAGCTGGTACAGCCCCATCCCCTCGCCGCCCAGGGCGTTGGCCAGATAGATGCGCAGGCCCATCCCGGCCAGCCGCAGCAGGACATCCGCCCCGGTCAGGAGGGCGGCGTTTTTCAGGTAGCTCTGCCCCATAGTCTTCCTCCTTCCCCCGCACAGGCGTTCGGTTCAGTGTATGCGGTCTTTCCCGGGCAATATGCACTCTTGTGAAGATGAGCGCCCCTGTGGGTTGTTTCCCACCCGGTTTTATGGTATGATATGGGTTGGTCAAGACGATCTGTCTAATTAAGATAAAGGAGAAAAGGTTAGAGTATGAGCGAAGAATGTACCCATGACTGTTCCACCTGCGGGGCAGCATGTTCTTCCCGCACCGCCGCACCTGAGCACGATGCCCCCAACCCCAACAGCAGCGTGAAAAAGGTCATCGGCGTTGTTTCGGGCAAAGGCGGTGTCGGCAAGAGCATGACCAGTGCCCTGCTGGCCTGCGCCATGGCCCGCCGGGGCTACCACTGCGGCATCCTGGATGCCGACATCACCGGCCCGTCCATCCCCAAGCTGTTCGGCATCCATGGCCGTGCCATGGCCGATGAAAAGGGCTGCTGGCCCATCCAGAGCCGGATGGGCATTGATGTGATGAGCATCAACCTGCTGGTCGAGAACGAGGAGGACCCCGTTGTGTGGCGCGGCCCCGTGATCGCCGGTGCGGTCAAGCAGTTCTGGACCGATGTGGTCTGGAAGGACGTAGACTTCCTGTTTGTGGACATGCCTCCGGGAACCGGCGACGTGCCCCTGACCGTGTTCCAGAGCCTGCCCGTGGACGGCATCGTGGTCGTTGCCAGCCCCCAGGAGCTGGTCAGCATGATCGTAGCCAAGGCCGTGAACATGGCTGAGATGATGAAGGTGCCCATGCTGGGCATCGTGGAGAACATGAGCTACATCGTCTGCCCCGACTGCGGCAAGAAGATCAGCGTGTTCGGCGAGAGCCATGTGGATGAAGTGGCTGCAAAGCACGGCCTGCCTGTGCTGGCCAAGTGCCCCATCGACCCCCAGCTGGCTGCCTGCTCCGATGCCGGCATGATCGAGGCCTACCCCGGCCAGTACCTTGAGGGTGCCGCCGATGCCTGCGAGAAGCTGCTGAAGAAGTAAATCATGCGCCTGTCCCCCGCCAGCGCCAGCCGCCTGCGGGGGATTTTTGTTTGCATTTCCGGCATTCTATGGTACAATATTGATAGAGAATTTCCGATTGGAGGTGTCCGCATGAACACGCTTTCCCGCACTGAGATCGAGCAGGTCATCCGGGAGCTGCTGCACAAATATCACGCCGAGTACGCCTTGCTGTTCGGCTCCTATGCCCGGGGAGAAGCCACTGCCGCTTCGGATATCGATGTGATCGTGGTGGGCGGTGCCAACTTCCGGCCAAGGGACATCTTTGCTTTTGGGGAGGAGCTGCGCCAGCGCACCCAGAAGGACGTGGATGCCTTTGAGATCCGGGAGGTCAACACCGGCACTCCCTTCTATGAAAGCATCATGCGGGAGGGGGTCAAGATCGCATGAAGAGATCGGACAAAGAGCGCCTGAAAAAGATCGTTGCCACATGGGAAAGCCTGAAAGCGGAGATGCACAAGCGCGGCATTACGCCGGAGCTTCTGCTCGAGGACGAGTTTTCCCAGTGGGCCGTCACGACCCCACTCTATAACATCGGAGAACAGGTCTACCAGCTCAGTCCGGAGTTCAAGGCCTCTTATCCGGAGCAGCCCTGGAATATGGTCGCCGGGCTGCGCCACCGGCTGGTGCATGACTACGACGGTATCAACTGGAGCATCATCGTCGAAGTCCTGTTTGAGGATATGGAGCCCTTTGTGACTGCCGTGAATGCCATTTTAGCTGGAATGTAAGGGAGAACGCAAATGCCGAACGAACTCAAGATTGGCCGGGTGTACCGGCACTTCAAGGGCGACTTTTATCTGGTAGAGGCCGTTGCCAACGATTCCGAAACGGGGGAGCCCTTTGTGGTCTACCGTAAGCTCTACGGGGACGGCGGGCTCTGGCTGCGGCCCCTTGCCATGTTCCTCAGCCCCGTGGACAGGGCAAAATACCCCGATGCCGCGCAGGAATATCGCTTTGAATTGCAGGAGATCCCCAGCGCCGCCGGCCACTGACGCTGTGAAGCGGATTCATTTTTATTTTGGCTTCACTGAAACATTTTCCGATTTCCTCTCTTGTAAATCGCCGCACAATGCTTTATAATGGTGAAGCGTTCTGTGATAGTGGGCAGAGCGAGTGTAAATAATGGGAAAAGGAGTATTCTATTATGCTGACGAATGAATACCTGAAGCGCGTTTACGATGGCCTTGCACAGCGCAATGCCAATGAGCCTGAGTTCCTGCAGGCTGTCCGCGAGGTGCTGGAGAGCATCCAGCCCGTGGTGGAGAAGCATCCCGAGTACGAGAAGGCTGGCCTGATCGAGCGTCTGGTCGAGCCCGAGCGCATCATCACCTTCCGTGTGCCCTGGGTCGATGATCAGGGCAAGGTCCAGGTGAACCGCGGCTACCGCGTCCAGTTCAACAGCGCCATCGGCCCCTACAAGGGCGGTCTGCGCTTCCATCCCTCTGTCAACCAGGGCATCCTGAAGTTCCTGGGCTTTGAGCAGACCTTCAAGAACAGCCTGACCACCCTGCCCATGGGCGGCGGC
>QWCV01000410.1_pt1 | contig 50573 bp, 31 predicted proteins | sample 1972621 | NCBI WGS metagenome assembly QWCV01 (sample SAMN09866699, study PRJNA288562) | Human gut metagenome isolate pre2_stool, whole genome shotgun sequencing... | isolation source: gut | host: Homo sapiens | place: USA: California | reverse complement strand
TATTTTAATTTCATAGAAAGCAATTTAGAAATTCCTTTTTCCTCCATTGTAACACCATAAACCGTATCTGCAACTTCCATAGTACCCTTTCTATGAGTAATAATCAAAAACTGAGTTTCTTTAGCAAACTTCTTTAAATATTCTGCATATCTATAAACATTAACATCATCAAGAGCAGCTTCAATTTCATCAAGCACGCAGAATGGTGCAGGGTTAATTTTTAATATTGCAAATAATAATGCTATAGCTGTAAAAGCTTTCTCTCCTCCTGATAATAATGTCATATTTTGAAGTTTCTTTCCTGGTGGTTGAACAGTTATATCTATTCCACATTCCAAAATATTTTCCTCATCTGTTAATATTACTTCTGCCATTCCTCCACCAAATAATTCTTTAAATACTTCTCCAAAGTTTTTATTAATAACTTCAAATTTTTCTTTGAATTGCTTTTTCATTGTTTCTGTCATTTCTTGTATTACTTTTCTTAATTTCGCCATAGTATCTTCTAAATCTAATCTTTGTTCACACATAAAATCATATCTATCTTTTAGATTTTTATATTCTTCTATTGAATCTACATTTACACTTCCAAGTTCTTTAATATCCGTTCTCAAAATATTAACTTTTCTTTGTGTTAAAGCAACATTTTCAGGCTTTTGATAATTTCCAGCATTGTTTGGTGTAAGCTCATATTCTTCCCACATTTTATTAATAACTTCTGTGATGTCTTCTTCTGTTTTTGTTTTCTTCACTTCCATTTTTGTAATTTGAGCTTTTAATTCTTCTATTGTCTTGAATTGCTCTGTTTGTTCATCTTCTTTTTTACTTAATTTCTCATTTTGTTCAATTCTTTCTTGTTTTAACTTTTCAATATTTTCTCCACTATTTTCAACTTGCAATTTTACTTTTTCTATTTCTTGTTTTGTATTTGCAATTTCTTCTTTTAATTTATTATTTTCCAAATTTGCATTTTCTATCTGAACCTTTTTGTTTTCAGCATTTCTTGTATGTGTTTCAATTTCTTTATTTATCATTTCTGTCATTTCTTCTATTGAAACTTCACTTTCATTAAATGATGATACAGATATTTTTAAGTTTGTAATATCAAAGTTTAAATCATCTATATATTTTTGACTATCTTTATTAGCATTTGAAAATTCGTCTATAATTTTTTGATTATCTTCATTTTGTTTGTTAATATTTTCTATTAATTTTTCATTTTCTTCTTTGCTAATTTTTATTGTGTTTTTATTTTCTTCTGCTCTTTCTTTTTCATCCTTTAATTTATCTATTCTTTTTTGAATCTGTTCAATATTTTCATCTATTGATACTACTCTTTGCTTTTCTGTTGCATATGTTATGTCTATCTCTTGTAATTGTTTTTCTAAGCTTTGTACATCTTCTATAACATCTTCTGATGATGATTCATATTGTTCTTTGTCTTTTTCTAACTTTTCAATCTTTTCTTTTAGTTTTTTTATTTCTTTTTCTAGGCTTTCAATTTCTCTACTTCTACCTAATATATTAACAGTTTTCTTTGTAACTGATCCACCTGTAATTGCTCCTGATGGATTTATAATGTCACCCTCTATTGTTATTATTCTAAATGAATAATTATTTTCTTTTGCTAAATTGATAGCATTTTGCATATTGTTAACAATTACTGTTCTTCCAAGTAAATTTAATATTATTTGTTCATATTTTTTATCACATGATATTAAATCTGATGCAATTCCAACAACGCCAACTTTTTTACCTTTTATATTTTCTATCTTTTTTCCCCTAACTGATGATATTGGTAAAAATGATGCTCTTCCTAGATTATTTTTTCTTAAATGCTCTACTAGTTTTTTTGCATCTTCTTCTGTATCTGTAACTATATTTTGAAGGCTTGCTCCTAAACACATTTCTATTGCTGTTTCATATTCTGTAGGAACTGAAATTATATTTGCTAAAACACCATGCATTCCTTTTCCAAGTTCTTTGATTTTTTCACAATCTGTTAATAATGATTTTACACTTTTGATATATCCTTCTTTTTCTTTTTCTGTTTCTACTAAGAAATTATATCTAGATTGTTTCATTCTCATTTCATTTGTATTATTTGCTATTTGAATATCAAATTCTTTTATTTTATTATTTATTTCTTGCTTTTTGTTATCAATTTCTTCTATTGATTTTAGGACTTTATTCCTGTTGTTTTCAATTTCATAAAAACCTTTAGCAATGTCTTCTTTTTTCATTCTTGTTCTATCAAGTTCTGAAATATTGTTACTTATTTCTTGTTCTAATTGTTTCTGTCTTTTTTCTATGTTTTCTAAATTTGCTGTTTGCATACTTATTTCTGATTGTAATTCATATTTTTTGTCTGTATTTTCTTCTACTTGTTTTTTTAATTTTTCTATTTCTATTTCTTTTGAGCTTAGTTTTTCTGTTAATTTTTTTAGTTCTTCTTCTTTTGTTTTTAACTCATTTTCAAATTTTTCTTTATTTTCTTTTAAATTATCTTTTTTAGTTTGTTTTTGTTCTATTTCTTCTTTTAAATTTTTGATTTTTTCTTCTAATTCTGTAATCTCTTTTTTATATGTTTCTATATTCTCAGTGTTACTTGCAATCTTTGCTTCAGCAACATTTATATTTGAATTTAATTTTTCTATTTCTTTTTGACTTTCAAAGCCAATATTTTGCATGTTCTCTATTTGTGTTGTAATTTCATCTATTCTATCTTTTAGTTCTTCTTTTAGAATTTTAATTTTTTCTAATTTTCCTTCTTCTTGGTTTAATGTTGAATTCATTATTTCTTCGTCTTTTGTTAATTCTTCAAGTGATTGTTTATATTTTTCAATATTGTATATAAATAAACCAACCTCTATATTTTTTAATTCCTCTTTTAAATTTAAATATTTTTTTGCTTTATCTGATTGCATTTGTAATGGTTCTAGGTTTCCTTCTATTTCTGTTAATATGTCATTTATTCTAAGAAGGTTTAATTTGGTTTGCTCTAATTTCTTTTCTGTTTCTTCTTTTCTTGTTCTATATTTTACAATTCCTGCAGCTTCTTCAAAAATATGTCTTCTATCTTCTGATTTATTACTCAATATTTCGTCTATTTTTCCTTGCCCTATTATCGAATATCCATCTCTTCCAATTCCAGTATCCATGAATAATTCTACAATGTCTTTTAATCTACATGGTACTTTATTTATATAATATCCCGTTTCTCCACTTCTATATATCTTTCTTGTTACTGTTACTTCTGAATATTCAATTGGTAATGTTCCGTCTGTGTTGTCAAATATAAGTGATGCTTCTGCAAATCCCAATGATTTTCTGTTTTGTGTTCCTGCAAATATGATATCTTGTGTTTTCGTTCCTCTTAAAGATTTCATACTTTGCTCTCCAAGTATCCATCTTATTGCATCTGATATATTACTTTTTCCTGATCCGTTTGGTCCTATTACACTTGTTATTCCTGGCATAAATTCTAATATTGTTTTGTCTGCAAATGATTTAAACCCTTGCATCTCTAGTCTTTTTAAATACATTTTTCTCACCTTTCTTGTTGTATTTTATCTTAAAATGTAAAAAATAGCAAGTGGTCTTGCTATTTTCTATCAACTTCAAAGAAAAACTCTACTCCATTATATTTATTTTCAACACCATAATCATTACCATAATTATTCATAATAGCTCTAACAATAGACAAACCAATTCCGCTTCCACCATCATCTCTATTACGAGCTTCATCAGCCTTAAAAAATCTATTCCAAATACGAGATAAGTTTTCTTTAGAAATATTATCACCAGTATTAAATACAGTAACTCTAACCTTATTTTTATCAGGTATAATCTTGTTAGTAATTTTTATATATTTATCACCATCAATATCTTTTACATGCTTAATTGCATTTGTCAAATAGTTAGTAATGATTTGGCTAATAAACATATCGTCTGCAAATACATCTATAGAATCCTCTGTCTCAAATTCAACTTGCGTACCTTTATCTACAAGCATAACTTGTGATGTTCTAACAATTTCTTTTTCAAGTTCAACAATATTGAAATCTCTATTATTAAACTCTCTTTTTTCATACTCTAATTTTGTTAATTCAATTAATTGTCTTACCATTTTATCCATTTTATTTGTTTCGTCTAATATAACTTCAGCATAAAATTTTCTACTTTCAGGGTCTGAATTAACATTTTCAAGTAATCCTTCACTATATCCCTGTATTAATGCTATAGGTGTTTTTAATTCATGTGATACATCTGAAATAAAGCTTTTTCTCATTTCATCTATTTTAGATTTTCTTTCTATGTCTCTTTCAAGCTCTATATTAGTACTTCTTAATTGATTAATTGTACTTTCAAGCTTATCTGACATTAGATTAATACTTTCACCAAGTTCATCTATTTCATCATCTTCGTCTTTTACATTATATTTATGGCTAAAATCTAGATTTGCCATTTTTTTAGCAATATTATTTAATTCTGATATTGGGCTACTAAAAGTTTTTGATATATATATAATTGCAATTCCTCCAATTATTATCACAACACCTGCTATTAAATATAAAAATCTATTTGATATACGTACACTTTCTTGTATTGAAGATATTGGTGTTCTTATATATACTCCATAACCATTATCTAATTTTCCAGATAATAATATATAATTTACTCTTGTTTCAGTATCTTTTATATTCTTTATTTCTAATTTATCATTTGCTTCTATTACATTATATTTTTGCTGTTTATTAATTCCCCAGAAATCCATAATAATTTTTACATTTGATAAAAAATCTTTATTTGACAAATATATAGCAATATCATTTTCATCTTTTACTATTATATCAAAATTGTTTTTTATAGATATTTTTTTTAGTTCATCTTCTAAGTTATAAGATTCTGAATCTTCTTTATAATATGAATTTATCATGTTATATACAGATTTTAGTTGATTACTTTTGGTATATTGATAATATTTTTCCAATACAAAACTATTTACTAATATTAAGAATAAAATTATTGATAAAACAACTATGCATAATGTAAAAAATAGTTTTCCTCTAACTGTTTTTATTTTTTTTGCAACCTTATCCACAATTTTTTCCTCATTTCTTGATTTCAAATTTATATCCAATTCCTCTTATTGTTTCTATATATTTACCTTTTTTACCCAATTTATGTCTTATTTTTTTTATATGGCTATCTATTGTTCTAGAATCCCCGTAATAATCATAATTCCATACATTATTTAAAATCTTATCTCTTGATAGTGCAATATTCTCATTATCTAGCAGATATTTTAAGAGTTCATATTCTCTTAAGCTTAAATCTATTGGTTTTCCATCTACTTTTACGGTTCTTCCTTCTTGATCAATTGATATTCCATCATAATCTTTAACTTCTTTGGTATTTCCATATACTCTTTTTAAGATTGCTTCTACTCTTGCAACTAATATTTTAGGACTAAATGGTTTTGATATATATTCATCAACGCCAAGCTCAAACCCAAATAATTCGTCTTGTTCCTCTCCTCTTGCAGTTAACATTATTACTGGGAGATTTGATTCTTGTCTTATTTTTCTTAATACAGACCATCCATCAAGTTTTGGCATCATTACATCTAATAATATTAATTTTATTTTATTTTTGTTTTCTTCAAATACTTCTATTGCTTTTTCTCCATCTTCAGCTTCTAATATATGATATCCTTTTGCAACTAGAAAGTCATTTAAAAGTTTTCTCATTCTAGATTCGTCATCAACAACTAAAATATATGTTCCTTCCATCCTTTTCCTCCTAAAGTACCATCTGGCTTTTAATATATATTTATATTATACAAATGATTTATGTCTTTTTTGTGAAAAAAACATTATCTTTTCAAGTACATTGTTTGTGTATTATATGCCATTTCTACTCTTTCATTTTCTAATATTTCCATAATTCGATAATTGATTTCTTCTTTTATATCAAGGTATTCTGCATAATTAGTTCTATTTATATAAGCTACAACTACTAAATCCATTCCATTATCTGAAATTTCTTGAAAATTTATCATTATAGTTTCTTTTTCTATTTCGTCCATTTGAATTAGCATACTATTTATTTTGTTTTTTACACTTTCCACTTTTTTTAAACTTGTACCAAATTCTAATACTAATTTTGAATAATATCTTCTTTTTTCCATTTCACTATAATTTATAATTGCTGAAACTGACATTTCTGAATTTGCGACATGTAATACTGTATTTTCTAATGTTCTTATACTTGTTGTTCTAAATCTAATTTCTTCTACTGTTCCTTCATATTGGTCAACTTTTATATAATCTCCCACTTTAAATGGTTTGTCTAAAAATATTGCAAGACCACCGATTAAACTTTTGGCTGTATCTTGTGCTGCAAGTGTTATTACAACACTGCTTAATCCAAGTCCTGTTATAAATCCACTTATATTATATCCTAATTCAGATATTACCATAAATCCTGCTAGAACGTATATTGCTATTTTTGTTATTCTTAATATTGCATTCATTGTTGATTTATCTATATCTCTATTACTCTTATCTCTTATTTTCACAAATACTTTATTTTTCTCATCCAATCCTTCTCCAAATGCTTTTGCAACAAAAAGTATTAACAATATTTTTATTCCTTTATCTAATATTGATTGTATTTCTGGACTAATTGATGTTGCATTTTTTATTATATTTAATGCAATATATATTCCTACAAATGTGAAAATCGTTCTTAATGGTAAATAAAATGGATTTTTCTTTACACTTACTTTATCATTTCCTTTTGGTCTTAACATTTTTATTATAATACTTGAAACAACTGAGCTTAATATTCTAAACACGAATATTACACCTATTGCAATAATAATTTGAATTACTATTTCTACATTTAATTCACTAATAATTTGTTCAAAATTTCCCATATCATACTCCCTTAGTTTATTATTAAAAAACTGTTGTTTTTATAGGTTAAACAACAGTTTTAGCAAAATATATTTAATTCATATAATCCCTCAATTTTTTGCTTCTACTTGGATGTCTTAATTTCCTTAGTGCTTTAGCTTCTATTTGACGAATTCTTTCTCTTGTTACATCAAACTCTTTTCCAACCTCTTCAAGTGTTCTTGCTTTACCATCTTCTAGCCCAAATCTTAATTTTAGAACCTTAGCTTCTCTTGGTGTTAATGTATTCATTACTTCTTCTAATTGTTCTCTTAAAAGTGTATATGATGCTGCATCATGAGGTGCTGGTGAATCTTCATCTTGTATAAAATCTCCCAAATGACTATCATCTTCTTCTCCAATTGGAGTTTCTAATGATACCGGGTCTTGTGCTATTTTTTGTATTTCCATTACTTTTTCAACTGGCAATTCCATTTCTTGTGCAATTTCCTCTGGTGTTGGTTCTCTACCTAATTGTTGTAATAGATGTCTTGATGTACGTATTAATCTATTTATTGTTTCTACCATGTGTACTGGTATTCTGATTGTTCTTGCTTGGTCTGCTATAGCTCTTGTTATTGCTTGTCTTATCCACCATGTTGCATAAGTACTAAATTTGAATCCTTTTGTGTAATCAAATTTTTCTACTGCCTTTATTAATCCCATATTTCCTTCTTGTATTAAGTCTAAAAATAACATTCCTCTACCAACATATTTTTTAGCAATACTTACTACTAATCTTAAGTTTGCTTCAGCTAATTCTTGTTTTGCTTCTTCATCATTTTCTAATATTCTTTTTGCTAATTCTAATTCTTTTTCATAAGAAAGTAATGGTATTTTTCCTATTTCTCTTAAATACATTCTTACAGGATCATCTACACTTATTCCTTCATAACTTGTATCTGTTATTTGGTCTAATTTTAAATCTTCAACTTCTTTTAAATCTTCAATATCTGGTTCTTCTTCAAAATCATCACTTAGAAGGCTAACTCCCATTTCTTCAAATGCATCAAATACTTTGTCTATTTGTTCTGGATTTGTGTTTTCAAGTTCCTTTGCAAGCTCCCCATATGTCATTTTTCCATTTTCTTTAGCTTTTTTTACGATTTTCTGTACTTTTTCTGCTTCAGATAATTCTTCTTTATTATTTTCTGAACTTCTTTCTTGTTTTTTTATCTCGGCTATAAGTTTCTCTTTTTTTGCTGATTTTGACATTGTATTTTTTTCTGTTTTTACAATATCCTTTATTTCAACTTGGTCTTCAATTTTTTTATTCCCCACAAAAATTCACCCCTACTTAATTTTTGCTAACGCAATAATTATATTACTTAGCTCTTTACCTAATTGACTTTTTTTCTCATTATCTTGTTCTATTTCTAATTGTCTTAAAATTTCCTGTTTTCTATTATCAAGTTTCTCTCTTTCATATTTTGATAAAATATCATCAACTGCTTTGTCTATATTTTCTATTTCGTAATCTGTTGCCATTACCATCGTTATATGGTTTTGCGTTTCTTCGTCAAAAGTGTCTATAAGTTTATTTATATTCGTTTCTGATTTATCTAGTTCAATATATAATTGTTCTGCTATTTTTCTATTTGTTTCATCTTTAAAATCCTCTGGCTTAATATGTTCTTTGATTTTTTGAAATATATTTGTATTTGCATCTAATAATAATGCTATTATCGTATTTTCTCTTCTTTTTAAATCTTCACCGATATTATCATTGTTTTTTTGTTCCCTTGTTACACTGCGTATTTCTCTATTTTTATTTTGTGATATTTTATCTTCTTTTGTTCCTACATATATCAATTTATTTACTTCCGCATATATCGCTTCTTTTGATATATTATATCCCTTTGCTATTTTTTCTATGTATATTTCTCTTTCCATTGTATTTTCTACTTTTGAAAGTATTTTTGCTATTTCGTTTAAAAATTTTATTTTATCTCCTGTATTTTCTAGATTAAAGTCTTTTTTCAAGTTTTTAACTTTAAATTCTACTAATGATATCGCATTATCTATAGCTAGCTTGAATCTTCCTTCTCCAAATTTCACTATAAATTCATCTGGATCTTTGGCTCCTTCTATTTGCAATACTCTCATATCACAACCCATTTTTTGTAATATTTCCATTGATCTTGCAATTGCTGTTTGTCCTGCTCCATCTGCATCAAAGCCTAGTATTACTTGTTCTGTTGTTCTTCTAAGTAACCATCCTTGTTGCTCTGTTAGTGCTGTTCCTAATGCTCCAACTACATTTGTTATTCCTCTTTGATGTAATGATATAACATCCATATATCCTTCTACTATTAGTATTTTTTTTGCAGAATCTTTTTTTGCTACATTTAGTCCAAATAGATGTCTTCCTTTGCTATATACAACATTTTCAGGTGAATTGATATACTTTGGTTTTGAGTCATCTAACACTCTTCCTCCAAATGCAATTACTTTTCCCCTTGCATCACAAATAGGAAACATTAATCTGTTCCTATATCTGTCTATATATGTTCCATTGTCATTTTTATTTACCAATCCTGATTCTAATATTTCTTTTTCTCCAAAACCTTGTGCTTTCAATGCTTTGTATAATTCATCAAATTTGCCTGAATACCCTATTTTATATGCTTCAAGAGTTTCGTTGTTCATTCTTCTCTTTTTTACATATTCTTGTGCTATTTTAGCTACTGGCTTGTACAAATTTTGATGGTAAAATTCTGCTGTAAATTCATTTACTTTATATACTTTTGCTTTTAATTCTTCTCTTGCTGTGTCTGCACTGTTTTCTAATGTTGGTAATTGTATATTAGCTTTCTCTGCTAGTTGTTCTAATGCTTCTCTAAATGTTATTCCCTCTATTTTCATTAAAAATGTGTATACATTTCCTCCAACACCACATCCAAAACAATGAAATATTTGTCTGTCTGGTGATACAGAAAATGATGGTGATTTTTCATTATGAAATGGACATAGTCCAAAGTAGTTTCTTCCTTTTCGAGTTAAATGTACATATTGTGATATTATATCTACTATGTCATTGTTCTGTCTTACTTCTTCTATTATTTCATCACTATATCGTACCATTTTCCTCCACTCCTACACATATTAATACATAATTATATTATTCGACGAATTTTACATAATTCCCTCTTTTTTTGAGAACAAATAAGATTTTTTTTGATTTTTTCTATTAAAAAATAGAATCAGCACTAATTTTGTGCTAATTCTACTTTTTCATTAGTTATAAAACTTTCAATAAGTTCTGCTGTTTTATCTACACCCATTTTATCAACATTGATACTTAAATCATAATTACTGATATCCCTCCAATTTTCATGAGTATAATAATGATAATGTTTTTCTCTATTTTTATTAATTTTGTTAATTTCTTTTAATGCATTCTTTTCTTCTAATCCATAATATTTAACTGCTCTTTGAACTTTACTTTCATCATCACTATATAAGAAAATATTTACTACATTTGCATTATCTCTTAATATATAATTTGAACATCTTCCAACAATAACACATGAACCTTTATCAGCAATTTCTTTAATTGCCTTGCTTTCGGCTATAAATAAATTATCATCATTTGATAAATTATTATAATATTGTGTATTAAAACTTGAAAGTAAATTTCCATGTATATTTTGTTCATTTTGTTCTATATATGTAGCAGATAAACCACTTTCATCTGATATAATATTTATCAAATCTTTATCATAAAATCTTAATCCAAGTTTTTCTGCAAGTAATTTTGCAACATATCTTCCACCTGAACCATATTCTCTTGCTACTGTAATTATTACATTTCTTGATTCTTTTTGTGTTTCTGTATCTTCACTAATAGCAAAACTTTCATTTGATTGTTTATCAAGATTTTTAATTTCTTTTATTAGTAATACTGCTGCTATGCAAAATGCTAATCCGTCTGATACAGGTCCTGCATAAATAACTCCCATTACATTATAAAATTTAGATAATATAATTGCAGCTGGTGTGAAGAATAATATTTGTCTTGATAATGTTAAGAATGCTGATTTACTTGGTTTTCCAATTGCTTGGAAAAATATTCCTGATGCTATTTGTACTCCATTAAATATTGTCAACATTAAAAATTGTCTAAATGTTATACAAGCAAATTCATTATATAATTCATCACCTGATCCAAATATTCCAATTAACTTTTCTGGTATAGTTTGGAATAAAATAAATGCTATTATTGATACTGTAACACTTAATCCTAATACTATTTTTATTGTTTGTTTTACTCTGTCAAATTTTCTTGCACCATAGTTGAATCCTATTATAGGTTGACTTCCAACAGCAATTCCTATTATTATACTACTTAAAATTTGATTAATTTTCATTACTATTCCAAGTACAGTTATTGGAATATCTGCTCCAAATCTACTTAGCTCTCCACATTGTTTGAATATTGTGTTTTGTACTGTTATTACAACTACAACTGCCATTTGTGTTATAAATGATGATATTCCAAATTTGGCAACTGTTGATGCTACTTTAAAGTCTGGCTTAAATGATTCTTTTGTTAATTTTATTGTTTTAAATCTTTTTATATATGCTACATTAAATACAAATGTTACAAATTGGCTTATAATGGTTGCAAGTGCTGCTCCTTGTACTCCCATGTTTAGTCCCCAATCAAATATAAAAATTGGATCTAAAATTATATTTAATACTGCTCCTGCTACCATTGAAACCATTGAATATTTAGGTGAACCATCTGCTCTGATTATAGAGTTTAATGTTGTTCCTATCATCATAAATGGTATTCCTATTGCAATTACTCCACCATATTTTAGTGCATATTCTCTTAATGCATCTGTACATCCAAATAAATTAAGTAATTGTGGTAAAAATATTAATATTATTGCACATAAAATAACTGATATTATTGCACCTGTTGTAATTCCACTTCCTACACCTTTTTCAGCTTCTTTTTGCTTTTTTTCTCCTAATTTTAAGCTTAAATATGCTGATGTTCCATCACCAAGCATTAATGCAAATGATAAACATATTACTGTTATTGGAAATACTATATTTGTTGCTCCATTTCCTAAATATCCAACTCCCCACCCAATAAATATTTGGTCTACTATGTTGTATAATGCGTTTACTACCATTGATATGATACATGGTATTGCAAATTTTCTTAGTAATTTTCCTATTTTTTCTGTTCCTAAGTTTACTTCCATTTCTTTTCCCCTTTCTTTTATATCATTTCTTCTTTTAGGTCTAACGAACAATAATCGGCTGACTGAATTTTTTTGCCAAATAAAAACAACACATTTTTTAGGTGTGTTGTTCGTTAGTCATTATCCATTGATAATGTACGTTTCCATTTTCCTCACGATTATTTATTATATTACATTTAATCGTCTTTGTCAATCTCAAAATCAATTTTTCTCAGCAATTTGTTCGCATCTGCAACTCTAATTTTTACTTTATCTCCTATCTTATAAACTTTATGAGAAAGTTCTCCAATAGCTTCTCTACGTTCTTCATTATAAATAAAGTATTCATCACCTAATGTTTCATATCTAATTAAGCCTTCCACAGTATTTTCAAGTTCAACATATATTCCAAAATTAGTAACTGAAGAAACAATACCTTCGTATTTTTCTCCAATTTTATTTTCCATAAATTCAGCCTTTTTAATATCTTCTGCTTCTCTTTCAACCTTTGTTGCAGTTCTTTCTCTTTCTGAACAATTTTCAGCTCTTTTTTCTGCTCTTTTCTCATATTTTTTTATCCAAAATTCATTTACCATATAATTACTTTCAAGATACTTTGAAATTATTCTGTGTATAAATAAATCCGGATATCTTCTTATTGGTGATGTAAAATGACAATAATATTTACTTGCAATTCCAAAGTGTCCTTTATTTTCTGCTTCATATTTTGCTACTCTAAGTGTTCTTAAAATAATATTAGAAACTACTTTTTCTTCATCTTTTCCTTTTACATTTTCTAGGATTTTTGCAAATTCATTTGGATATACAATGTCTTCTTTTGATATTTTTATTTTATATCCAAAGTTGAATAATATTTTATTTAAGTCTTTTATTTTATCTAAATCTGGTGCTTCATGATTTCTATATATAAATGGTGCTTGTAACCAATAAAATTTTTCTGCAACTGTTTCATTTGCAATAAGCATAAATTGTTCTATTATCTCATTTGCAAAATAGGTTTCATATTTTTTTACATCTATTGCAAAACCATTTTCATCAAGTATTATTTTACTTTCTGGTATTTCCAAATTTAAATATCCATTTTCTTTTCTTTTTTCTTTTAATATTGTTGCAAGTTCTGCCATTAATTCAAAATGTTTAATATATTTTTCATATCTTTTTAGAACTTCATCATCTGATTTATCTAATATTTTTTGTACATCTGTATATGACATTCTTTCAGTTACTCTTATAACTGCTTTATATATATCGGAATCAACTATTTTTGCATTTGGTGTTATTTCCATTGAACATGAAAGTGTATATCTATCTTCTCCTGCATTTAAACTACATATTCCATTTGATAATTCTCTTGGCAACATTGGAATAACTCTTCCTAACATATAAATACTTGTTCCTCTTAAATATGCTTCTTTGTCAAGTTCTGTTTTTTCTCTTACATAATGACTTACATCAGCAATGTGTACATCTAATTTATAATTTCCATTTGGCAATTTCTTTACATGTATTGCGTCGTCCAAATCTTTAGCATCTTCTCCATCAATCGTGAAAATTATATCATTACGTAAGTCTTTTCTATTCTGCATGTCACTTTCATCAATTTTTGTTCCAAATGCTTTAGCTTCATTTACTACTTCTTCAGGAAATTTATATGGAAGCTCATATTGTTTAATTAATGAAAGCATATCAACTCCTGCTTCATTAACTCCTCCAAGAACCTCTATTATTTTTCCTTCTGCATTTTTGCCTTTTTCTGGATATTTTGTTATTTGCACTAAAACTTTGTGCCTATTTCTTGCTTTTCCCCAGTTAGTTTTTGAAATAAATATATCTGTTCCAAAATTTTTATCATCTGGTACTACAAAACCAAAGTTTCTATTTTTTTGAAAAGTTCCTACTACTGTATTTTTTTCATGTCTAATTATTTTTATAATTTTTCCTTCTTCTTTTTTGTCTGCTTCTTTGTTTTTTGTTATTTCAATGCCAACTGTATCTCCATTTAAAGCATTTAATGAATTTTCTCTGGCAATATATATTTCATCCTCTTGATCTTCTAATTTTACAAATCCAAATCCTTTTTGATTTTTTCTATAAGTTCCAATTTTGAGTTCTTTCTTCATTATCTCACTCCTTTTTTAATACGCAGTTAGAAAAAGACAGTTTGTATAAACTGCCTCTACTATGCTATGTATATTATTGAAAGTGCAATTGTAACAATTACAAATGCTATTCCTAAAATAATTGTCCATTTTTTTTGCATACCTTCTTTTGTTCTTCCTTTATTTTTCTCGAAGAAATTATTTGTAGAAGAACCTGTTATTGTTGATGATAAGCCTGGATCATCTTTTGATTGTATCATTGCTAGTATTGTTAAGGCTACACATATTATCAAATCTACTACTATTAATATTATTTTTACTACTTGCATTTAGTATTCCTCCTAACGGTTTTATTTACACTTGAATATTTTACCACACAAATCCTAAAAAATCAATGCTAAAGCATTAAAAATCACAAGTTTTACCATTATTTCAATAAACAAACTACAATTTGTACCTTTAATGCACCCTTTGTTTAATTGTTCAAATCCGTGTATGACTCTTTCTATTTCGTTTTTAGTTGCACATTTTTGTTCTTCCATATATTCTTTTGCTAGATACTTTGCCTTTATCATTGCATCATTTTCTAAAAATACTCTAACAGTATAATATATAAAGCTCAAAATTAAAAATATATTTGAATATAAAATTTCATTTGTTAATCTTCTAAATATCACTAAAATACATATAATAGCATAATATATGAAATATATATTAGAGTATATAAAGTTGAAAATCAACATTTTTCTATCTTGTATTGAATGTAAACATTCATGTGCTATTGTTTGTATTCTTGTATAACTATCATGTGTATTTCCTATTAAAATTTTGTCTTGTATTGCTAGATATAATGTTGCTTCTAAATTTTCATTTTCTTCTATTTTTGTTGTTTTATTTCCTAATTTTTCTAATACTGTTTTTGCTATTTCTGTATTTCTAGGATACTTTTGTGCTATTGTATTTAATTCAGGTTCTAGTGCAATTTTTTTCATTTCCTCAATATTCATTTTCATCATTAAATATATTATTAAAATAGCTATTATTGCTATAATTATTATAATTAGTTCCATTTTTATTCCTTTCATTATTTAAATTTACAATGTCCCTAATTACATTAAAAATCAATTTATTATTTTATCAAACTTTGTATTGCTTCTCCTATTATTTTGTTTACATCTGCAATTAATATATTAAATTTCATTTCTGCATCAAAATATCTGCTTGCTTCTTGGTTTTGTATTAATTCTCCATATAGTTCTTGAACATGCCTCATTTTGTTTTCATCATCTTTCCCTGTTTTTATTGCAACTATTTGTGCTTCATATCTTGCTTTTTCAAATTCATCTATTTTATTTTTTAATTCATAATTTAAATTTATAGCTTCTTTTGCCATTTTGTATGTCATGTATTCTTCTGATTGCTGTATTTCTTGTGCTAATTGATTTGCTGTATCATATACATTCATTTTTTATCATTCCTTTCGTATAACAAAGTAATGTGATTTTTCTTTGTCCTTTACAAATTAAGTTTTATATTATACAAAACAGCTGCATAACTATTATGCAGCTTAAAATTGATTTTATGCATATGCTTGGCGTTTTCTGAAAGACAATAAATTTGTAATTTCTTTTTCTGTACCTTTGGCTTTTTTTGTTTTTTGTGCTTTTTCTTGTTCTAATTGTTTTCTTTGTCTTTCTGCCATTGTTTCACATATTGCTTTTTGATATGTAAAATGTGTATCTTGAGCTATTTTTGCCCAATTATAATTATTTTTTACCTTTGCTTTTGCTTTTTTAACTATGTTTGCACATAGTTCTGGATTATATAATAATTCTAATATCGAATCTGCTATTGAGTTTGGATTTCCACAATAACTCTTCATTCCAGTTTCTCTATGTTCTACTATTTCTCCTAGTCCTCCAGCATCTGATACTACTATTGGTCTTTCTGCTAACATTCCTTCTAATGCTACTATTCCAAATGGCTCATATGTACTTGGAAATACTGATATATCCGCTGCTTTATACATTTTTTCTACATCTTTTCCACCTAAATATCCTGCAAAATATATTTTATCTCCTAGTCCTAAACTATCAGCTTCCGCTCTTAACTCGTCTATCATTCCACCTCTTCCAGCTACTACTAATTTAGCATCATGGTATCCTGCTAAAACTTTTGGCATTGCAGCTATCAAATGTTGAATTCCTTTTTCATAAACAAGTCTTCCCATAAATAGAATTATTTTTTCATTATCCATTGCATATCTTCTTCTAAATGTATAGTCCCTATCCATTCCAGAAAATTTATTTAGGTTTACTCCATTTGCTACTACATTTATTTTTTCGAATGGTAATCCAAATAGTCTTTGAATTTCACCTTTCATGTAATTGCTGTTTACTATTACTTCTGTTGCTTCGTATGTAAGCATCCATTCTGTATCATTTATATATCTTTGGGTTTCATCATGTATTCCACTGTTTCTTCCGGCTTCTGTTGCATGTATTGTTGCCACTATTGGGATATTATATGAATTTTTGATTGATTTTGCTGCATTTGCTACTAACCAATCATGTGCATGGATTACATCAAATCCTCCTTGTTCAGCTATTATTTGATTTACTTTTGTTACCATGTTGAAATTCATTTGCATTATCCAATCTATAAAGTTGTTTGGATTTATCATGTAATTGTCTACTCTGTATACTTTTACTCCTTTGTCATCTTCAAAATAAGATGCTCCTCCTTCTCTGTATGTTACTACAGTTACTTCGTGACCATCTTTTATAAGCCTATGCGATAAGTCATATACCACTCTGGCTATTCCGCCAACAACTCTTGGTGGATACTCCCATGTTAGCATCAATATTTTCATTGATTTACCCCTTTCTTAAGTTACATTTTCTTTCGTTTTTGTTCAACTTATTATATTGTATACAAAATATTTCAAATTGTAAATATGTTTTTCAAATTTTTTTGAAATATTTTGTCGTATTTATATATATATTGCATTTCTATTTTATAGCAAAAAAATAGAGCAATCATATATTAAATGATTTCCCTATTTTTCTATTTCCATATCATCATCTTTAACTTTTTTTATTGATGCTTCTTTATAAACATTCATTTCTTCTCTATTTATTGATTGTTTTGTTGTTTTTGATTTTTTCTTTGAATCTATATCTTCATCTTCTCTTGAAAATGAATTCCAATCAATTCCATTCATTGTGCTTTTTAGTTGTTTTAATTCGATTTCGCTAATTCCTGAAGCTATAGCAAGTTCATCAAATGTTTGTTGATTTTTTGGCTCTATAAAATTTTTTATTAAATCTATTATCTTTCCCATATAATTCTCCTATATTATAATAGGACGCACCTCTCTTTTTTATAAAATACATATTTATTTTATCATGTTTATGTAAGAAAGTCAAGTTTTTTGCATGTTTTTTTACAATAATTAACAATTTAATTTCCAACCGGTGCAAAATCATCTGTTACAATATTCCTATCAGTTTCAAAGTCTGTCACTTCCATATCAAGATACTGTAAATATTCTGAAGACTTTGTTTCATCTATTTGTGGATTACCTTTAATTCCTACTAGAATTAAATTTTGTCTATCCATTCTGTCTTTATTTGCTACCATAAATATTTTAACATCATCAAAAACAGCTCTATAGGTTGCATATTCATATTCTATAAAATCTGATTCTTCACCTTCTATTGAAGCTATAATGTTAGTAAGAACCAATCCATTTTCATTTAACATATTTTTTGCATGTACTAATGCTTCATATGTTGTTAGTTCGAATGGTGCATTTAAGCCTTTAAATGCATCAATTAAAATTGTGTCATATTTATTTTTACTATAGTTTAAATAGCTTCTCCCATCTTGATTAAACACATGTAAACGAGAATCATTAATATTTAACCCAAATTGTTCTACTGCAATTTGGGTCATTTTATCATCTATTTCTACCACATCAATTTTTTTATCTTGATATTTTTGTAAATAATGTATTGGATAAGTATATGCTGCTCCACCTATTAATAAAGTATTTTTTGCATCTTTATCAAAATACTCAAACAAATCATAATATCTTAAATATCTCGCACCCATCTCACCTGTTTCTTGATTTATATAAGATTCAAGTCCTGTATCAACTTGTAATGTTTTGTAATTTGCCTTTTGAGTTTGAATTTGCTTAACCCAAATTCTACTGTATTGAGAATCTGTATCTAATACTATATCTGGATTACTTAATTTAAATATCCATTTTCCTAAGATTACTAATATTAAAATTATACATATGTATAAAATACTTGTATAAATAAATTTTTTGTCAATTTTTTCTCTTGCAATAAAGGACATTAAGACAAGTATTATGGTTACACCTATATTTATATTTGTTACTCCTATATTTGGAATCAAAACAAATCCCATTAAAAAAGTTCCAAATATACTTCCTATTGTTGAAAGTGATGAAATTCTACCTGATAATGAACCTATTTCATTATCTTCTTTGCTTTTTATTTTTACCGCAAATGGTGAAATCATCGCTAATATAAAGCTTGGTATAGAAAATACTATTATTGCACATAATATGGCTGCAATAATTAAATTCGGTATTATTCCTGCAAATAATTTTACAATAGCTGTTTCTAATAATGGAATCGCACCTGTAAATATTGCTGCTAAAAGCAATATATTTGATAATTTGTCTATATCTGCATCTTTATCTGCTTTTTTTCCTCCAATCCAATATCCTATACTCATACTTGCTAATATTATTCCAATTATGCTTGTCCATACGACATTTGAACTTCCTACATATGGTGACAATACTCTTGCAGCTATTAGTTCAAGCCCCATTCCTATTGCACCACTTAAAAATACTATTATTTCTAATTTATGTTTTTTCATAATTCCTCCGTTCTTTGTGCTTTTATATTATAACATTTTTTATAATTTGTACATATTTTTCTAAAAAATTTAATATACTACGTTGTATATAAGTATATGATTTGAAATATTTTCTCGGCTCAATACACAACAGAACAAAGCGACGTAGTCGCCCTTTGTTCTTGCCCGATTTGAGTTTTCGACTAAAAGGAGAAAATCTCAAAGGGCTAGCGATTGTAGCTTTTATATACTAGGAAATTCAGAGAACTTTCCTAGTATATAAAAAAAGCAAACAAGAAAATCTCTAGTTTGCTCTTAATTATTTATTTTTTTAATTGAATATGTACATCATCTAACTGTTGTTGTGTAACAACTGATGGTGCTCTCATAAGCAAATCTCTTGCTTTTTTATTTTTAGGAAATGCTATAACCTCTCTAATATTTGTAGAATCAGCTATTAACATTACCATTCTATCTACACCTGGTGCAGCACCAGCATGTGGTGGTGTACCATATTGGAATGCATTATATAATGCTCCAAATCTATTTTTTACATCTTCTTCAGTGTATCCAGCAATCTCAAATGCCTTAACCATTATTTCTGGATCATGGTTTCTTACCGCACCTGATGCCATTTCATATCCATTACATACTAAGTCATATTGATATGCTAATATATCAAGTGGATTCATTGTTTTCAATGCTTCTAATCCACCTTGTGGCATTGAAAATGGATTATGGCAGAAGTCTATTGTTCCTTCGTCTGATAATTCATACATTGGGAAATCTACTATAAAACAAAATTTATACACATTTTTCTCTATTAAATCTAATCTTTTTCCTAATTCTATTCTTACAAGTCCAGCTATCTTTTGCGCTTTATGGAATTCATCTGCAATAAAGAATATACTATCACCTGCTTTTACTCCATAATCTTTTTCTAATTTTGCTTTAGCTTCCTCTGTTATGAATTTAGCTATCCCTCCTTGAATTGCTCCATCTTTTTCAAATTTTGTCCAAGCTAGACCTTTTGCTCCAACTTCATCTGTTGTAGCAAATTCCGTCATCTTGTCAAAGAATTTTCTTCCTTGTTCAGCTCCATTTGGTACAACTATAATTTTTACAGTTTTATCTTTAAATGCATTAAATTCTATATTTTTAAATACAATTGTTGCATCTTGTATTATTAATGGATTGCGTAAATCTGGTTTATCAATTCCGTATTTTTCCATAGCTTCTAAATATGGTATACGTATAAACGGTCCTTCATCAACTTTCCAATTTGTAAACTTCTTAAATGTATGTGGTACTACTTCTTCAATTATTTTAAATACATCCTCTTGTGTTGCAAAACTCATTTCAAAGTCTAATTGATAAAATTCTCCTGGTGCTCTATCTGCACGTGGATCTTCATCCCTAAAACATGGTGCTATTTGAAAATATTTATCAAATCCACTTACCATTAGTAATTGTTTAAATTGTTGTGGTGCTTGTGGTAATGCATAAAATTCTCCTGGATGTAATCTACTTGGTACTAAATAATCTCTAGCTCCCTCTGGTGATGAATTTGCCAATATTGGAGTTTGAATTTCTGCAAATCCTAATTCATCCATTTTATCTCTTAATGTTTTTAATATTTTTGAACGTAGTAATATGATATCATGTAATTTTTGACTTCTTAAATCTAAAAATCTGTATTCAAGTCTTAAATCTTCTCTTACTTCTTGATCAGTGTTTACTTCAAATGGTAATATGTTTTTACATTTACCTAAAGTTTCTAATTTATTTGCAACTACTTCAATTTCTCCTGTCGCCATTTTAGGATTTTTACTACTTCTTTCCACAACTTTGCCACAAATGTGAATACAACTTTCAGTTGTGAATTCTTTTGCCTGTTCTTGTAGTTCTTCTTCATTTATTACTATTTGTGTTATTCCAAATTGGTCTCTTAAATCTATAAATATCATTCCACCTAGATTACGAATTTTTTGTATCCAGCCTGATAATTCTACTTCTTCTCCTACATTTTTTATGTTTAATTCTCCTAAATTATGTGTTCTATACATATGCACTCCCCCTATATGTGCTGATTTTGTTTTTATACTTACATATTTTACTACATATTACTAAAAATAGCAAGGTTTCTTGAGATTTTTGAACGCTACAAATGTTACAATATAATAGTTTATTTAAATATTATAAGAAAGAATTATTTTGTAACTACCATAATAGGAAAGTAATATATAATTTTAAAGTTTAACAAGGTGTTTTAAATTTGTTGCAAACAAATTTAAAATAGCAAAGCGTCCGCAGTTAAACGTCAAAATTATATATTACTTTCCTATTATTTATATACTAATTGCTTAATAATAGAAAAATATATTAGGAACCAGCACCGATTCTTAATATATCATTATAAGTCACAAATATTGTTAGAGCCATCAAAATTGAAAAGCCTAATAATTGAATCTTGGCTTCTGTTTCTAACTTCATAGGTTTTCTCCTAATTACTTCTATAATTAGAATTAATATTTTTCCACCATCTAATGCAGGGATAGGTAATAAATTCGTCACTCCAAGTGATACTGATATTACAGCCAATAAATGTAAATAGTTTATAATTCCATTTGTCTGTACTACAACTTCAGAAATACCAACAATCCCTACCATTTGGTCTGCCTGAATTCCTCCTGTAATCAATGTTTTTATACTATCAAATATTGTTGCTACAAATTCTCCTGTTCCTTTTGCTCCATAGTATATTCTGTTAAAAAACGTATCTTTTGCTGGATCAACAAATTGTATTCCAACTGTTGATATCAATATAAAATATACTAATATTCCAAATAATATATTTACTGTCGCACCTGCAATAACAATAGCCATTCTTTTCCATACATTTGCTTTAGAAAATGAACCAACTTCATCAGATTCTTCAGTTTCTCCTTCCATACTGCAAAATCCACCAAGAGGTATTAATCTTATTGAATATTTTGTTTCTTTTCCCTGTTTTTGCCAAATTGCCTTTCCAAATCCTATTGCAAATTCATTAACCTTAACTTTGCATAGTTTAGCTACAATGCAATGGCCTCCTTCATGTATGAGAATTAAAAAACCTAATAAAAATATTATTTTTATCCCATTTATAAAAAAACTAATCAATTTATTCCTCCTATAAAGTCATACAAATCAATACATAAGCAAATGGCGCTAAAAACATTAAGCTATCAATTCTATCTAACATACCACCATGTCCTGGTATTAAATTACTATAATCTTTTATATTTACATATCTTTTTATACTTGATGCAGCAAAATCTCCAACTTGCCCAACTATACTTAATATTGCTGTTATAATTACAATACATAAATATGAATATTGCAAGTCAAAAATTTTATTTATAGCAAGTGTATATAGAATTGCAATAACAATTGCTCCTATAATTCCTGCAATACATCCTTCAATAGATTTCTTTGGACTTACCTCACTAAATTTATGTTTTCCAAATCTTTTTCCAATTAAATATGCAAATATATCTGTTCCCCATGCTGCAATTATTGCATACCATATAAGTATCCTTCCATTTGTCATTCCTCTTAATAATGCTAAAAATATTATACATCCAATAACATATATTATTCCAAAAAGTGTATATGCTATGTCTTTAAAATTTATTTTCATATTTGTAATTATAACATGTAGAAATAATATGAGTATTAACGTTGGTACTATTAACATTAATATTTCATTTTGCAATCGTATATTAAAAATTTTCGGTATTATGTGAATCATTGCAATTGAAGAACACGCTGTGTATCCAAGCCACCTTACAGGTTTTGCTTCTTTTGATACTGCATTAAAATACTCTTGCATCCCTAGCATTGCTATAAACGCTAAGAATATATCTACTACATATGTATTTCCAAATGCTAATATTATTACAACTAATGGAAATCCTAATAGTGCTGATGTGACTCTTTTTATATCCATACTTTCTCCTTTTCCTTTGCTTTAATTGTATAATTTTTTCTAGTTTGCTCCAAATTTTCTTGTTCTTTTTTGATATTCTATTATCGCATTATCTAAATCCTGTTCTGTAAAGTCTGGCCAATTTTTTTCTACAAATAAAAATTCAGCATATACCACTTGCCATGGTAAAAAATTACTTAAACGTTGTTCTCCGCTGGTTCTTATAACTAAATCAGGATCTGGTTGACCAATTGTATATAAATTATCAGAAATTGTTTTTTCATTAATTTCATCTACTTCTAATTGATTGTTTTTGACTTGTTTTGCTATATTTTGAACTGCTTTTACTATTTCATCTCTTCCACCATAGTTTAATGCTATATTAAATGTTACACCTGTATTGTTTTTTGTTCTTTCCATACATTTTATAATACTTTTTTGCATTCCTTGTGAAAGTGCTGTAATATCACCCAAAATTTTTACCTTGATATTTTCTGAATCAGCTCTTTTACTATAATCATCTAAATAGCTTTGTAATAGCATCATAAGTGCATTAACTTCTTCTTCTGCTCTTTTCCAGTTTTCTGTAGAAAATGCGTATACTGTTATGTATTCTAATCCTATTTTATTTGCATATCTTACTATTTTTTCTAGTGTCTTTGCTCCTGCTTTATGTCCAAAACTTGCTGGTTTTCCTTGTGCTTTTGCCCATCTTCTATTTCCATCCATTATTATTGCTATATGTTTTGGCATATTTTCTTTGTTAAATTCCATTTTTTCTCCAATCTTTTATACACTCATGATTTCGTTTTCCTTGTTCGCAAGTATTTTGTCAATTTCTTCAATATTCTTGTCTGTTATCTTTTGAATTTCTGTTTCTGCTACTTTTAATTCATCTTCTGTTATTTCACTATTTTTTTGCTTAGCTTTTGCTTCATCAATTCCATCTCTTCTGATTGATCTTATTGCAACTTTAGCTTCTTCTGCTATTTTTTTGATTTCTTTCACTAATTCTTTTCTTCTTTCTTCATTTAATTCCGGAAAAACTAATCTTATTACTTTTCCATCATTATTGGGATTAATTCCTATATCTGATGCTAAAATTGCTTTTTCTATATCTTTTAATACACTCATATCCCATGGTTGTATTACTATCATTCTTGCTTCCGGAACAGAAATACCTGCCATTTGATTTATTGGTGTTGGTGTTCCATAATAATCTACTTTTACTTTGTTCAATATTGCTGGATTTGCCCTTCCTGCTCTTATTTCTGATAATTTTTCTTGGTATGAACAAATTGATTTTTCCATTCTTTCTTTTAAATTTGTATAATCCATTTTCGTTACCTTCCTTTTCTTTATTTTTTATATTTAAGATACTATTGTTCCTATTTTTTCACCTTTAACAGCTCTAACTATGTTTTCTGGATCAGCAATTCCAAACACTAATAACGGTATATTATTATCTCTACACATTGCAGTTGCTGTTGAATCCATTACTTTTAAATCTTTATTTAATACATCTAAATATGAAATTTCTTCAAATCTTATTGCATCTTTTTGTATCTTAGGATCTGCAGAATATACAGCGTCTATTGCTTTGCCAAGTAATATAATATCAGCTTTAATTTCTGTTGCTCTTAATACTGCTGCCGTATCTGTTGTAAAATATGGATGCCCAGTACCACATGCGAAAATTACTACTCTTCCTCTATTTAAATGTTTTTCTGCTTTTCTTTGTATAAATGGTTCTGCAATTTCTCTCATTTCTATTGCTGTTTGAACTCTTGAATGTATTCCTCTTGTTTCCAATGCATCTTGTAATGCTAATCCATTCATTGCTGTTGCAAGCATTCCCATATAGTCTGCTGTTGTTCTTTCCATTTCCATTCCTTGTCTTCCTCTCCAGAAATTTCCTCCTCCAACAACTATTGCAACTTGAACTCCCATTTCTACTACTTCTTTAATTTTATCACACATTTTTCCTATAACCTCAGGATTTACTCCTGTTTTTTTATCACCAGCTAATGCTTCTCCACTTAGTTTTAAAAGTACTCTTTTATACTTTACTTCTGACATTTTAGTATCAATCCTTTCATTTTGAAATTATTTTGTTTATATTTCCATTTTGCTTGGTGCTATTCTATCATACTTTTATTAAAATTAGTAGTATTTTATTAAAATTTTATTAATATTTTGTAACTACTAAATAATAGCTTATTTTAAATTAATAAAAGAGACTGCAATGCAGTCTCCCTTCAAACTATTTAACACTTTTTATACACGCAGCATTTGTGTAATTCTCCATGTTTATTTTTTCTAGTAATGAGTATCGGAAACTTCTTCTCAAGTTTTTTTACCTCACTGCCGTATAACAGTAATACAATTTCTTTTGAATCCGACTCCAAAAACCTTTCTATTGCTTCTGCGTGTTTCTCACTCCGAGTTTTAAATTCTGTCATATCTTTTCCTCCTGTTATAAATAGTTTTTCAGCTAAAAGCCATATGAAATTATACACTATTTTCCCACAAAAGTAAATACCCTTTGAAATGTTTCTCCTTTAAATTTCATTAATTTATAATTTCAAAATTTTTTTTACTCTATCAACATCATCCTGGTTGGCTTCTCTAACATTCTCAAGTTCATATTTTACACCAAGCTTTTCCCATTTATATTTACCCATACTGTGATACGGTAAAATTTGCACTTTCTCAACAGTTTTCAAAGATTTAATAAATTCTTTTAGTTTAAGTAAATCCTGTTCGTCATCAGTATATCCTGGTACAAGAACTTGGCGAATCCACATTTTTATATTATTTTGACTTAAATATTCTGCAAACTCTAATTCTCTTTTATTTGATACACCAACTAATTTTTTGCATTTCTCGTCATCAATATGTTTTATATCTAGTAATACTAAATCCGTATATTCAAGAACCTTTTTAATATCATCTGTAATTGCTACCATTCCAGAAGTATCAATACATGTAGTAAATCCTTCTTCTTTTAATCTTTTAAATAGCTCTATTAAGAATTTTACCTGTAACAAGGGTTCTCCCCCTGTTACAGTCACTCCCCCACCAGACAATATCATATAGTTTTTATATCTTTTTATTTTTTCTAAAATATCATCTACTGATTTATATTGTCCACCATTAATATCCCATGTATCTCTGTTGTGACAATATTTGCATTGTAAATGGCATCCTTGTAAAAATAATACAAATCTTATTCCAGGTCCATCAACTGTCCCAAAACTTTCTGTCGAATGAACTTTTGCATAATATTTTAAATCTTTTTCCATTCTGTCCTCCAATTAGTCAATGGGTGTCCCCTGTGGTAAAAATTTTTACCATTTATGGGTGTCCCTACTGGTAAATTATATTCTTTCATGAATTGTTCTATTTATAACATCCAATTGTTGTTCTCTTGTTAATTTTGTAAAGTGTACTGCATAACCAGAAACTCTAATTGTAAGTTGAGGATATTTTTCTGGATGTTCCATTGCATCTTCTAATAGTGCTCTATCAAATACATTTACATTTATATGATGTCCTGTTTGTGCAAAATATCCATCTAGCATACTTACTAAGTTATTTACTTTTGTTTCTTCATCTTGTCCTAATGTTGCTGGCGTAATGGCAAATGTATATGAAATTCCATCTTCAGAATCTTCAAATGGTAATTTTGCAATTGAATTCATTACTGCTAGTGCTCCATTTACATCTCTACCATGTAGTGGGTTTGCTCCAGGTCCAAATGGTGCTCCAGCACGTCTTCCGTCTGGTGTGTTTCCTGTTGCTTTTCCATATACTACATTTGATGTTATTGTTAATATTGATAATGTGTGTTTTGAATCTCTATATGTTGGATGTTTCTTTAATTTATTTAAAAATCTTCTAACTACTTCAACAGCTATTGTATCAACTCTATCATCATCATTACCAAATTGAGGATATTCTCCTTCTACTTGATAGTCTACTGCTAATCCTGTTTCATCTCTAATTACTTTTACTTTTGCATATTTGATTGCTGAAAGTGAGTCTGCTACTACTGATAAACCAGCTATTCCACATGCCATTGTTCTTATTACATCTTTGTCATGTAATGCCATTTCTATTGCTTCATATGAATATTTATCATGCATATAATGTATTGCGTTTAATGCTTTGATATATATTTTTGCAACATAGTCCATCATTTGATCAAATTTTTCTATTACTTCATCATAATTTAAATATTCTGACGTTATTGGTGCAAATTTTGGTGTTACTTGTTTTCCACTCTTTTCATCTCTACCACCATTTATTGCATATAATAATGTTTTTGCTAAATTTGCCCTTGCTCCAAAGAATTGCATTTGTTTTCCTATTTTCATAGGTGATACACAACATGCTATTCCATAGTCATCTCCAAGTGTTGCTCTCATTACGTCATCATTTTCATATTGTATTGATGATGTTTTTATTGATAAGTTTGCTGTGTATTTTTTGAATCCTTCTGGTAGTCTTGTTGACCATAATACTGTTAGGTTTGGTTCTGGAGCTGGTCCTAAATTCTCTAGTGTGTGTAATACTCTGAATGAGTTTTTAGTTACTAATGTTCTACCATCTATTCCCATTCCTCCAATACTTTCTGTTACCCATACTGGATCTCCACTGAATAATTCATTATATTCTGGTGTTCTTAAAAATCTTACTAATCTTAGTTTCATTACAAAATGATCCATTAATTCTTGTGCTTGTTCTTCTGTTAATGTTCCATTTCTTAAATCTCTTTCTATATATATATCTAGGAATGTTGATGTTCTACCAATACTCATTGCAGCACCATTTTGGTCTTTTACAGATCCTAAATATCCAAAATATAACCATTGAATTGCTTCTTTTGCATTTCCAGCTGGTCTTGATATATCAAATCCGTATTTTCCTGCCATTACTTTTAATTGGTTAAGTGCTTTTATTTGTTCAGAAATTTCTTCTCTTTCTCTTATTACTTTTTCTGTAAAGTCATCTACATTTAATATTTCTAATTCTTCTTTTTTCTCTGCTATTAATGCGTCTACACCATAAAGTGCAACTCTTCTGTAATCTCCTATTATTCTTCCTCTTCCATATCCATCAGGAAGTCCTGTAATTAAGTGTGAACTTCTTGCTGCTCTTATATCTGGTGTGTATACATCAAACACTCCATCATTGTGTGTTTTTCTTGCTGTATGGAAAATCATATCTGTTTCTGGATCAACTTGTCTTCCATATGCTTCACATGATTTTTCTACAATTCTTATTCCTCCAAATGGCATTATTGCTCTTTTTAATGGTGCATCTGTTTGTAATCCAACGATTTCTTCTAAATCTCTATCTATATATCCAGCTTCATGTGCTGATACTGTTGATATTGTTTTTGCATCTATATCTAATACTCCTCCTTGAGCATCATGTTCCTTCTTATATAATTCTAATACTTCATCCCACAATCTTTTTGTTTTTTCTGTTGTTCCTGTTAAGAAACTTGAATCTCCTGTATATGGTGTGTAATTTTTTTGTATAAAGTTTCTTACATCAATTTGTCTTTTCCATTCTCCTTTTTCAAAACCATTCCATTGTTCAAAATCCATATTTATTACCTCCATTTTTATTATTTACTATATTTCAATTTTTTATCATTTTTCAACCACATTGTATTATAAATTTTATGTAGTTTTTTGTCAATAATTTTAAACTTGATTTTTTTTTAAAATGCATATATAATTTGATAAGTTTAATATTGAAAGGAATTTAACATGGATAAAATAACAAATAAAATAGCTGAGGAATTAAATGTAAAGCCAATACAAGTAGAAAATGCAATAAAATTAATAGATGAAGGAAATACCATTCCATTTATTGCTCGTTATAGAAAAGAAGTAACCGGTGGATTAAGTGATGAAATTTTAAGAGATTTAGGCGAAAGATTAAATTATCTAAGAAATCTTGAAACTCGTAAAGAAGAAGTTGTAAAATCAATAGATGAACAAGGGAAATTGACAGATGAATTAACAGTTGCTATAGCATCTGCTGAAACTCTTGCAGAAGTTGAAGATTTATATAGACCTTTTAAACAAAAGAAAAAAACAAGAGCAACAGTTGCAAAAGCTAAAGGTTTAGAGCCATTAGCTGATATAATTTTAGCTCAAGAAGAAACTCGTCCTATAGAAGAAATTGCAAAAGATTTTATAAATATTGATAATTTATCTGAAGAAGATAAAGAAAATAAAGATAAAGTAGTTGCTACTTCTGAGGATGCTATTCAAGGCGCGTTAGATATAATTGCTGAAGGCATTTCAGATAATGCTAAATATAGAAAATATATCAAAAAAGTTTGTTATCGTGAAGGTAATATTGTTACAAAAGCAACCAATCCTGAAGAAAAATCAAATTACGAAATGTATTATGATTTTACAGAATCTGCTTGCAAACTTCCAAGCCATAGAATTTTAGCTATTAATAGAGGAGAAAAAGAAGATTTTCTAAAAGTTTCTATTGATAAGCCAGAAGAGAAAATCTTATATTATATGCAAAAAGATATTATAAAAGGAAAAACTCAATTTACCGAAATGCTTGAAGCTACAATTTTAGATGCTTTTAAAAGATTAATTGAACCTTCTATTGAAAGAGAAATTCGTTCAGATTTATCTGAAAAAGCTGAAGAAAAAGCAATTAAAGTTTTCGGGCAAAATGCAAAACAATTATTACTTGGTGCTCCAATAAAAGGAAAAACAGTTATGGGCTTTGACCCTGCTTATAGAACTGGTTGTAAAATTGCTGTAATTGATGAAACTGGAAAAGTTTTAGATACTGCAACAGTATATCCTACTGCCCCTCAAAATGATGTTGAAGGTGCAAAGAAAACTTTATTAGATTTAATAGAAAAAGACCACATAGATATGATTGCTATTGGAAATGGTACAGCATCAAGAGAATCTGAAATGTTTGTTTCAGATATGATTAAAGATGTAAAACATGATATTTGTTATGTTATAGTTAGTGAAGCTGGTGCTTCTGTATATTCAGCATCAAAGCTTGCAACTGAAGAATATCCTGACATAAATGTATCAATAAGAGGTGCAATTTCAATTGCTCGTAGATTACAAGATCCTCTTGCTGAACTTGTAAAAATTGACCCTAAAGCAATTGGTGTTGGACAATATCAACATGATGTAAATCAAAAGAAATTATCTGAAAGCTTAACAGGTGTTGTTGAAGATAGTGTTAATAAAGTTGGTGTTGATGTAAACACTGCTACTCCTTCTCTTTTATCTTATGTTTCAGGTATTAACAATACTATTGCCAAAAACATTGTAAAATATAGAGATGAGAATGGTAAATTAAAAGAAAGAAAAGAACTTTTAAAGGTTCCTAAATTAGGAAAAGTTGCATTTGAACAATGTGCTGGATTTATTAGAATTCCAGATGGTACGAATCCATTAGAGAATACAGCAGTTCACCCTGAAAGTTACAAACAAACTGAAAAATTGCTTGAACTTCTTGGATTTAAAGTTGAAGATTTAAATGATAAGCAAAATTTTAATTTTTTACGTGAAAAATTAAAATCAGTTGATATCGCAAAAACAGCTAAACAACTTGAAATTGGAGAAATGACTTTATCTGATATTATAGACGAACTTTCTAAACCAGGTCGTGACCCTAGAGAGGATATGCCTAAACCTGTTCTTCGTAGTGATGTTCTTAAATTTGAGGATTTAACTGATGGTATGATTCTTACAGGTACTGTTCGTAATGTTATAGATTTTGGTGCTTTTGTGGATATTGGCGTTAAATATGATGGTCTTGTTCATATTTCTGAAATGAGTGATTCTTATATTAAGTCTCCTTCTGATGTTGTTTCTGTTGGTGATGTTGTGAAAGTTAAGGTTATTAAAATTGATCAAGAACGTAAGAAAGTGGGACTTTCAATGAAAATTTAAAAAATTTACAAATAAAAATACTATTAAAATTTTTCATTAGATTTAATAGTATTTTTATTTGTAAATAATTTCAATATTTTTCTTGTATTTCTTTTATTTTATCAAATTCATTGTTTAGTATATCAAGAAATACTTCTGCAATTTGTGGATCAAATTGAGTACCTTCACATCTTTTTATTTCTTCTTTTACTTGTTCAACATCAATTGGTCCTCTATAGCTTCTTCTGCTTGTCATTGCATCAAAGGTATCTGCAACAGCAGCAATTCTTGCCAAATAAGGAATTTCATCACCTTTTAATCTTGAAGGATAACCATTTCCATCATATTTTTCATGATGATGTTTTACAATAGGTATAATATCTTGAAATATCTTAGCAGATCCTAATATATGTGCTCCTATTGATGGATGATTTTTTATTTCTGAATATTCATCATCTGTAAGTTTTCCTGGTTTTAATAATATACTATCTGGAATTCCTATTTTTCCAATATCATGGAATAATCCTCCTATTCTTAATGTTTTTATTTGTTCTTCTGGTAATCCTAATTTTTCACCCATCAATACTGAATATTCTGATACTCTATCTGAGTGACCTCTTGTATACGTATCTTTTGCTTCTACTGTATATCTTAAAGTTTGTACCATGTCTAAATAAGCTTGTTCTAGCTGTTCTTTTGAATTTTCTAATTCTTCATTTATCTTTTTTATCTCATTCATTTGTTTTACTGATTTTAAACCAGACTCGATTAATAAAAGTAGCTGATCAAACTTATCACTCTTTTCACAATATCCTTGTATGTCTAATCTTTTTATTGTGTCTAGCGGTGGAGCTAAATCTTTGTGCCCTGTTAATAGTAAAATATATAATTCTTTATTGAATTTCCTTATTTCTTCAACCACTTCATCACCATGTAGTGGTGTCATCATAAAGTCTAATAACATTAAGTCAAAATGTTCATGTCTGACTATCTCAATCGCTTCTTTTGGATTTGTTATTCCTACAAATTCATGATTTGAATTTTCTAAAAGTACTCGCAATGAATCTAATATACCATTTTCATCATCTACACCAATTATTTTATATTTTCTTTCTCCATTTTGTTGGGCTTGAAGTGCTTTTCTCATTATACTTATTCCCTCCACATCATTCAATTTTTATTTACTCTCAATTATATTAGTTTGTAATTTAAAAATCAAGTTTTTAATTAATATTTTTAATTCTTATGAATTTTATCACTCTGTTTGCTTAATATAATATACTCAAATAGAGTGTACAAAATAATTTTATCACATTTATAATTTTTATTATTTACTTGATATAAAACTTTTAATATAAATCTGTCTTTTTTATTTATAATAGTTACTCTATTTGGCTACACTAATATCAAGAATTTTCTTGCTATACTTAACTGTATCAAACTGTGAAGGAGTGATTTTTATGTCTTTATCTGACGCAATACGAAATAGAATTAAATTCTATCAAGAAAAAAAAGACATGACTCTTTGGGGTTTATTTAAAGCCTCAGGCGTACCTATGTCTACTTTGGCAGCTTTTATGAGTGGTAGAACTGAATTAATAAAATTAGATACTTTACTTCACATATGCGAAGGTTTTGGTATATCTATTACAGAATTTTTTGAAAATGATATATTTAAAGAAGTTGAACAAGATTAAAGTTGCAAAAAAGATGAGTTTAACCATATTTTAGGCTTACTCATCTTTTAATTTTTTATTTTTTGACTGGAATAATTATATTAAATGTAGTACCTTTCCCTATTTCAGTTTTATAAGTAATATCTCCTCCAAAATGTGCTTTTATATTAGAGTAAGACATATATAACCCTAATCCAGTGCCATTTTTTCCTTTAGTCGTAACCATTTCTTTAAACAATTTATCTTGGACTTCCAAAGGAAGTCCTCCAGCAAAATCTGTTATAGAAAAGATTACATTGTCCCCTTTTTTATTAATTTCTAATTCTATATTTTGATCATGTTTTCCATTATATGCTTGTATAGCATTTGAAATCATATTATTAACTACTTGTACTAGACTATTTACATTACCTTTTAAAATTTGATTTTCATCAGCATTCATTATTACATTCATATATATATACGCATTCTTTAATTCGTGTTTCATTAATATATTAACTCTTTTTACAAGTTCACCAACAGTAAATGAATCATCTTCATTATTTACTAATGCTACAGCTTGTCCTTTTACAGTTGTAATAATGTCTGACATATATTCCAAATATGTTCTTATTTTAGGAATCCATGTTTCCATATCTTTTGCAATATCATGATGATCTTGAGAATTTACAAGTGGATCATCTATTGACTCATCATATTCTTTTATTAGGTTTTCTAGTCCTTGTACAGCCCCAGCAATTGACATTATAGGAGTTTTTAAATTATGTGCAATTCCACCTATTAATTGTCCTAATGCTGCTAATCGTTCCCTTTCCATAAGTATTTCTTGATTGTTTTTTATTGTTTGCATATCTTTCTTATGTTGTGTTATATCTTTTAATAAAAACAATGTTCCTAATGAATTATTTTCGGAATTTATTGGTGTAATTTCTATTTTAAAATATTTCTTTATCTTTTCAAAATGTTGTTCAAATGATATTGTTTGCCCTGTTTTATTTGCTTTTTTCAACTCTCTTTTAATTTTTTCAACAGTCTTTTCATTTATTTTTCTATCGCTCAAAAATTTAATAAATTTTTTACTTCTTAGGTCTTCTGGTTTTAATTTAAAAACGTCTAAAAATGTTTTATTAAAATCTGTTATTATATAATATTCATTTAAAACAACATATCCATCTGATATTCTATCAACTATTTTTTGTAATGCAATTGGTGTAACTCCTAAAAATTGAAATTTAAATATTGCTAATGCACAAAGTAACACTGTAAAAGAAAAACATATAGGTGTTAAATATATACTAACTGAAATTATTTGGAAACTTCCTAATAAATTAATTGTAATTGGTAATAAAGCTGCTACTATTATTAGCATTGCTTGTTTTGAAAATATTCCAGAATTTTTTATTGAATATTTTACTAAATAAATTAATCCTATAAAATATAACGCTAATGTATATATATTGTGTATATAAAAGTATTTTCCAAAAATAGTTTCATTCATATTAATTGAATAATTTTCATAAAACAAATGGTGCCAATTGTTTGTCCATAACATTATAAGTGATGTTATTGGAACTATAAATAGTAATAGATATCTTTTTTTTAATGTAATTTTTGTATTTGAAAATATCAATCCTGTAAATAAAAACGACACTGGTAAAAAGCATATACAAATGTAAATAAAATAATCAAATACTATTGGATTAATATTAGTAGCAGCACAAAAGTATTTTTGTGCTACTAACAATATACACCATACCAATACTAGTGAACTATCCACTATGAAAATTTCTTGAAGCTGATTCTTATTTTTCCTTGTTGATAAATATATTATAAGAATCATTGTTAAAAATGAACTAATAACTAATGCTACTGTTTCCATTTATTTTTCCTCCTTTGTAATATATCCTATCGAATAAAAATAATTTATAAATTTTTCTAAATATATATTATCAATTTTAGGCCATTTGAAGTCTATTTTTGATAAATATTCATTTGTAAAATTAGCATCTAGCTTAACTTTTGATTCATATACTAGCTTTTTGTTTTCGTCAAAATCACGTAAAACACCTGATAGTATATTTGAAAAATCTTTTCGTGTCAATAACTTGTCTATTTTCTTTAAAAATTCCTCATTAGATACTATATCTATAATTGTATATTTTTTTAGCACTTCTATAAAATCTTGTATATTTACATGATTATTATTATATAAATGGAATATTCTATTTTCATTTGTAGGATATTGTATTAATTTTATTACTGCTTCTGCACAATAATCTATTGGAGTAAATTCCATATATGTATTTAACAGATAATCTGGTATACATTCAATTTTTGATAATGAAATTAATCTTCCTATAAATGCATTTTCATCTACATTTGGCTGAAATTTACCATCAGAAAATCTACTCATTAAATTTCCAACTCTACATATATATCCATTTAGTCCTTTATTTATATATTTTAGAACAAGTTTTTCCGCTTCAAATTTGCTTCTAACATACACATTATCAAGTGATTGGTTTATGTAAAAGTTATTTTCTTTAAAAATTACATCTTGCTCAAATGACTGCTCTATATATGATTGATCAACTAAACTATTTCCAGATACACTTAAAGTAGAAATCTGATAAAAACGTTTACTATATTTCATACAAAGTTTTAATAAATTTTCAGTTCCAGTAACATTTATTTTTTTATAATCATTATAATTTCCATAATGAGACACCTTAGCAGCACAATTAACTACACACCCTATATCTTCAAATATTCTTTCTATATTTTCACTAGTCATACCAAGCTCATTTTGTGATAAATTAGAATTAACAATTACTATTCTATTTCCTAAATAATTGTCATATTTATTTTCAAAATAAAAATGTAGTTTGTTTAACAATTTATCCTCTAATGTTAAACCATTTTCAGTTCTAATTGCACAATATGCAACTCCTTTTTCATTTTTTAAAAATGCATCTAATATATGTGCTCCTAAAAATCCTGTTACACCTGTAATAAGTATATTTCCAACATCTTTTTTTTCTATTTTTGAAACTTTATTACATGTATTTTCTAATATTTTATTAAATTCTGAAAATTCTTCTTTGTCAATTACTTTAAATGTATTTTTCTCTGCTGTTGAAATTCTTAAAGCAAGTTCGCGAACCGTTGGATTTCCAAATATCTCTGGATATGTAACATTAATTTTTAGTTTCATTAATTCAACTTGTAAATTTATTGCAAGTAATGAATCACCACCTAATTCGAAGAAGTTGTCATCTATTCCTATTGGTGATATTGCTAATATATTTTGAAATGCACTAACAAGTTGTAATTCTAAATTTCCTCTTGGGGCAACATATTCTGTTTTCTTGTCTTTTTTATATGTTATATCCACTTTTGGTAATGCTTTTTTATTTACTTTACCATTATTTAAATATGGTATTTTGTCTAGCACTACAAAATATGATGGTATCATATATCTAGGTAGCAATGATTTTAAAAATTCTCTTAGTTTATTTGTTGATATATGATTTGTTATTGTTAAATATGCAACTATAAATTGCCTTCCATTTTCATCTTTATCTCCTGTTACAATACATTTATTAATGTTATTATATTTCATTATGCTTTTTTCTATTTCATCTAATTCAATTCTTAATCCTCTTATTTTTACCTGATTATCAATTCTTCCCATGCAATATATTTCGCCATCTTTTTTGTATTTGCATATATCACCTGTCTTATACATTATACTATTTCTTACAAATGGGTTCTTCAAATATCTTTCTTCTGTTAGTTCTTGTCTATTTAAATAACCATTTCCAACTCCATCTCCTGCTATATAAAGTTCACCTTCTATTCCTACTGGTACTATATTCATTTTAGGGTCTAATATATATACTTGTGTATTAGCAATTGGCGTTCCAATAGTTATATCATCTTCATTTGTCATTTCTTTAATTGTTGACCATATTGTTGTTTCTGTTGGTCCATACATATTAAAAATTCTTGCATTTGAATTTGCTTTTAAACCTTTTAATACATTTTCTGTTAATTGTTCTCCACCAACTAATATTTCTGTCATATTCCTTAAAAATTCAATGTTTTCACTATTTTCTAAAAACATTAAATATCTTGAAGGTGTAGTTTGTATCATATTTACATTATTTTTTATACATAATTTATTTAACATTATTGATACATTTTGTTCATTTTCATTTGCTAAAACTAATTTCATTCCAGATGTTAATGAACAATAAAGTTCTAATCCGAATATATCAAAACTTATTGTTGTTACTGATACCATAGTTTTATTTTCATTAAAATCTATTTTTTCTTTTGTTCCTAGTACAAAGTTGTATAGATTTCCATTCGTTATTTTGACGCCTTTAGGATTTCCTGTTGATCCTGATGTATAAATAACATAAGCTAAATCTTTTGAATTATATTTTATGTTTAAATTTTTGTTGTCTAATAAGTCTATATTAAAATTTTCTAAACACATCTTTTTTTCATAATCTATATTCTGATATAATTCATTATTTGTTATTAATAAATCTGCTGAGCTGTCTTCTAACATATATTTTATTCTTTTGTCTGGATAAGTTGGATCAATTGGTATATAACATGCTCCTGTTTTTAAAGTGCCTATTATAGATATTATTAATTCTATTGATCTAGGCAACATTATTCCAACAAATTTATTACTTTCTATTCCTTGTTCTTTTAAATATCTTGCCAACTGATTTGCTTTTTCATTCAACTCTTTATATGTTATAGATGAATCTTCAAATACAATTGCTGTATTATTTGGAGTTAGTTTTACCTGTTTTTCAAATAATTGAATTATCGTTTGGTCTTTGTTATATTCCATTTTTGTATTATTAAAATCATATAAAATTTGTTTCTTTTCTCTTTTGTCTAATATTGATATATCACAAATTTTCATATTTTTATTTTCAATAACACTTGATATCAAATTAATATAATGACTTGATAATCTTTTTATAAATTCTTCATCAAATAATTTTGTCCAATATTCAAACGATAGATTAAATTCATCATCAATTAATATTGTTTCTACAGATAAATCATATTTTGAAGTATGTGTTTCTGGTATGCAGTATTTTGCATTTTCGCCATTAAATTCTACAGTTGAGAACATATCATTTTGATATATAAACATTGTGTCAAATAATGGTGTTCTGCTATTATCTCTTGGTATATTTAATTCATTCACTAATGAATCAAATGGATAGTTTTGATGAGAATATGCATTAAGTAAATTTTCTTTTACTTTGTCCAATAATCCTTCAAAATTCTCTTCTGGAGAAATATCATTTTTTATTGGAAGAGTATTTACAAACATTCCTAATACATCTTCAAGTTCTTTATATGCTCTTCCTGATATCGGTGAGCCAACAATTATACTTTCTTGACCCGTATATTTATATAACAATATGTAATAACATGTTAATAAAAACATATATGGTGTTATAGTCTTTTCCTTACAATACTTTATAATTTTTTCTGTAATATTTTTAGAAATTTTAACATTTAAAGTTTCTCCTTCAAAACTTTTTATTGGTGGTCTTGAATATGTTGATGGCATATTTAATATAGGAATTCCACCTTCAAACTGTTTTTTCCAATATTGTTTGCTTTCTCTAAATTTATCTTCTAATAATTGCTTTTCTTCCCACACAGCAAAATCTTTATATGATATTGAAGATTCTTTTATATCTTTTCCATCATATGATTTCGTCAATTCTTGTAACATTAGTTTTAATGATGTACCATCTATTATAATATGGTGTACATTTAATGTTAAAAGTGTTTTTCCGTTTGGTAGTAAAAATAGATTAGCATCAAGTAATGGTGGTTCTCCCAAATTAAATATTTTTTTGGTTTCTTCAAATATTTCTTGTATATCATTATTTTTTGCATAATTTACATGTATTTTTACAGTACAATCATCGGCTATTTTTTGTACAATTTCACCATTATCTTGTACTTCAAAATATGTTCTTAAAATATTATTTTTTTCTACAATTTTATCCATTGCTTTTTGTAATTTTTCTATATTTACACTACTATTTAAAAGAATTCCTCCGTTAATATTATATGTATCAGAGTTTTCGTCCATATTACTTACAATATACATTCTTTTTTGTGCAGATGATACTGGATAATATTCTCTTTCTTCTGATTTTGGAATTGTATTATTAATTCCACTAATCCTTTGTATATTTTCTGCTAGACTTCTCGTTGTTGAATATTTAAATATATTTCCATATGTAATATTTAAGTTCTCTCTAGTTGCTTCAATTTGCAATTTCATTGCAGATATTGAGTCTCCACCTAATTCGAAAAAGTTATCATCAATACTTATTTCTTTTACTTCTAAAACTTTTTTGAATATATTAGCAACTTTTCTTTCAATTTCATTTCTAGGTTGGATTATTTCTTTATTTGCTTCATCCAAATTAATCATTTCTGCTAATGTATTTTTATCTATTTTTCCATTTGGAGTATATGGATATGCTTCTACTTCTGTAAAGTATGAAGGCACCATATAATTTGGTAATGTACTATACAAATATTTTCTTAGTTCTGGACTTATTACATTTTTTGATGCAATATAATATGCAGAAATCACATCTCTATCACCTATTGTCTGTTTTATTACTTTTGCTTTCTTTATGTTTGGAAATTCTAGCATTCTATTTTCTATTTCTTCTAACTCTATTCTCAATCCTCTAATTTTTACTTGATTATCTGCTCTTCCCAAATAATGAAGTTTTCCATGTCTGTCAAATTTGCATACATCTCCAGTTTTATACATAATACTATTTTCTATGAATGGATTTTTTATATATCTTTCTTTTGTAATATCTTCTCTATTTAAATATCCTTTTCCTACTCCTTCTCCTGCTATGTATAATTCTCCTGCAACTCCAATTGGAACGATATTTAAATTATTATCTAATATATATGCTTGTGTATTTCCTAAAGGTGTACCTATATTTATTTCTTTACTATCTGTAACATCTGTAAAAGTTGAAAATACTGTCGTTTCACTTGGACCATAACCATTGTAGATTTTTTCCACTCCTAGTTCAATTAATTCGTCTCTCAATTTTAGTGGTAATGCTTCTCCAGCAAGTGTTACATATTTTAAATTAGACAAATTTGGCATATCTTTAATATTGTCTAAAAATATTTGCATTCTCGATGGTGTCATTTGAATTATTTGTACATCATTTTTTCCTATAAGCTTGTCCAATAATGCAGGTATACGTTGTTCTTCTTCATTCGCTAATATTATTTTTAATCCTTTTTGCAAACATACTAATGTTTCAAATATAAATATATCAAAACTCACTGTTGTGATTGATGCAATATTTTTATATTCACATTCTTCTTTTAAAAATTCTACATTACCATTTAAATATGTACATAAATTTGATAATGATTTATGTTTTAATACTACACCTTTTGGTAATCCTGTTGATCCTGATGTATATATAATATATGCCATATCTTCTGGTGAATTTATTTTTTCTAAGTTATTTTTTTCTTGTATTAAAATTTCATTATCATTTATTAATATTTTATTTTCAAATTTTATATTATTATATAATTCATTTGTAGTAATTAAGATTTTGGATTCGCTATTATCTAACATATATTCTATTCTTTTTTCAGGATAAGTTGGATCTATTGGTATGTAACATGCTCCTGATTTTAAAACACCTATTATTGATATTAATAGTTCCAAAGATCTTGGTAGCATTATTCCAACAATATCATTTGGTTTTATTCCGCTTCTTCTTAAATAATTTGCTAATTGGTTTGCTTTTTCATTTAATTCTTTATATGTTAATTTTTTATTTTCAAATACTATTGCAATTTTATTTGGTGTTTTTTCTACTTGTTCTTCAAATAATTGAGAAATAGTTTTATCTTTAGGATAATCCATTTCTGTTGCATTAAATTCATATAAAATCTTGTTTTTTTCTTCTTCTGAAATTATATCAATATTTTTAATTTTTTTATTACTATCTAATATGATATTATCAATAACATTCATATAATGTTCAAATAATTTCTCAATTGTTTGCCTTTTAAATAAATCTGTACAATATTCAATATTAATTGTATTTGTTTTAGGCTTAATTTCTAATGATAAATTAAATTTAGATATATCATTTTCAATCTCAATAATTTGAGTTTCTTTGTCATCCAATTTCAAAATATTTTCTTCTTTATTTTGATATGTGAACATTACATCAAATAATGGATTTCTCGAATTATCTACTTTAATTCCAAGTTTTTTTACTAACATGTCAAAAGGATATGGTTGATTTGATATATCATCTAGTATTTGCTCTTTCATGCTATCTAAAAATTCTTGAAATGTAAGTTCTGAATTCATATTTGCTTTAACAACAATATTATTTACAAACATTCCTATTACTCTTTTTGTTTCATTTATTTCTCTATTGGCATATGGACTACCTAAAGTAATTTCTTCTTGCCCAGTATATTTATATAGTAATATAAAAAATGCTGATATAAATAACATGTATGGTGATGCTCCAATTTTTTTAGCATATCTTTCTATTTTTCTGAATTTACGTTTATCTATAACATTACTTATCTTTTTTCCTGCATAGCTTCTATTTGTTGAAATTTTATAATCATATGGTAAATTTAATTGTGACAATTCTGCATCTTTAAATTTGTTTATCCAATATTTTTCATATTCTTTTATTGATTCGCTTTCATTAAATTTGTTTTCCCATACTGCATAATCTTTATATTGAATTGGTATTCTTTTTAAATTTTCTCCATTATATAATCTTTCAAATTCTATTATTAAGTTATTCAACGATGTTCCATCCATTATTATATGATGTGAATCCACTAATAATAATGTTTTTCTATTATCTATGTAATGAAGTTCTACCCTAATTAATGGTTCTTTTTCTAGCTTAAATGGTCTTGGAAAATTATCTATTATTTTTTTTAATTCACTACCTGTATCATAATATACTGGTATTTCTATTTCTAATTTATCTTTAATCTTTTGAACAACATTATTTTTTTGTGCAATAAATCCTGTTCTTAATGTACTATGTCTTTCAATTATTTTTGCAAATACTTTTTTTACTTTTTCTTTGTCTAATATTTCATCAACTATTATTCCACCAGGCATATTATATACCGTATTATCTTCACCTATCATTTTTGAATTATAGTATATTCTTTTTTGTGCTGATGACAATTCATACACTTCTTGTTTAGGTGCTTTACTTATTTTTATTTTTTTAAATCCTTTTGCCTGATTTTCCCTTATACTATCAGATATATCCTTTATTGTATATCCTGATAATATGTCCTTTATATTTATTTGTACATTAAATTTTGATAATATTTTTGTTGATAATGTTATTGCTGTTAACGAATCTCCCCCTAAATTTAATATTGTATCATTTAAACTAATTTGCTCTGTTCTCAGCATTTTGGCAATAATTTTTATTAATTCCTTATCTAATTCGTTTCTAGGTTTAACAATGATTTTATTAAGTTCTTGTACATCTGGTTCAGGTAACATTTTTCTGTCAATTTTTCCATTTGGTGTATATGGCATTTTTTCTAGTTTTACAAAATATTGAGGAACCATATATTGTGGTAATTCCTTCTCCAAGTCTTCTTTTATTTTTTTTACTAAACCTATATTTGCATTATTGTTAGTATAATATGCAATTAGTGCCTCATGTCCATTTTGTAATTTTCTTTTTAACACAACTGCTTGATTTACATTTTCATTTTTTTCTATTGCATTTTCTATTTCCCCAAGTTCAACTCTAAATCCACGTATTTTTACTTGAAAGTCTGTTCTTCCTAAATGAACTATTTCTCCATTTTCTTTGTAATATGCTAAATCATTTGTATTATATATTTTTCTGTTTTCTCTAAATGGTGATTTAATAAATTTTTCCTCGTTTAAATCTTCTCTTTTTAAATAACCATTTGATACTCCATCACCACCTATATATAATTCTCCAGGTACATTGCATGGTAATAATTTATGGTTTTGGTTTAAAATATAACATTGTGTATTTGCTATTGGTTTACCAATTGTAATCTCTTCTGTTTTTGTTAGCTCCTTTACTGTTGACCATATTGTTGTTTCTGTTGGTCCATACATATTAAAAATTCTTGCTTTTGTATTTTCTTTCATATTTTCCAATATTCTATTACTTATTGCTTCTCCACCAATTAAAATTTCTGTTACATTTTCTAAAAATCTCAAATTACTTTTATCCTCAAATACTACTGAATATCTTGATGGTGTTGTTTGTATCATGTTTACTTTATTTTCTAAACATAGTTTATTTAAAAGTGCTGGCGTATTTTGTTCAACTTCATTTGCTACAACTAATGTCATACCTGAAGTTAATGAACACCACATTTCTAACCCAAATATATCAAAACATATTGTTGTTACAGATACCATTGTTTTATTTGAGTCAAAATTTATTAATTTTTTCATTCCCTTTATAAAATTGTTTAAATTCTTATTTGTTATTCTTACACCTTTTGGCTTTCCTGTTGAACCTGATGTATATATTAAATATACTAATGAATTTTCATTTATTTTTAAATTAATATTTGCTGTATTATTATTTTCTACTTTTTCTACATCCATCTTAGAATATTTATCTGGTATATATTTTTCTGTTTTGTTATTTACTAATACAAATTTTGTTTCACTATTTTCTAACATATATGTTACACGTTCTTCTGGATATTCTGGATCTATTGGCAAATATGTTGCACCACATTTTAATATTGCTATAAGTCCTATAATCATTTCTGGTGATCGATTTACCATTATTCCAACAATATCATGTTGTTTTACTCCTTTATTCAGCATTTCTCTTGCTAGCATATTTGCTTTTTCATTTAAAATTTTATATGTTAGTTTTTTATGATTACTTTTTATAGCTACTTTTTCTGGTGTTTTTTCTACTTGTTTCTCAAATAAACCTATAACAGTTTCTTTTCTGTCATATTTTAGCTCTGTTTTATTGAAGTCTTTAACTAATGTCTTTTTTTCTTCTGGTGTAACAATTTCTATATCTTTAATCTGTATTTGCTGTTTTGATATTACTTGTTTTATAATATACAAAATTCTTTGATGTATTTTTTCAATATCTGTTTGTTCATATATACTTGTTTTATAATCATAAGCAATATTTAAACTACCCGTATCATTTAAATCATAAATCTGTATATCCATATTTTCTGCACAGCATCCATTAAATGTCCATTCTGTTTTATATTTTATATCTCCTCCACTCATTTGAGCATTTGTTATTTGATATGATAATAAAATATTATATAAGTTTGGTATGTCTTTATCTTTTTCTCTTAAATCTTCTAATAAACATTGATAAGAATATTTTTGGTGTTTTAGCATATTTAATGAATTAATTGCAATATTTTTTATAAATTCTTTAAATTCTATATCTTCTTTTACATTTATTCTAAATGGTGCTGTATTAATAAACATTCCAGCAGCATTTTTTTCTTTAAAATTTGTTCTATTTAGTATTGGTGTTCCTATTACAAAATCGTCTAAGTTTGATATTTCTCCAATATAAATTGAATATACTGCCATAAAGAAATTATATAATGATATTTTATTGATTTTACAATATTCTTTTATTTCTTCTACATCTGCTATATCTAAGCTGAATTGTTTTCTTTCTCCTTCTGGATTAGTATCATCTATATTTCCTTTACTTCCATATATTGTTGCAACTTCTGGTATTGTTGAAAATTGTTCTTTCCAATATTTTTTGTCTTTTTGATATTTTTCACTTTCTTGGTATTGTTTTTCAGATTTAATATAGTCTATATATGAATATATAGCCTTTGTTTCGATTTCTTTATTTTGTTTTAATGCTGAATATGTTTTGATTATTTCATTACAAATGAACGCAAGTGTCCACGCGTCTGAAATCAAATGGTGAATATTGAGCATAAAGGCTCCTTCTCCATTTTCAAATTTAAAGATATAAAATTTAAATAATTCTGAATTTTCTAATTTAAATGGTGTTCTTACTATTTTTTTTCTTTCTTCTTCTAGTTCTTTTTTGCTCGCAACTTTAACAGTGTCTATCTGTATTTCCTTTGGTTCAGATAGCACCTGTCGAACCCCTTCATCTTCAATTTTTATTTGCATCCTAAAATTATCGTGTTTTTGGCACACAATTTCTATTGATTTTTTAAGTTTTTCAAAATCAATTTTTTCATTAATTAATGCGGTTCCACATATATTGTTTATGCTACTTCCTTTGTAGTATTGTTCAATTACCCAGATTGATTTCTGAGAGTTTGTTAAATTCCCCATTTTTTCTATAACACCCTTTTTATTTTGCAATTGTAATTTATTGCATATATTTCTTTTCCTCATATTGTAACACTTTTTTACAACTTTTGCAATTTTTTTAGACTGTAATTTGCTAAAAATAATAATTTTTTGATTATTTCTTTTAAAAGAGTTTCACACTTACAAAAAGGAGGCAATCATATGTTAAAAAAAATTCGAAGTTTTTTCATTTTGGCATTAATTATTTTTTTCTTGATAATAATTGGATATTATTTTTATAAAACTTATAAAAATATTGATATTACTCCTGAATATGAAATTAAGCGAACAGAGTCCACAATCCCTTTACAAACTGTAGAATCCGCAACAAAAGAAAGTCAATCAACTGCTGATATGTTAGAAAAAGTTTCTCAAAGTGTTGTTGGAATTTCAAGAATTAAAACTCGTACAAATTCAATTTTTTCTTCTAATGGATCTATTAACGAACTCGGACTTGGAACAGGGATTATTGTTTCAAATAATGGATATATTTTAAGTAATTGTCATGTAACCGGTGAAAAATCAGCCACATGCTATGTCACCTTAGAAAATGGATATACTTATGAAGGCACAGTACTCTGGTGTGATACAGATTTAGATTTATCTATAACTAAAATTGATGCTACAAATTTGAACTATGCAACAATTGGTGATTCATCTAATCTTAAATCAGGTGAAAATGTTTACGCAATAGGTAACCCTATCGGTTATGAATTTAGACGTACAATTACATCAGGAATTATAAGTGCATTAAATAGAACTATAAAAATTGAAGAAAATGACTCTATTTCATATATGACAGATTTAATTCAAACAGATGCATCTATTAATCCTGGAAATAGTGGTGGTCCTTTAATCAACCCTGCTGGTGAGGTTATTGGTGTTAATACTGTCAAAATTACAACTGCTGAAGGGATTGGTTTTGCTGTTCCTATTAATGTTGTTAAACCTGTTATTGAAAAATTTGTTACTGAAAACAAATTTGACGAAGCATATCTTGGAATTTACGCTTATGATAAGGATGTTATTCCATACTTATCCACTACTTCAAATTTTACCGCTGGAATCTATATTGCTCACATAAACAAAAATAGTCCTGCGATTTCTAGCGGAATTGAAAAAGGCGATATTATTACATCTATTGATGGAAAAGTTTTAAATAATATGATTGAACTTAGGGAATATATTTATGCAAAATCACCTGGTGATACTATTTCTATTAATATCAGCCGTGGATATATTACTAAAACATTTGATATTACTTTAAAATAATAATTATTTATTTATAAAAACTTAAACAGTAATATATTTTTTTATATTTTCAAATTTACTATCACCTATACCACTAACATTTTTAATTTCATCAATGGAAGAAAATTTACCATTTTCATTTCTATAGTTAATAATTTTTAGAGCCGTAGATGGACCTATTCCTGGTAAAGTTTCAAGTTCAGTTTGAGTAGCTGTATTAATATTAACCATACTTTTATTAGTAATATTTTTATCAGTCTTACTACTCAAACTGTTCTGATTTTCAGATGTATCATCATTTTTGCCATCTCCTGAACTCATAGTAATATACTCAAAATTAGAATCTTTTTTTAAGTCTTCTTTACTTGGAATGCTTACTTTCATTCCATCCTTCAATACATATGCTAAATTAATTTTAGAAATATTAGCATTATTAGTTATACCACCAGCTGAATTTATAGCATCAATTATTCTGCTATTTTCATTTAACATAGCAATTCCAGGATTAACAACTTCTCCTGTTACATATACAAAAATCTTATTTTCTGTTTCTATGTTGTTTTCTTCTTCGCTATCATCTATTTTCTCTTCTTCTTCATCTACCTTTTCTTCATTTTTTTCTAAATTTTCTTTATTAATTTCTTCTTTCTCTTCCTCAAAGCTCTCCGAAATTATTTCCTCACTATCTGTAACATTATTCTTTTTAATTGTCTTGCTATTCCAAATATATATTATACTAAAAACTGCAATAATTGAAAGTATAACAAGTTTATTTTTTAAAAATTTCTTCATAAAATCACCTTCCTCTAATTTTTAAATTAACACTAAAATTCCTTGAAATTTATTTGTAAATAAGTTATTATATAAATACACTAAATAAAAAAAGGAGAAAACAAATGAAAATGCAAAAAAGAAAATTATCAATTATTTTATTAATAAATATTTTTATAAGTGTTTTATGTATATATCTATACCAATCAGGTATTTTTTATAGATTATCCCCAAAAACAGTTTATACTGATACTACACCAGCTGTATTGTCACCCGTAAATGCACCAGAAATAAATTCTACAATTTACTCATCAGGTGCCGTATTATTAGATTCCTCAACAGGAAAAATATTATATGGAAAAAATGAAAATCAAAAACTATATCCAGCAAGTACAACTAAAATTCTAACAGCAATATTAGCAATTGAAAATTGTAGTTTAACAGATAAACTTACTGCAAGTAATTCAGCAATAATGGCAATTCCAGCTGGATACTCAAATGCTGCAATTCAACCTGGTGAAACCTTAACAGCTCAAGAACTTTTAGAATTATTTTTAATTCATTCAGCAAATGAGGTTGGATATATTTTTGCAGAACATATTTCAGGAAATATTGATAGTTTTGCTACATTGATGAATCAAAAAGCCTTAGAATTAGGTTGTAAAAATACACACTTTACTAATCCAAGCGGATTGCATGATAAAAATCATTATTCAACAGCATACGATATGGCACTTATCGCAAGATATTGCATGAAAAACGAAACATTTAGAAATATTGTTTCTAAAACATCTTGTACAATCGAAGCAACAGATAAATATCAAGAAAGATATTTTAAAAATACAAATGATTTAATTAATCCTTCAAGTAAATATTATTATGAATATGCAATTGGAATAAAAACAGGTTTTACAAGTCAGGCTAAAAATTGTTTGATTTCAGCAAGTAAAAAAGACGGTTTAGAGTTAATTGCTGTAGCACTTGGTGCCGAAGCAACAGAAGATGGAAAAAGTGGAAGATACATGGATTCTATAAATATGTTTGAATATGGATTTTCTAATTATAAAAAACAACAAATTGCCACTGCTAATACTATAATAGATGAAATAACTATTGAAAACGCTACAAAAGACACTAAAAATTTATCATTACTTCTAAAAGATAGTATAACCGCTCTTGTGCCTAGTAATTTAGATTTGAATCAATTAGATTATTCTATAAAATTAAACGAAAATATATCTGCTCCTATAGTTGAAGGCGATGTTCTTGGTAATATTACTTATAATATTGATGGGATAACATATTCTTCTGATTTAATTGCAAGTCACTCTGTTGAAGAATTTAATACTTCTTTAGTAATAATTCAAGTTATACTTGCTATAATTGTTTTATTGATATTAATTAAATTGATTTTTTCTAAGAAAAAGAAATCAAAAAGAAAAAAATCTAATAATTATAATAGAATGAATAAAATGTATTGATATGGAAGCCCCTTTTAAGGGCTTCCTTTTATTTATAATCTTTTCCAATTATTATTGTAAGGTCAACATTACTTGAGCTTACAGAACTTGATGAAACAGTTCCAACTCCAAGTATATCTATTACATTATCTGTTATTTTTGTATCAACATCTGATTTGTTTATTAATGTAGTTTTTGATGTACTTGTTGTTGTTGTTGTTTTTGTCACTTTATAGCCTTTAGCTGTTAATGCTTTTTTTACTTTTGTCAATGTTTCAGTTGAATCAGAACCATTTAATATTTCTATTTTTATTTTTCTTGCTTCAGATTTACTTACTTGATTTTCTGATGTGCTACTTGTTGATGTATTACTATTTGAATTAGTGGTATTATTTTTATTTGTATCTACAGTGTTTGAATTAGTAGTATTATTTTTTGTTGTTGTATTATTTGTTGTTTCTTCTTTACTATCAGTATCTTCACTTGAGCCATATAGTTCTTCAATTAATTTTGCAGTTTCTTTTTTATCTGCAACGAAGAACCATAATGGATATGATGGTGTAGTTGATGGTCCAAATGAACCTCCTGGTAAAACTGCACTTTGGATATTATTTATATCAATGTTTATAGCATATGGTATATAGTCTTTTATTACTGATACTGAAAGATTTGTTTCAACATATTCATATGCAATATCTACAATTTCCTTCACTTTTAATATATTTTTAGCCTGAAGTGTTTGTTTTGCGGTTTCTATCATAAACTCTCTTTGAGTTCTCATTCTTCCATAGTCATTTCCACCATATTCTTCTGGATATGTTCCTAAATATTTTCCTGTTTTTTTGTCTAAGTTTCCATGTCTATATCTTAATAGTTGTTCAGCTTTATCTCCATTTAATTTTTGTTGTCCTTCTTTTAAATTAATATGTAAATCTTGTGTCGGATCATCATATATCATGTCTATTGGCACATAAAAGTTAACTCCTCCAATAACATCCACTAATTTAATTAATGCTTGATTATCTATTACCATATAATATTTTATGTCCAATCCTGTTATTTCATTTACTTTAGCAAGTGTTTTTTCTGGACTTTTTTGATATAGTGCATTTATTTTATCACTTCCCGTTCCTGTTTGTGGATTTTTTCCGACAAATGTGTCTCTTGGAATTGATAACAATGACGCTTTTTGATTTTTAGGATCATATGTTGCAACTATAATTGTATCTGTTAATTTCCCGCCATTATCAGTACTTACTCCCATCAGCAAAATTTGTATTTGTTCAAGATTTTTTAATGTTTCTTCATCATGTCCAACTAGCGTTGAGAGTAATCCTTGTAATCCTCCTCCGTTTTTCTGTGTTTTATATGTTATTCCTGCTATCAATAAAATTAATATTACTACTAGCAAAATTAATATTTTTTTTAATATTTTTGACTTTTTCTTTTTTTCTTTCTTTTCTCTTTTGTTTTTGTTCTTTTTAGTCATTTTATCCTCCTATCTTCAAGTTAACAGTTTAACTATACCAAATATTGGAGTAGATTTCAACAGTTTTCATATAATTTTCACAAATTCTTCACAAATTGATGTTACAATTCATTGTCCTAAAAAAATATTATATACGTTGAGAGCCTTCCCAGGTGATTATGTATATTTGAGATTGTGTCCTGTTCATTGCGTTCAAAAAGAAAATCTAACATAAAAAACTGAGCCTCTCTCACTCAGGTATAAAATGCATATATGTATATGAGTTTAAACTTTTCGAATGTGATTGAAGCAATATTAGAATTTCTTAAATAAATTTATGGAAAGAGTTCACGAGAGTGGAAGGGTGCCATAAATTTATTTTAGAAATTCTTATGTTGCGTATTGAG